>Ga0209793_1000682_pt1 | contig 32393 bp, 33 predicted proteins | sample EBPBio122009_DNA_FD_185863 | JGI IMG/M metagenome (GOLD analysis project Ga0209793, IMG submission 185863) | Wastewater treatment Type I Accumulibacter community from EBPR Bioreactor in Madison, WI, USA - Reactor 1_2/2/2009_ DNA (SPAdes) (version 2) | ecosystem: Engineered > Bioreactor > EBPR >... | reverse complement strand
CCCCCTTAACCACCGGCGGCTAGGCTTGCAGCCGAATCCGCGAGCTCGATCCCGTGCGCGCGGCCTATCTACGTGGGGATCAAATGCGTTCTGGCCTGTCGACATCCTCGGCCCTCCTGGACAGTGGCAGCGGGCTTGCCGCATTCGCCCGGCGTCAGGCGGAGCGGCTTGGGGGCGTTGCGATGATCGCGGCCGCAACCGCCGCCGTCGGCGCGCTGGCCACCTGGAACGTCGCCGACCCCAGCTTCAGCCACGCCACCGACAATCCGGTCACCAATGCGCTCGGCTATCCCGGCGCGGTCTATGCCGACATCGCAACCCAGTTCTTCGGCCTGGCCGCTTTGGTCACGCTGCTGCCGCTGATCGCCTGGGGCCTGCTCTTCGCCATGGGCCGCCGGCCAAACAGGCTGGCCGCCCGCGGCGCCGCCTGGCTGGCGGCGTCGGTTCTGGCGGCCGGCATCGCCGGCTGCGTGTCGCCCTCGTCGGGCTGGCCGCTACCGACCGGCATGGGCGGCGTCGCCGGCGACGTCGTCCTCAAGCTGCCCGCGCTTGCGCTGGGCGGCTACCCCACCGGCATGGCGGCGGCTCTGATCATGGCGGCGCTGGCGGCGCCGGCGCTTTACGGGCTCGCATTCGCGTCCGGCCTGTTCGGCCGCCGCCAGGCGCGCCAGGAAGACGTCATCACCGCCGACGGCGCGGATATCGACGACCAGGACGACGGGCCCGGCGCCATCACCGTGGCGCTCGGCGCAATGACGCACTGGTGGCTGTCGGTCCGCGCCTTCATGCGTCGCAGTTCCGGCCTGCGCGCGGCGTCGGAACGCGCCGAACGCAGCGCCCCGCCGGCGCGACAGCCCGCCGCCGCCGTGCTTGCGGCGCGGCGCATCGATCCCGACTTCGACGAATTCGCCGCGCGCACCGAGCCTGAATTCGCCGCAAGCGCTGCGCCCTTTGACGACGATTTCGACGCCGAGCAGCCCGAAATGGCCAACCCGCGCGCCGGGTTCGCCGCCCCCCATGCCGAGACCATCGCCGCTCCGCCGCGTCCCGCCACTGCCCGCGTCGAGGCGCCGGCCCCCCGTCCCGCTCCCGGCGCCCGCGTCAAGCGCGAGGCCCAGACGTCGCTGCTGAAAGCCGACGAGTTCGAGATGCCGCCGCTGCATTTCCTGGCGGAGCCGAAAAATGTCGCCAAGGACGCGAGCCTGTCCAAGGACGCGCTGGAGCAGAACGCCCGCATGCTGGAAAGCGTGCTCGAGGATTTCGGCGTCAAGGGCGAGATCATCGCCGTTCGCCCCGGTCCGGTCGTCACCATGTACGAGCTGGAGCCGGCGCCGGGCATCAAATCGTCGCGCGTCATCGGTCTTGCCGACGACATCGCCCGTTCGATGAGCGCCATCGCCTGCCGCGTCGCGGTGGTTCCGGGCCGCAACGCCATCGGTATCGAACTGCCGAACGCCAAGCGCGAGACCGTCTACCTGCGCGAGTTGATCGCGTCGAAGGACTTTGAGGAATCCAAGGCCAAGCTGGCGCTGTCGCTCGGCAAGACCATCAATGGCGAGCCGGTGATCGTCGACATCGCCAAGATGCCGCATGTTCTGGTCGCCGGCACCACCGGTTCGGGCAAGTCGGTGGCGATCAACACCATGATCCTGTCGCTGGTCTATAGGATGACGCCGGAAAAATGCCGCCTGATCATGGTCGACCCGAAGATGGTCGAACTGTCGGTCTATGACGGCATCCCGCATCTTCTGACCCCGGTCGTCACCGAGCCCAAAAAGGCGGTGGTGGCGCTGAAGTGGACGGTGCGCGAGATGGAAGACCGCTATCGCAAGATGGCCAAGCTCGGCGTCCGCAACCAGGAGGGCTTCAACGCCCGCGTGCTGGAGGCCAAGTCCAGGGGCGAGCGCATCTCCCGCACCGTGCAGACCGGTTTCGACAAGCAGACCGGCCAGGCGATCTACGAGACCGAGGAATTCGACCTCGAGCCGATGCCGTTCATCGTCGTCATCATCGACGAGGTGGCTGACCTGATGATGGTGGCCGGCAAGGACATCGAAGGCGCTGTGCAGCGCCTCGGCCAGATGGCCCGCGCCGCCGGCATCCATGTCATCATGGCGACGCAGCGTCCGTCGGTCGACGTCATCACCGGCACGATCAAGGCCAACTTCCCGACCCGCATGTCGTTCGCCGTCACCTCGAAGATCGACAGCCGCACCATTCTGGGCGAACAGGGCGCCGAACAGCTGCTCGGCATGGGCGACATGCTCTACATGGGCGGCGGCGGCCGCATCATGCGTGTCCACGGCCCGTTCGTGTCCGACGACGAGGTCGAAAAGGTGGTGTCGCATCTCAAGATGCAGGGCGTGCCGGAATATCTCGACGCCATCACCCAGGATGACGACGGGGACGAGGACGGCGACGAAGGCGGCGGCAAGGGCGGCGGCGCGGCCGGCGTGTTTGAGGATTCCGACGATCCTTACGACCAGGCGGTGGCGGTCGTGTTGCGCGACGGCAAGGCGTCGACCTCCTACATCCAGCGCCGGCTCGGCATCGGCTACAACCGCGCCGCCTCGATCATCGAGAAGATGGAGAAGGACGGCATCGTCGGTCCGGCCAATCACGCCGGCAAGCGCGAGATCCTCGTGCCCACGGAAGAAGACAAGATGTGATCGACGCGCCGGCGCTGGAAAAGCGCCGCCGCGACGCCATCTAATTGTCCAAGTGAGGTCCTACCTGCCGTCGGCGAGACAGGAGTTCGAAAAATGAGGCTTACCAGATTGAAATCCGCGTCGAGGCGCTTTGCGAAATGGGCGGGCGCTGTTGCGGTCGCCGCCGGGATCGGAGCGTTTGCGGGAGCCTGTCCGCAGCTGGCCGCGGTTTCGAGCGCCCACGCGGCGTCGGAGGCGGCGCAAAAGATCGCCGATCATTTCTCCAGCGTTCGCTCGATGTCCGGCGAGTTCATCCAGTTCGGCCCCAAGGGCGAGCAGACGGGCGGCAAGTTCTACATCCAGCGGCCCGGAAAGATCCTGTTCAACTATGAGAAGCCGGCGACCTTCAAGGTCGTGTCGGATGGCAAGTCGGTGGCGATCACCAACACCAAGCTGAAGACCGCCGACATCTATCCGTTGTCCAAGACGCCGCTGAAACTGCTGCTGGACGACCGCATCGACCTGTCCGACCAAAAGGTCCAGAAGGTCACCGAGGACGCCGACCTGACGACCATCGTGCTGGCCGATCAGTCGGTCTTCGGCAATTCGCGCATCACCATGATGTTCGATCCGAAGAACTATGAACTGCGCCAGTGGACCGTCACCGACGCGCAGGGCAAGGACACCACCGTGATGATCTTTAATGTCACCGAAGGCGCGAAAGTCGACGCGAACGTGTTCAAGATCGACTACCAGAACCTCAACAAGGGCAACGGCGCCAACCAGCGCTAGCCGCCCCGGCAGTGGACGCGACGCGCTTTTGGCTACGCCGGCTTGCCCTTGCGGATTTGCGCTGGCATTGACGACGCATGTCCTTGACCATCGCCACCTGGAACATCAATTCCGTGCGCCTGCGCCTTCCCCTCGCGCTCGATTTCCTGCGCGACTACGCGCCGGATATCTTGTGCCTGCAGGAGATCAAGTGCCCGGAAGAGCATTTCCCCTATCAGGCGTTCCATGACGCCGGCTACCCGCATGTGACGATCAACGGCCAGAAGGGCTATCACGGCGTCGCCACGATCTCGAGACTGCCGATCGAACTGGTCGAACGCCGCGACTTCTGCGCCAAGGGCGACACCCGCCATTTGTCGGTCAGTTTCGAGGCCGGGGGGAAGACGGTGCTGCTGCACAATTTCTATGTGCCGGCCGGCGGCGACGAACCCGATCCCGAGATCAACTGGAAATTCAGGCACAAGCTCGACTTTGTCGAGGAAATGCGCGGCGTCGCCGCCGGCGGGGACGAGCAGACGGCATCGATCCTGGTCGGCGACCTGAACATCGCGCCGCTGGAGCACGATGTCTGGTCGCACAGGCAACTGCTTAAAGTGGTCAGCCATACCCCGGTGGAGACCGAGGCATTCGAATCGATGCGCAAGGCCGGCGGCTGGGTCGACCTGATGCGGCAGGCGATCCCCGAACCGCAGAAAATCTACACCTGGTGGAGCTACCGCGCCGCCGACTGGGCCGCATCCGACCGCGGCCGCCGCCTCGACCACGTCTGGTCGTCGCCAAATATCGCCGGCCGGCTGACCGCGATCGAAGTGCTGAAGGACGCGCGCGGCTGGGACCGTCCGTCGGACCATGTGCCGGTGATTGCCCGGTTCGATTTGTGACGATGTCAGGTACGATGGCCGATTCCTACCTGGCCACACAGGCAGGCAGGAATGCGTCGAGCGCGTTGCCGGTATTGGTGAGTGACATGCGCAGCCTGGTTGCCAGAGGGCCTTCGCCCAGCTGGACATAAGCCCATTTGCCGGTCTTCATGTCGGCAAACATCGGGTCGTTTGCGCCCTGGATGAACTCGAAACCGTCGGACTGCTGGCCGGAAACATAGGTCGCTGGATAATCCAGCGTTGCCTTTGATATGTCTGTCTCGAACCTGAGATTGATGCTGTCGCCGAAATGGTCCGCAGGCCGCGGCAGATATATTGTTGTCTTCACCTTGCCGCCGTCGGCGCATTCCGACGACCAGAGAGTGTCGTCGGTTTCGGGAGCGGCAAGCCAGAAGTGCGGTTCAAGACCGCCCCCTCGCGCACCGCTGCCACCCCATTCATATTGCTGACCGAGTTGCTCGAAGCCGTTTGCACTCCAATCCGTGGCAAGCGACAGGCCATTTTCAGACGCCCCTAAAGGGGCGTCAGACACTTTGATTGATTGCGCGGGAGCCGGGGAGGCACGCTGCGCAGGCTCGGGCTCCGAGCACGCCTGGAGTGTCAGGATCAACAGAAGGCAAAGCCAGGCCTGCGACGTCATCGCCATTGTTTGGGTCAATGTTCGGCTTGTCATGATCTTGCACCTCTGTTGAGCCGATTGGCTCCCTATTTAGGTTGAAGTTCTAACGAAGCAGTGGTTCGTCCTCTTCAGCAGTCGCGTCGTAGAGCGTACCCTTGATCGTTATTCTTCCGGGCGCTCCGATGTAGACAGTGTCGGGCTTGGCCTGGAGGTATTTGTCCAGCTCGACACCTGCCATGTAGCCAGCCGCTGCGCCCGGAGCCGACGCGAACAGGGAGCCCGCCGCTGTGGCAACGATCGAGACCGGGAAGCTGACAGTCCAAAAAGTAGCGGCGGATTTTCCGAAGAGACGCACTGCCGCAACCATGCGTTGGTCAGACGTCTCGCAGCTTTCAAAGAACAGTGATTTCCGCTCGGAAAGCTGTGGTTTGGCTTCAGCTTTCGGTATCATGACCAGATTGCCGTCCTCAGCGCGCAGAATGACATCCCGGCCGAAATACCACTCGACGTCAAATACGGTGCCGGACATGTTCCTGACACACTGCTCCTGCTGGCCGTGGCTCGATGTGAAGCGGACCCACATCGCCCCGTAGTCGTCCTTGTTCTCGGAAGACACAAATGGCTCGCGGAAGCGCTCCGGCTTTGCGCCGTTGAAATCCCGTCCGCTGATCGTGAGGTAACTCATCCCGAAGCCGCGATGCCCCGTTCGGATGCGTTCCATGAAGGGGCGTCCGGGCGCCTTCTCAAACACCCAGGATTGACCAAGCGCAAGTTGTGATTGATCCGAATTGGCGGGGTTGTCGATTTTCGGCATCAAGGCAACGTTGGACGAAATGCCCTCGACATGCACCCCTTCGACATAGGTCAGGTAAGTTTCGCGCCAGCGATTGCGTATGAAGAAGGAGCCAGGCTGAGCGGAATTCGGCTCAAGCACCCAATCGGCGCTGAGCCAGGCGGGCGATGCAATATCAGCGGTAGGCGCTTTGGCGTCCCGCTCGGCGGTTAACTGAACGGCAGTGTTCCAACCGCTTGCAAGCGAGACAATCTCCTCGGCGGATACCGGGGAAACTGTCAGATAGGCCACTGCTGCCAAAAGTGCTCGGTTGATCATTGTTGTCTCCTGCGTTGTACGTGCAGGAGACAATTCAGCAGGATGGAGACGGTCAGAACATCAGGTGATTGCCTGATCTCGCGACATCGGCCCTAAACGGGGAGCGGTTCGCGTTCGCGCCTCGCTTTGCCAGATTGCATCAATTGGTCGTCACCCGTGCGCCACCATGACGTGGCGAACCGCCGTGTAGTCTTCCAGCGCGTAGAGCGACATGTCCTTGCCGTAGCCGGACTGTTTGAGCCCGCCATGCGGCATCTCATTGGTCAGCATGAAGTGGGTGTTGATCCAGGTGCAGCCATATTGCAGCCGCGCCGCCGTCGCCATGGCGCGGCCGACATCGCGGGTCCACACCGACGAAGCCAGCCCGTAATCACTGTCGTTGGCCCAGTTCACCGCCTCGTCGACATCGGAGAAGCGGGTGACCGAGACCACCGGCCCGAACACTTCGCGGCGCACGATCTCGTCTTCCTGGCGCGCGCCGGCGACCACCGTCGGCGCGAAATAGAAGCCGCCGCCCTTCGGCGCATGGCCGCCGGTGGTCACCTCGATATGTTTCAGTTCCGCCGCGCGTTCGACAAAGGCGGCGACGCGGTCGCGCTGGCGCTTCGAGATCAGCGGCCCGATCTCGTTTTCGGAATCGTCCGGCTGGTCGTATTTGATCGTCGACACCGCCGACGACAGGTCGGCGACCAGCCGGTCGTAGATCTTCTTGCCGGCATAGATGCGGCACGCCGCCGTGCAGTCCTGGCCGGCATTGTAGTAGCCGAAGGCGCGCAGGCCGCCGACGACGGCGTCCAGATCGGCGTCGTCGAAGACGATGACCGGCGCTTTGCCGCCGAGTTCCAGATGCGTCCGCTTCACCGATTTCGACGCCGCCTGCATGATCTTCTTGCCGGTGGCGATGTCGCCGGTGATCGAGATCATGTTGACGCCGGGATGGTTGATCAGGCTGTTGCCGACGCTTTCGCCACGGCCGAGCACCACATTGACCACGCCTTCGGGCAGGATCCCGGCCAGCACCTTGGCCATTTTCAGCGCCGTCAGCGGCGTCTGCTCGGACGGTTTGAAGACGACGGTGTTGCCGCCTGCGATCGCCGGCGCCAGCTTCCACGCCATCATCATCAGCGGATAGTTCCACGGCGCAATCGAGGCGACGATGCCGATCGGATCGCGGCGTACCATCGAGGTGAAGCCGGGCAGATATTCGCCGGCGATCGCGCCGGGCATGGCGCGCACCGCGCCGGCGAAAAAGCGGTAGCAGTCGACGATCGCGGGGATCTCGTCATTGCGAACCGCGTTGATCGGCTTGCCGCAGTTGAGCGCCTCAAGCGCCGCGAACGCGTCGGCGTCCTTCTCGATGGCGTCGGCGATCTGCAGCAGATAGCCGGAGCGTTGCCCCGGCGTCGTCCGCGACCAGCCGGCATAGGCGGCCTGCGCCGCTGCGACCGCCGCCTCGACCTGCGTCTGCGAGGCTTCCGGCATGTTGAGGATCAGCTCGCCGGTTCGCGGATTGAGGATCGGCTCCTCCGTCTCCGTGCCCTTGGCCAGCTTCGAGCCGATCAGCATTTCGGTGTCCATCACAATGCTCCCTGGAGTGATTTCATTTGCCGCCGCCGGCGACCTGGTCGCCGTCACGGGTGAGATAGAAGGCCAGCAGGATCGGCACGAAGGTGACGAGGACGACCACCATCGCCACGACATTGGTGACCGGCCGCTGGCGCGGCCGCACCAGTTCCTCGAGCATCCAGATCGGCAGCGTCTGCTGCTGGCCGGCGGTGAACGTGGTCACGATCACCTCGTCGAACGACAGCGCGAAGGCGAGCATGCCGCCCGCCAGCAGCGCGGTCCCGATATTGGGCAGCACGACATAGCGGAATGTCTGGAAACCGTTGGCGCCCAGATCCATCGACGCCTCGATCATCGACCCGGAGGTTCGGCGGAAACGGGCGACGGCGTTATTATAAACGACCACGACGCAGAAGGTGGCGTGGCCGAGAACGATCGTCCAGAACGAGAACGGAATCTCGGCCAGCGAGAACGCCGAACGCAGCGCGATGCCGGTGATGATGCCGGGCAGCGCGATCGGCAGGATGACCAGCAGCGAGATCACCTCGCGGCCGAAAAACCGCGTGCCCGACACGGCCGCCGCGCACAGCGTGCCAAGCACAAGCGCGATCAGCGTCGAGATCGCGGCGACTTGCACCGAAAGGGTCAGCGCCTGCCACACGTCCGGGCGGTTCCAGGTGACGGCGAACCATTGCAGCGTCAGCCCCGGCGGCGGCCACTGATAGCTGCGTTCCTCGGTAGTGAAGGCGTAGACAAAGATCAGCAGCAGCGGCAGATGCAGGAAGAACAGGCCGGCGGCGGCGGCGATCTTGACCCCGAGCGGCGCGGATTGTTCGCGGTCAGAGCGCATCGAACGCCCCCATGCGCTTGGCGAACCACAGATAGACGCCCATCACCAGGATCGGCACGACGGTGAACGCCGCCGCCAGCGGAATGTTGCCGGCGGTGCCCTGGTGGGCATAGACCGCCTGGCCGATGAACAGCCGCGACGTGCCGATGATTTGCGGAATGATGTAGTCGCCCAGCGTCAGCGAGAAGGTGAAGATCGAGCCGGCGACGATGCCCGGCAGAGCCAGCGGGAACAGTACGTTGCGAAACGTCTGCGACGGCGACGCGCCGAGGTCGGCCGACGCTTCGACCAGGCTCGCCGGCACCCGCTCCAGCGCCGCCTGCACCGGCAGGATCATGAACGGCAGCCACACATACAGGAACACGATGAAGGTGCCGGTGTAGCTGATCGACAGCGAGCTGCCGCCGATGACCGGCAGCGACAGCCAGGCGTCGAGCAGCCAGGTCAGGTGCAGCTTGGCGAACAGCCAGTTGAGGATGCCTTCCTTGGCGAGGATCAGTTTCCAGGCGTAGACCTTGACCAGGTAGCTCGACCACAGCGGCAGCATGACGCCGAGATAAAACAGCGCCTTCCAGCCGCCCCGGGCGTAGCGCGCGGCATAATAGGCGATCGGAAAGGCGACGACCGCCGCGCCGACGGTGACCGCCGCGGCCATCACCACCGTGCGCACGATGATGTCGACATTGGCCTGCTGGAACAGTTCGCCATAGGTCTTGAGCGTGAACTCGCGGTTGATCATGCCGGAGAATTCGTCGATCGAAAAAAAGCTCTGCAGCAGCAGCGCAAACAGCGACCCGAGATAGATCACGCCGAGCCACAGCGCCGGCGGCAGCAGCATCAGCGCCAGGAAGGCGTGCGGATTGCGCCACAGCCAGTCCGAGATCGCGCCCAGCATGCCGCCTCGGCTGGCGAGGATCGCCGGGCTGGATTCGTGCGCGACGGCGGTCATCAGGCTTCGCCCTGCATGATGTGCACCGCGTCGCGGTTGAACGTCAGCGCCACCTCGTCGCCGACGGCGGGAAGCTTGCCGCCGGACGCAACCATCGCATTGATCCGCTGGCCGTCGGCCTCGACGGTGATGCGGGTCGCCGCGCCCAGATAGCTCAATGCCGCGACGCGGCCGCGCACGCCGTCGCCCCTGGCGTCGGCAGCGACGCGGATGGCTTCAGGGCGCAGGCTGCCCCAGCGTTTGGGGCCGACATAGCGCTGCACGAAGTCCGGCGGCAGCACATTGGAGGAGCCGACAAAATCGGCGACGAAGCGCGTGGCCGGACGGGAATAGATCTCCTCGGGAGATCCGACCTGCATGATCCTGCCGTCGTTGAACACCGCCACCCGGTCGGCCATCGACAGCGCCTCGCCCTGGTCGTGGGTGACGAAGACGAAGGTGATGCCGAGTTCCTGCTGCAGCGACCGCAATTCGTCCTGCATCTGCTCGCGCAGCTTGAGGTCGAGCGCGCCCAGCGGCTCGTCCAGCAGCAAGACTTTGGGGCGATTGACCAGCGCCCGCGCCAGAGCTACCCGCTGCCGCTGCCCGCCCGACAGCTGGCCGGGCTTGCGGGCGCCGTAGCCGGGCAGCTTGACCAGTTCCAGCGCCTCCCCTGCGGCGCGGCTGCGCTCCTCGCGGCCGACGCCCTTGACCATCAGCCCGTAGGCGACGTTGTCGGCGACGTTCAGATGCGGGAACAGCGCATAGTCCTGGAACACGGTGTTGACGTTGCGCCGGTAGGGCGGAACGCCCTCGGCGGTCTCGCCGAAAATCTCGATATGTCCGGCTGTCGGCTGCTCGAAGCCGGCGACGAGGCGCAGGCAGGTGGTCTTGCCCGACCCAGACGGCCCGAGCATGGCGAAGAACTCGCCGGGCGCGATGTCGAGATCGACCGCGTCGACGGCGCGAACGGCACCGAAATGGCGGGAGACCTTCTGGAATGAGACGGCAGGGATCATTGGCAGCGCAATTCGTTCATCGGAAAAGCCGCGCCGCGATACCATGCCCGCGCCGACGCCGGCTATGCCTGGTCGGCATGGCGTGAGCGGGATGGATTGCGGCGGACGGTCAGGGCGCGGCGGTCGGGCCGCGCCCCGCAGTCAGATCAGCGGCCGCCGATCACGCCGATATAGTCGGACACCCAGCGATAATAGGGCACGCACTTGTCGCCCTGGGTGGCGCATTTCGAGGTCGGCGTGGTCCAGAAGTGAACTTTCTCGAAATCGTCGAACCCGTTGGTGGTGCACAATTCCTTGGTCAGCATGCCGCGGCCGTCGGTGCAGGCGGCGGGAACAGACGGATTGGCGCCGAACCAGACGCCCAGGTCGCTTTGCAGGTTGGACGACAGCGAATGCTCCATCCACATATAGGCGCAGTTCGGATGCGCCGCATCGACATGCATCATCGTCGTATCGGCCCACCCGGTCACGCCCTCTTCCGGGAACACCGATGCGACCGGCTGCTTTTCGCCCTGGAGGATGTTGACCATGAAGGGCCATGAGCCGGAGGCGACGACGCCCTCGTTCTTGAAATCGTCCATCTGGATGAAGGCGTCGTGCCAGTAACGGCCGACCAGTTTGCGCTGCTGGCGCAGCAGGTCGAGAGCGGCCTTGTACTGGTCCTCGGTCAGTTCGTAGGGGCTCTTGATGCCGAGATCGGGCTTATGCTTCATCAGGTAGAGCGCGGCGTCGGCCACGTAGATCGGGCCGTCATAGGCCTGCACCCGGCCCTGGTTCGACTTGCCGTCGGGCAGCGTGGTTTCTTCGAAGACGACGTTCCAGCTTGTCGGCGGTTTGTCGCCAAACGCCTTGGTGTTGTACATCAGCACATTGGGCCCCCACATGTAGGGGACGCCATAATGCACGCCGTCGACCGTGTGCCAGGGCGCGTTCTTCAGGCGCTCGTCAACCGTCGACCAGCTCTTGATCAGGTCGATATTGATCGGCTGGACCCGCTTGCCGGCGATCAGCCTGAGCGACGCGTCGCCCGAGGCGGTAACGAGATCGAAGCCGCCTTCGTTCATCAGCGCGACCATTTCGTCGGACGTGTTGGCGGTCTTGACGTTGACCTTGCAGCTGGTCGCCTGCTCGAACTTGGTCACCCAGTCGAATTTCTTGTCGGTCTCGCCGCGCTCGATATAGCCGGCCCAGGCGACGATGTTCACCTCACCTTCGCCAGCGCCGATTTCCTTGAGCTGCGCAAATGACGGCGTCGTGACGGCAAGCGCCAGCGCCATCGCGGTACACGTCTTCAAAATCGCCTTCATGATTTCTCTCCCATTGCCGAGGGACCGCTGCTTGGTGGCGGCTTCAACCCTGCGTCAAAGAGTGACAGGAATCCAAACTATCGCAAATTCATTAATCAGAACGGCGATATCGATTTTATCGATAGCTCTCAGGAGCGTTGCCGCGACGACCTCTGGCCCTGGGCGATGCCGATGAAGTCGCGCGCCGTCTGCGACAGACCCGACCCGCGCCGCCAGGCCATACCGACCTGCACCACCGGCAGGTTGCCGCTGACATCGCGCGAATCGATGCGGTCGCCTTCCAGCGACCAGGGCCGGTAGACCAGATCGGGCAGAAGCGCGACGCCGGCGCCGGTCGCCACCAGACTGCGCACCGCCTCGACCGAGCGGGTGCGGAACGCGACATTGGGCCGGGCGCCCAGCGCCATCAGCAACCGGCCGGTGTTTTCCTCGATCTCGTCGATGGTCAGCATAATCAGCGGTTCGGGGGCGACATCCGCCAGCGTGATGACGTCGCTGGCCGCCAGCTTGTGGCCGAGCGGCATCCAAAGCCGATAGGGCGAGACTTCAAGGATCTCCGCCTGCAGCGCCATCCGGTCGCGCAGGTTCGAGATCACCATCACCGCGACATCGAGTTCGCCGCCGATCAGCAGATGTTCGAGATAATCGCCATTGTCTTCGATCGCGGTGACGTCGACATTGGGATAGGCGCGCCGGTAGCGGGCGAGCAGGTCCGACAGCACGTAGCCGGCCACCATCGAGGTGACGCCGAGCTGCAGCTTGCCGGACGCGGCCTGCGGCGAATCGGCGAAGGCGCGCCGCGCGTCCGACACGCTGGACAGGATGTTGGTGGCGTGGCGCAGGAACTGATGGCCCTTGTGGGTGATGTTGAGCCCGCGCGCATGCCGCTCGAACAGCTCGACGCCGAGATCCGCCTCGAGCTCCTTGATCGCCTCGGTCACCGCAGACTGCGAGATCGCCAGCGTGTGCGCCGCGCGCGACACCGAACCCTGGTCGGCGACGGCGACGAAATACTGCAGCTGGCGGATGGTGAAAGCCAAGGATCAACCCACCCGGAACACGAAGGCTTTGACCAGCACGTCCGGCTCGCCGACTGCAAACGCCCTGAAGGGCGGGCTTTCTTCGATCCGGGTCCAGCGGCTGGCCGCCTCCAGTTCATCGAAGACCGCGCGAAACCCCTTCGCGTCGAGAACCATGTCGCGCACGGTGAGGACCGCGTGGCCCCCGGGCCTGGCGATACGGACCAGTTCATGCATCGCCGAGGCGGGCGCGTGGCCCTCGGTGAACACGCCGGTCGAAAAGATCGCGGCGAAATGATCGTCCGGCCAGGGCAGCGCCTGGCCGAGCACCGCCTGTTTCAGCTCGCGGTAGACGCCACGGCCGCGCGCCAGCGCCAGCATCTCGGCCGACATGTCGAGCCCGTCGATTTGAGGATAGCCCAGCGCCGCCAGATAGGGCGCGCTGAGGCCGGTGCCGCATCCCGCATCCAGCAGCGGGCCGGCGCCTGACGGAACATATCTGGCCAACCAGCCGCCGATCAGAAACGGCAGCGCATAGCCGGCCGCGGCGGTCTCGGCGTCGTACTGGCTCGACCAGGCCGCATAGGCCCGTTCCAGTTCGGCGTCGTCGCGCGCGGAAAACACCTGTTCCAACGCCTCGCTCTGGCGGTGCGTCATCGTTCGAAATCCTTGCGCATGCGCCGTTCCAGGCCCCGCAGCGCCAGCGACAGCGAAATGGTCAGCAGCAGGTAGATATAGGCGACGATCGAATAGGTCTCGAAAAACCGGAACGAGCCGGCCGCGTAGATCTTGCCCATCTGGGTGATGTCGGCGACGCCGAGCACCGAGACCAGCGAACTGTCCTTCACCATGGCGATGAAGTCGTTCGAATACGGCGGCAGGATGGTGCGGAACGCCTGCGGCCAGGTGACATGCCTGAATCGCGCCCAGTTGTGCAGGCCGAGCGACTTCGCCGCGTCGATCTGGCCGTCCGGCACCGACTGGATGCCGGCGCGAAAAATCTCGGCGATGAACGAGGAATAGGCGACCACCAGCGCGATGATCGCCCGCCACAACAGCGACACGTCGCGCACCTGCAGCGGATCGATCAGTCCGGCGGACTGCAACGGCAGGGTCAGCGCGTTCCAGCCGGAGACGAACACCGGCACGCCGGCGAAGGCGATCCAGAACAACAGCACGAGGATCGGCACGCCGCGGATGATCTCGACGTAGAACCGCGCCGTCTGTCTGAGCCACTTCGACTTCGACAGCGCCATCAGCGCGATCGCGAGGCCGAGCGCCGAGGCGAGCGCAAACGCCACCACCGTGACAAAGATGGTGACCCCGACGCCCCTGGCGACCGTCGACAGGACCTGGGTGTAGAGTTCGCTGGAAAAGATCGCCAGCGTCGCAGCACCCATGACGCATGCGAACGCCGCCAGCCACCAGGGGAACTCCTTTTGCGCTGGTTTGGGATGCGCCGCCATCAGGGTCGCTCGCGCATGAAAAGCTGCTCGCGCACCCCGCCGCCCCATTGATCGACATCGCTTTCGCGCACCAGCGCGAAACCGCGCCGCTGATACAGCGCCCGCGCCGCGTCGAGGCCGGCGAAAGTCGTGAGCCAGCAGGAGCGGACGCCGGACCGGTCGCAATGGGCCACCGCCCGATCCATCAGCAACCCGCCCAGGCCCGAACCGCGCGCCGCGTCGCCGACGATGAACCAGCGCAGATGCGCGCCCCGCTCCCCGCCGCCCGACACGTCGATCGTGATCGAACCGTCGAGCCGGTCGCCGGTCCAGGCGGTAGCGAACAGGTCGCGCACCGGGTCCATGCGGACAAGGAATTCGGCGAGCTCCGACGCCACCTTGGCTTCGAAGGGCAGGCCGAAGTTCCAGTGCCTGGAATAATACGCGGCGTGCAGCGCCGCCAGCGAACCGATGGCGCCGGGCCGGTAGCCTTCGACGGTGTGTGAGCTGACGTGCGGCAAGCGGTCAGGGCTTGTAGTCGACGAACCATTTGCGGGTGATCGCTGCCAGCGCCCCGTCGGCGTCAAGCGCCTTGATGCCGGCATCGATCGGCGCGACCAGATCCGAGCCTTTCGGAAAGATCAGCCCGAACTGCTCGGACTGGATCGGCGGGCCGACCATCTTCAGCTTGCCGCCCGAGGTCGCCACCACGGCGTTGCCGCCCGCCGAATCGGTGAGCACCATGTCGACGTCGCCGGCCTGCAACGCCGCCACCGATGCAGCGAACGTCTCGAACAGTTTGATGCGCGGGTTCTGTTCGTTCTTGTCGAGCACCTCGTAGACGGCGGCGTAGAATGTCGAGGTGCCCGCCTGCGCCCCGATCAGCAGCGTGTCGTCGTCGCCGAAGGCGCCAGCGTCCTCGAAACGGTTCTCGTCGCCGCGCACCAGCATGTAGATTTCCGACAGCATGTAGGGCGCCGAGAAATCGACCTTCTCTTTGCGCTCCGCCGTGATGGTGATGCCGGTCATGCCCATGTCGTACTGCTTGTCGGACACGGCCTGGATCATCGCGTCCCAGGATACGTTCTGGTATTCGGCGACGAAGTTCAGCTTTTTCGACAGCGCCTCCACCATGTCGTATTCCCAGCCGACGGCCTGCCCGGTCTTGGGGTCGTTGAACTGCAGCGGGAAATAGGCGTTCTCGACGGCGATGACGACCTTGCGGCCGGCAAGGTCCGGCAGCGTCTCGGCCGAGGCGAAAACGGGCAGCGCCAACAGCGCGCACAGGGCAAGAAGGATACGCCGGATGGACATGACGACTGCTCCCAGATTGCGATCGCCCCGACTGTAGCCTGCCGCTCGCGCCTTGCAAGGCATGGCGTTCCGCAAAAACGCCGCTCTCGAGCACGCCTGACGCCAACGAAAAAGGCGCGGATCGCTCCGCGCCTTCGCCATTCAATGCGGGACCGGCGAATGCCGGACCGGAACTTATTCGCCGGCGGCTGCCTCGGCTGCCTGCTTCTCGGCGGCTGCCTTGGCGGCGTCCTCGGCGGCCCTTTCCTTGGCCAGGGCCTCGGCGGCGGCGACCTTTTCAGCCTCGAGGCGGGCGCGCTCGGCATTGGCCGCGTCGCGCTCGGCGTCGTTCAGCTTGCGGGCGCGCACGCCGGTGTTTTCCGAAATACGGGCCGACTTGCCGCGACGGTCGCGCAGGTAATACAGCTTGGCGCGGCGCACCTTGCCGCGGCGGACGATCTCGACCGCCTCGACCAGCGGCGAATAGACCGGGAACACGCGCTCCACGCCTTCGCCGTAGGAAATCTTGCGCACGGTGAAGCTTTCCTGGAAGCCGGCGCCCTTGCGCGAGATCACGACGCCTTCGTAGGCCTGCAGACGGGTGCGGGCGCCTTCGGTGACGCGCACCTGGACGCGCACGGTGTCGCCGGGCTGGAATTCGGGGAACTTGCGCTTGTCTTCGATCTTCGCGGCCTGCTCGGCCTCAAGCTGACGGATGATGTCCATCGTCGGAACCTTTCTTGCTTGTTATGCCAGCCAGAGCGCCCGACGATTGCCGGTCAGTTCATTGACCGTCCGGCTATGCCTTCCATTCGCGGAAGGCAGGGGCGAATTCACTTTGCGTTGTTGACGGAACCGGACTTTTGCCGATTTCAGGGGCGCGCATACAGCATCGCGCGGCCTTTGTCACCACCGAGACGGAAGATTCGCTGCGATGCGGCGAACAGATCTCGTTTCGATCTGCGCCAGCGCCGCAACGGGTTGCGGCAGGCCGGAGCGCACTCTACAGGCTTTCGCGACTGGAGCCATCGCATGACAATCATCGTCGCCATCCTGCTTTTCCTGTCCGGCGTGCTGACCGGCATGATCAACGCCGTCGCCGGCGGCGGCACCTTCCTGTCGTTCGGCGCGCTGACGATGATCGGCATTCCGCCGGTGGTGGCCAATGCGACGTCGTCGATCACCCAGTTCCCCGGCTACATCACCTCGACGCTCGCCTACTGGAACGACTTCAAGACGTTCTGGCGCGGTGCGCTGGCGCTGTGCGTCGCATCGCTATTCGGCTCGCTGCTCGGCGCATGGATCCTGCTGCAGCTCGACAATCCGCAATTCCGCGCGCTGGTCCCGTGGCTGCTGGTCGCGGCGACCGCCCTGTTTGCGGCCGGCCCCTACCTGAAACCCAAGCCGAAGCCCGGCAATGAACCGTCCGTCGGCGGCGTGTTCGGCTTCATCCTGCAATTCATCACCGCGATCTATGGCGGCTTCTTCGGCGCCGGCATGGGCGTGATGATGCTGGCGACGCTCGGCCTGTCGCAGCCGGGCGACTATCACCGCCTCAACGCGCTGAAAAACATGTTGGCGGTGGTGATCGCCGCCGTCGCCATCGTCGTGTTCGTCGCCGGCGGCGTCGTCGCCTGGCCGCAGGCGCTGGTGATGATCCCCGGCGTCGCGATTGGCGGCTGGTCCGGCGTCTGGGTCGCCAAGCGCGTGCCGCAGACGGTCATGCGCGCCATCGTCATCGCCGTCGGCCTGTTCCTGGCGGCCTACTATTTCGTCACCGGCTGACCCGGCAACAAATCAGGCCGCCGCGCACGCGTCAGTTTTTCCGCCTCGTCGCTACGCCATTGGGCGATCCTTGCATGGTTGCCCGACATCAGGATTTCGGGAATGGCGCGGCCTTCCCATTCGGGCGGTCGCGTAAAGTGCGGGTGTTCGAGCAGCCCGTTCTCAAAACTCTCCTCGCCGCCTGACTGGTCGTTACCCATGACGCCGGGCAAGAGCCGAACCACCGCGTCGAGCAGAACCAGCGCCGCCGGCTCGCCGCCCGAGAGAATGTAGTCGCCGATCGATATTTCCTCGAGGTTTCGCGCCTCGATGACGCGCTGGTCGACGCCCTCGAACCGGCCGCAGACGATGATCGCGCCCGGCCCGTCCGCCAGGTCCCTGACGCGGGCCTGCGTCAGCGGCCTGCCGCGCGGGCTCATCAGCAGCCGCGGCCGCGCGTCGTCAGCCGGCGCGGCGGCGTCGATGGCCGCTCCCAGAACATCGGCTCGCAGCACCATGCCGGCGCCGCCGCCGGCCGGCGTATCGTCGACGGCGCGATGGCGTCCGATGCCGTGCTCGCGGATCTGCCTCGCCTCGAGCGACCAGTCGCCACGCTCCAGCGCCTTGCCGGCGAGCGACAGGCCGAGCGCGCCGGGAAACATCTCCGGATAGAGCGTCAGCACGGTAGCGCGGAAGGTCATGTCGACGGTCCGAGATGACCGATTGAATGTTCCCCCTCATCCGGCCGCTGCGCGGCCACATTCTCCCCAGGGGGAGAAGAAGACGCCAAGGTCTCCGACCTCCTCTCCCCTCGGGGAGATGGTGACCGGCCGAAACGGAGGTCGGGTGAGGGCGAAACTGACTTGGCGAAAAACATCACCGGTTGCCGCCCGCTTCTTTTGGGCCGCGCGGGCGGTTGCGTGTCGCGGCAGGCGTCGGCGACCCGTCGGGATCGCGCTCTTCCGGCTCATCGACCAGCCCGGCGGCGACCGTATCGACGCGCATGGTGCGCATGGCGATATCGACCGACGGCGCCGACGCCTTGGTGAACGGGATCAGCACGGTGGACTTGCCGCCGCGCCTGATCTCGACAATGTCGCCGCCGCCGTAATTGTGCACGGCGACGACCTTGCCGATTGGATTTCCGTCGAGGTCGACCGCATCCATGCCGATCAGGTCGGCGTGATAGAATTCTTCCTCGTCGAGATCGTCGGGCAGCATCGAGCGGTCGACGAACAGTTCGGTTCCGGTCAGCGCCTCGGCGGCGCTGCGGTCGTTGACGCCCTTGAGGCGCACCACCGCCATGTCCTTGTGCTCGCGGATGTCGACGATCTCGAAAACCCGGCCATCGCTTGCGTGGAGCCTGCCGTAGTCGGCGATCGCCAGCGGATCGCCGGTAAAGGTTTTCAGCCGAACCTCGCCCTTGATGCCCTGGGCGGCGCCGACGGTCGCCATCTGGATGGGGTTTTTCAATCCGTTCATGCCCTGTCGTATCGCCGGCGCGAAGCAGTTACAATATCGGCGGCTTCACGCTCCGATAACCAGCGACGGGCATGATGTCGCCAAACCGGCGCAAGTCCTGATGACCGACGAGATTCTCATCCCCGCACGAGACGACCTGCACGCTGCCCGCGGCGACTGGCTCAAATCGCTGGCCCGCGAGCGGCGGCTGGCTGACCTGACCGTCGAGGCCTATGAGCGCGACACGCGCCAGTTCCTGATCTTCCTCACAGGCCATCTCGGCGGACCGCCCGGGCTGAAGGACATTTCCAACCTGCGCACCGCCGATCTGCGCGCCTTCCTGGCGCGGCGGCGCAATGACGGCGCCGGCGCGCGCACGCTGGGGCGCGGGCTGGCCGGCGTGCGCTCGCTGCTGCGGTTCCTCGAAAAGCGCGGCATGGCCTCGGCCGCAGGCGCGGCGGCCATGCGCGCGCCGAAACAGCCGAAATCGCTGCCCAAACCGCTGACCGCCAGCGATGCAAGACGCGTCGTCTCGGCCGGCGAACAGCTGAGCGAGGAGCCGTGGATCGCCGCCCGCAACGCGGCGGTGCTGACACTGCTTTATGGCTGCGGCCTGCGCATTTCCGAGGCGCTCGGCCTGCTGGCGGGCGAGATCGGTCCCGGCGTGACCGCCTTGCGGGTGACCGGCAAGGGCGGCAAGACAAGGCTGGCGCCGCTGCTGCCGGTGGTGCTCGAGGCGGTCGCGGAATACCGCCGCCTGTGCCCTTACGATCTGACGCCGGATCGGGCGCTGTTTCGCGGCGCCAAGGGCGGCGCATTGCAGCCGGCGATCGTCCAGCGCGAAATGCAGAAGATGCGCGCCGCGCTCAACCTGCCCGACACCGCGACGCCGCACGCGCTGCGCCATTCCTTCGCCACCCATCTGCTGGGCCGCGGCGGCGACCTGCGCACCATCCAGGAACTGCTCGGCCACGCCAGCCTGTCGACCACCCAGGTCTACACCGGAGTCGACGCGTCGCGGCTGCTCGACATCTACGACAAGGCTCATCCGCGCGCCTGAAGCATTGCAGTTGAGCCTGCCGGTTAACGAAATAGCCGGATTTCGCCGATAGTCTTTCGGCCATGAAGAAAGTCATCGCCCTCGCCGACCGTTCGAGCGCCGCCGCCATGTGGGCGCTGGCGCTGGCGAATATCCTGTTTGTGCTGGCCGTGGCAGCGACGCTGATGGCGCTCGCCGGCAAGGCGCATGCGGCCAACCCCGCCGCGACCTGTTCGGGCGCCGACATGCTGGCCCGGATCAGGGCGGAGCAGCCGGAGGCCTCCGCAAAGATCGAGGCGGACGCCGCCGCCACCAGGAACGGCTCTGGACTGCTGTGGAAGATCGACAAGGCTGGACTGGAGCCCTCCTACCTGTTCGGCACCATGCATATGACCGACCCGCGCGTCGTCAGCCTGACGCCGCCGGCGCAGGCCGCCTTCGACGCATCGCGGACGGTCGTCATCGAGACCACCGACATGCTCGACCAGTCCAAGCTGATGGCGTCGCTGATGACTTCGCCGGACCTGATGATGTTCACCGACGACACCACGCTGACCTCGCTCTTGTCCGCCGAAGACAGGGCGATTGTCGAGAAGGGACTGGCGGAACGCGGCATCCCGCTGGCCAGCGTCATCAAGATGAAGCCGTGGATGCTCGCGGCGATGGTGTCGCTGCCGGCGTGCGAGATGTCGCGCAAGGCGGCGGGCGAACCGATGCTCGACGTCAAGCTGGCGCAGGAGGCGCTGGCCGCCGGCAAGCAGTTGGGCGGACTGGAGACCGCCAAGTCGCAGCTTGAGGCGATGGCCTCGCTGCCGCTCGAATTTCACATCGATGGCCTGGTCGAAACGCTGAAGCTGGGCGCCGGCGCCGAAGACATCGGCGAGACGATGATCGGCATCTACAAGACCGGAGAGATCGGCAAGTTCATTCCGTTCATGCGCGCCGCCGTGCCGACGCAAAAGTCCGGCGACGCCGGTTACGCGGCGTTCGAGGAAAAGATGATCACTGCCCGCAACGCCACCATGGCCACCAATGCCGAAACCTACCTCGCCAGGGGCAAGGCGTTCATCGCTGTCGGCGCGCTGCACCTGCCCGGCGACGAAGGCGTCATCGAAAAACTGCGCCGCGCCGGATATACCGTCACCCGCGCCGACTGACCCGGTTGCTTCGCGAAAAGCGTGATTTGGCGCCGCTCCCGGGCGGAGTTAGCCTTCTGTCGTCTGTTCCCTGACAGGAGGCGACGATGAAGACTCTGCTTATTGCGGCCGCAACGCTTGGCCTGGCTGTGTCCGGCGCGCTGGCCGAGTGCGGCCACGACGCGTCGGCGGCGAAACAGTCGACCCAGACCACCGCCAGCCTCGACATGTCGACGACCGCCAGCACGGCGGCCGGTGAGGTTAAGGTCGACAAGGCCGGCGAGACTAAGCAGGACTGACGCCCGGAGGCGACGGCCCTTGCCGGGCCCCGCGCCGCGCTGTTGCGCGGCGGTGTGTGTGCGTTCGCGCGGCCGCCAGCCTTCCCCTGAATGAACCTTTTGCGCCGGTCTGCGTTGTCAAGCATCGAGACAGCGGCGGAGCAGATTGATGCCAGACCCGTTGAAAGTCGAGCCGAACCCGACGCCCGGCCCCGAAATCCCGCGCTTTGTCTATCGGGTCAAGCCGCCCGGCGACGGTGGGACAGCCGCGATGATCGCCGCAATCATCCTGATCGTGCTGGCGATCCTGTGGCTGGTGTTCATCAATTTACCGTAGCCGCGAACGTCGCGCAGTGCCGCTTGGCAAGACCTGCCGGTTCGGCGACTATGGCGGCGCAAATCGGGGAGCAGGCTCGTGAAAGTCACCGTCAATATCGATTGCACGCCCGAAGAGGCGCGCGCCTTCATGGGGCTGCCGGACGTGCAGCCGATGCAGAAGGCGATGCTCGCCGAAATGGAAAAGCGGATGATGGCCGAGATGGAGCGGTTTTCGCCCGATGGCCTGATGAAGAGCTGGTTCTCGGCCGGCACCCAGGGCGCTGACATGGTGCGCGACGTGATCGGCGGCATTTTTAGCGGAACCGTCCCGGGCGCCGGCAAGAAGTAGCATCCCGCCGTCCGTCCGGACCCGCCGCCTCACATGTGGATCGGCTTGGCGAAGGTGGCCAGCGCCGCCTCGCGCACCGCTTCCGACATCGTCGGATGGGCGTGAGTGGTGCGGCCGAGGTCTTCCGACGAACCGCCGAATTCCATCAGCACGGTGATCTCGTGGATCATCTCGCCGGCGCCGTGGCCGAGGATGTGGCCGCCCAAGACCCGGTCGGTGGCCGCGTCGGCGAGGATCTTCACCAGACCGTCGGTGTGGAGCATGGCGCGCGCCCGGCCATTGGCGGTGAACGGGAATTTTCCGACCTTGTAGGCGACGCCGGCCTTCTTCAGCTCGTCTTCGGTCCTGCCGACCGACGCGACTTCCGGGCTGGTGTAGACGACGCTCGGGATCGCGTCATAGTTCACATGGCCATGCTGGCCGGCGATGATCTCGGCGACCGCGATGCCCTCGTCCTCGGCCTTGTGCGCCAGCATCGGCCCTGCGATCACGTCGCCGATGGCGTAGACGCGCTTGAGCGAGGTCTGGTAGCGATTGTCGACCACGACCTTGCCGCGGTCCATCCTGATGTCGTCGCGCTCGAGGCCGGCGCCCTCGGTATAGGGCCGGCGGCCGGTCGCGATCAGCACCACATCGGCGTCGAGCGTCTCGGCGTCGCCGCCCTTGACCGGTTCGAACGTCACCGATGCGCCCTTCTTCGCTTTCTTGACGCCGGTGACCTTCGATCCGAGCCTGAACTCGAAACCCTGCTTCGACAACATCCGCTGGAACTGCTTGGCGATTTCGGAATCCATCCCGCCAAGGATGGCGTCGAGATATTCGACCACCGTCACCTTGGCGCCGAGGCGGGCCCACACCGACCCCAGTTCCAGCCCGATGACGCCGCCGCCGACCACCACCAGATGGCCCGGCACCTTTTCGAGCGACAGCCCGCCGGTGGACGAAACGATCGTCTTCTCGTCGATGTCGACCTCGACGCCGGGGATGCCGGCAACGTCGGAGCCGGTGGCGATGACGATGTGTTCGGCCTGAACCTCCTCGATCTTCCCGTCCTCGCCGGTGACCGCGACCAGGCCGGTGTCCATCACCCTGCCGACGCCGCGGAACGTATCGATCTTGTTTTTCTTGAACAGGAAGGCGACGCCCGAGACATTGGCGTCGACGGTCTTGTCCTTGTGCTCCATCATCTTCTTGAGGTTCATCTTCGGCTTGCCGGTCTCGATGCCGAGCGCGGGAAACGAGTGTTCGGCCTCGGCCAGCATTTCCGATGCATGCAGCAGCGCCTTGGAGGGGATGCAGCCGATGTTCAAACAGGTGCCGCCGAAGGTGGCGCGCTTCTCGACCACCGCCACCTTCATGCCGAGCTGCGCCGCCTTGATGGCGCAGACATATCCACCGGGGCCGGAACCGATAACAACCACATCGTATGCCATGACAAGCCTTCTGTTCTCGGGGCGCGGATCAGCGTCCGCCAGTCACGTTGAGGAGCGCGCCCGTGGTATAGGACGCTGCGTCCGACAGCAAATGAAGAATTGCGCCGGCGATCTCGTCGGCCGTGCCGGGCCGCTGCATCGGCACGAACCCCTTGAGCCGTTCGGCGCGGTCGGGCTGGCCGCCCGACGCATGGATGTCGGTGTCGGTGATGCCCGGCCGCACGGCGTTGACGCGAATGCCCTCGGCCGCCACCTCGCGCGACAGGCCGACGGTGAAACTGTCGATCGCACCCTTCGCGGCGGCGTAGTCGACATATTCCCCGGCGCCGCCGAGCACAGCTGCGACCGACGAGACGTTGACGATCGAGCCGCCCTTGCCGCCGTGGCGGGTCGACATGCGGCGGACCGCCTCGCGGGCGCACAGGATCGAGCCGGTGACGTTGATGCGGAACATCCGCTCGATGCGCTCGAGGCTCATCTCGTCGACGCGGCTCTTGACGTCAACGACGCCGGCATTGTTGACCAGCGCGTCGAGCGACCCGAACTGGTGGTCGATCAGGTCGTACATCGCCAGCACGTCGGCTTCGGAGCCGACATCGGCGCGGACAGCCAGCGCGTCGCCGCCGCCGGCCCGGATCGCCCCAACGATGTGTTCGGCGGCCTCGGCATTGGCCGTGTAGTTGACCGCCACCCTGTATCCGGCCTTCGCCGCCTGCAGGCAGACCGCCGCGCCGATGCCGCGCGAGCCGCCGGTGACGAGCACGCTTCTTGCCCGGGTCGACATCATTCCTGGCACCCCGACATTGAAAACACGTCGTAGGGCAATTTCGACAGTCCGCCGACGCCCCATACCGTCGATTGCCGGATGTAGGCGGCGAGATCGGTCAGCACGATCTGCCGCGCCGCCGGCTGGCCCTGCGGCGGCAGCGGCCCCGCCCTGCCCTCGGCGTCGACGGCGTAGATCGTGCCCTGCCAGACGGTGCAGGCGTCCAGCTCCTCGCCGGTGACGTCGCCGACCGGGCAGTCTTTGGTCAGCATGCCATGATTGCGCGGCGGATCGTCGGTCATCATGCCGAGCCCGTCGAGGATGACGCTGTTTTCGGGGAATTTCAGCTTGAAGGAATGGCTGGTCGCGGCGCCCGGATCGGCGGGCGTGAATTCGAGCCCGGCCTTCGCCTCGGCTTCCTCGTAGACGGCCAGTTCCTGCGGACAGGCGGCGATCGCGGCGTGAGGCAGGCACATCGCGACCAGAAGCGCGACAGACCTCATCCCATGAACCGGATCAGCATCATCACCAGGCCGATGATCGAAATGAACCAGATGACCGTGCGCGCGACAGGGATTCCAACGGCGTAGACGACGGCGTAGACGGCGCGGGCGCCCAGCCACAGCATAGCGCCGGTGGCGGCGATGCCGCCGGTCTTGCCGGTGACGGCGAGACCGAGCGCCAGCGCGATGAAGGCGGGATAGGTTTCAAGCAGATTGTTGAGGGCGCGTTTGAGGCGGCCGGCGACGGCGCTGCGCGAGACACGGGAGTCGTCACGCGAGGAGAAGAGATATTTCGGGCCGACATCGGCCCCGGCCGACGCCTGCGCGATGATTTGCACGAGCAGGAGCACCACGCTCCAGCCCAGAACCCAGATTTCCGTCGATGCGGCTGCTGCTTCCATCCCACCCAAACTCCGGTTAGCGAGGGTTCAATGTTGCAGCCGGGCCGGCGTTCGACAAGACGCTTGTTTGCGACCTTGGCGGTCTGTTTGCGGCAGCCGCGCCAATGCGCCCGGCCGGCGTTTGACCTCCGACGTTTCCCGGCCGAAGGACATTTCTTGTCCCACAGTTCCCGGCGCCCGCCAGCCGAGGCTGAAGAATTGCGGAACCGACCTGATCCCCTCCTGCGCCCCATCTGCCTGGATGTCCGGCGCGCACCCGAACCCGAAGCAGACTGCGAGGAGAAGGATAGTGCAGGTTGAGGGGTGTGGGATGGATTCGGCGAGGGATTTTTTGGCTCGGTCGGTCAAGTGATTGAAAAGTCGAGCTCCATTCTCCACCGACCCCCCTCTGTCCTGCCGGACATCTCCCCCTCAAGGGGGGAGATTTGCTGTCATCTCCGGTTTCGCCAATCGCCAACGTTTCAGAACTGGCGGCATCGCCCAAGCTGCCAATCTCCCCCCTTGAGGGGGAGATGTCCGGCAGGACAGAGGGGGGTCGGACCAGAATGAAGCTCGACGTTGATGTCGGAACCCGCAACGACCAAAATCCCGACAGCCTCGAGCCCCTCTCTTGCGAAATCTAGCGCTTAGCGTCGCTTCGCTTTGGCTAAGTGACTGATTTCGCTATCTCCCCCGCCGGGGGGAGATAGCGCCGCCATCCGCCTCCGATCAGAGATCGAGAACCAGCCGCTCCGGATCCTCCAGCGTCTCCTTGACGCGGACGAGGAAGGTGACGGCTTCCTTGCCGTCGACGATGCGGTGGTCGTAGCTGAGCGCCAGATACATCATCGGGCGGATGACGATCTGCCCGCCGATCACCACCGGCCGGTCCTGGATCTTGTGCATGCCCAGAATGCCCGACTGCGGCGCGTTGAGGATCGGCGTCGACATCAGCGAGCCGTAGACGCCGCCATTGGAGATGGTGAAGGTGCCGCCCTGCATGTCGGTCATCGCCAGCTTGCCGTCGCGCGCCGCGATGCCGAGCCGCCCGATCTCCTTCTCGATCTCGGCAATCGACATGGCGTCGGCATTGCGCACCACCGGAACCACAAGGCCCTTGTCGGTGCCGACCGCGACGCCGATATGGGCAAAATTTTTGTAGATGATGTCCGTGCCGTCGATCTCGGCGTTGACCGCCGGAATCTCGGCCAGCGCATGCGTCACCGCCTTGGTGAAGAAGCCCATGAAGCCGAGCTTGACGCCGTGCTTCTTCTCGAACAGGTCCTTGTATTTCGAGCGCAGGTCCATCACCGGCTTCATATCCACCTCGTTGAAGGTGGTGAGCATGGCGGCGGTGTCCTGCGCATCCTTGAGGCGGCGGGCGATGGTCTGGCGCAGCCGGGTCATCTTCACCCGCTCCTCGCGCCCGGCGTCGTCGCCCAATGCCGGCGCGCGCACCGCGGCGGGCGCTTCGGCGGCCTGCGGCGTCGCGCCCCTGGCGATGGCGTCGAGCACGTCGCCCTTGAGCACCTGGCCGCGCCTGCCTGAACCCGCAACCTGGTCGGCCTGGAGATTGTTGTCGGCGAGGATCTTGGCCGCCGCCGGAGCGGGTTTGGCCGACCGCTCCTCGATCTGCGCCGGACCGGCGATCCCGGCGGTCTTCTTCTCGGCTTCCTTGACCGTGTCGGCGCCGGACTTCGCCGACGCCTGCGCGACCGCGTCGGACTTTGCCGCAACCTTGCCGTCGCCGGCTCCGAGCGAGCCCAGCAGCGCGCCGAGACCGACCGTCTCGCCTTCCTTGGCGGCGATTTCGGCGAGCACGCCGGCGGCGGGCGCAGGCACCTCGACGGTCACCTTGTCGGTTTCCAGTTCCAGCAGCGGCTCGTCCGCCTTCACGGCGTCGCCGACTTTCTTGAACCATTTGCCGACGGTCGCCTCGGAAACGGATTCGCCGAGGGTTGGAACGCGGATTTCAGTGGCCATTTTCGTGTCCTGCCTGAGCTATTTTCTGAGTTTGTCTGGTCGTTGAGATGGTGTGGCCTGGGGCTGCATCAGCCACCGCCCAGCGCGTCTTCGAGGAAGGCTTCGAGCTGCGCCATGTGCTTCGACATCAGGCCGGTGGCCGGCGACGCCGCCGCCGGACGGCCGGTGTAGCGCACCCGCTGGTGCTTGGCATCGATATGCGCCAGCACCCATTCCAGATACGGATCGATGAACGACCAGGCGCCCATGTTCTTCGGCTCTTCCTGGCACCAGACCATTTCGGCGTTGCGGAAGCGCGACAGCTCGTTGATCAGCGCCTTGGCCGGGAACGGGTAGAGCTGTTCAACGCGCAGCAGGTAGACGTCGTTGACGCCGCGCTTCTGGCGCTCCTCGAGCAGGTCGTAATAGACCTTGCCCGAACACATGACGACGCGGCGGATCTTCGAATCCTTGACCAGCCTGACCAGGTCGCTGTCGGCGCCGCCCGACTGGGCGTCGTCCCACAGCAGCCGGTGGAAGGCGCTTTCGCCCGACATTTCGGCCAGCGTCGACACCGCGCGCTTGTGGCGCAACAGCGATTTCGGCGTCATCAGGATCAGCGGCTTGCGGAAGTCGCGCTTCAGCTGCCGCCGCAGGATGTGATAGTAGTTGGCCGGCGTGGTGACGTTGGCCACCTGCATATTGTCCTCGGCGCACAGCTGCAGGAAACGTTCCAGGCGCGCCGACGAGTGCTCCGGCCCCTGGCCCTCGTAGCCGTGCGGCAGCAGGCACACCAGGCCCGACATTCTGAGCCATTTGCGTTCGCCCGACGAGATGAACTGGTCGAACACCACCTGCGCGCCATTGGCGAAATCGCCGAACTGCGCTTCCCACATGGTCAGCGCCTTGGGTTCGGCGAGCGAGTAGCCGTATTCGAAGCCGAGCACCGCCTCTTCCGAGAGCATCGAATTGATGACCTCGTAATTGGCCTGCTGCGGTCCCAGATTGTTCAGCGGGATGTAGCGGGTCTCGTCCTTCTGGTCGTAGAGCACCGAATGGCGCTGCGAGAAGGTGCCGCGTTCCGAATCCTGTCCCGACAGCCGAACCGGATTGCCGTCGAGCAGCACCGCGCCGAAGGCCAGCGCCTCGGCGGTGGCCCAGTCGATGCCCTCGCCGGTCTCGATCATCTTGCGGCGCGCGTCGAGGAAGCGGCCGATGGTCTTGTGGACCTCGAAATCCTTCGGCACCTCGGTCAGCTTCCTGCCGATCTCCTTCAGCGTCTTGACCGGGGCCGCGGTCTTGCCGCGGCGCAGTTCGTCCTGGCTGTCGGCGGTGCGCAGGCCCGACCAGGCGCCGTCGAGCCAGTCGGCCTTGTTGGGCTTGTAGGCCTGGCCGGACTCGAACTCGGCCTCGAGGTGGGCGCGCCAGTCGGCCTTCATCTTGTCGAACTCGGCCTCGGTGACGACGCCCTCGGCGACCAGCTTCTTCGAATAGATCTGCAGCGTCGTCTCGCGCGCCCGGATGTTCTTGTACATCATCGGCTGGGTGAACGCGGGTTCGTCGCCTTCATTGTGGCCGAAGCGGCGATAGCAGAACATGTCGATGACGACCGGCTTGTGGAACTTCATCCTGAATTCGGTCGCCACCTTGGCGGCGTAGACCACCGCTTCCGGGTCATCGCCATTGACGTGGAAGATCGGCGATTCGATCATCTTCGCCACGTCCGACGGGTAGGGCGAGGAGCGCGAGAAGCGCGGATTGGTGGTGAAGCCGATCTGGTTGTTGATGATGAAGTGCACGGTGCCGCCCACCCGGTGGCCGCGAAGCGCCGACAGGCCGAGGATTTCGGCGATGACGCCCTGGCCGGCGAACGCCGCGTCGCCGTGCAGCAGCAGCGGCATGACCTTGGCGCGCTCCTCCTGCGGCACGACCTCCTCGCGGGTGCGGCCGAACAGCTGGTCCTGCTTGGCGCGGGCCTTGCCCATCACGACCGGGTCGACGATCTCGAGATGCGACGGGTTGGCGGTCAGCGACAGGTGGACCTTGTTGTTGTCGAATTCGCGGTCCGACGACGCGCCGAGATGGTATTTGACGTCGCCGGAGCCTTCGACGTCGTCGGGCGCGTAGGAGCCGCCCTTGAACTCGTGGAACACCGCGCGGTGCGGCTTCATCATCACATTGGTCAGCACGTTGAGGCGGCCGCGATGCGCCATGCCGAGCACGATTTCCTTCAGGCCCATCGCGCCGCCGCGCTTGATGATCTGCTCCAGCGCCGGGATCAGCGATTCGCCGCCGTCGAGGCCAAAGCGCTTGGTGCCCTTGTATTTGACGTCGATGAACTGTTCGAAACCCTCGGCCTCGACCAGCTTCTGCAGGATCGCCTTCTTGCCGTTGGGAGTGAACTCGATCGCCTTGTCGGGGCCTTCGATGCGCTCCTGCACCCAGGCCTTTTCCTCGGGGTCGGAGATGTGCATGAACTCGACGCCCAGCGTCGAGCAATAGGTGCGCTGCAGGATGTCGAGCATCTGCCGCACGGTGGCGTAGTCGCCCAGCCCCAGCACCTTGTCGATGAAGATCGGCCGGTCGTAATCGGCTTCGGTGAAACCGTAGTTTTCCGGCGACAGCTCGTTGTAGTCCTCGAGCTTGGAGGCGATGCCGAGCGGGTCGAGATTGGCGTGCAGGTGGCCGCGCATGCGGTAGGCGCGGATCATCATGATGGCGCGCACCGAATCGCGGGCGGCGCGCTCGATCGCCGCGCCAGAGACCGGCTGGCCGGCGGCGGCCGCCTTGTCCTTGAGCTTGCGGTCGATGACCTTCTCGACCTGGCCCCAGTCGCCGTCGAGCGCCGAGACCAGTTCGCCATTGGCCTGCTGCGGCCAGTTCCTCGCCTGCCATGACGCGCCTTGCGCGTTCTTGGCGACGTCGGCGGCGTCGTCATTCAGGCCGGCGAAAAAGTCCCGCCATTCCTCGTTGACCGAGTTCGGGTCGTTCTGCCAGTTGGCGTAGATCTGCTCGATATAGTCGGCATTGCCGCCATAGAGGAACGAGGTGAGTTCGAACGTGTCGTTGGCCTGGTCGTTGCGTGCCATCTGCGATGTCGGGGCGTCGGCCCCGTCTCCTTGCGCTAACGTTGGTCGTCGGTCGTCGGTCGCCGGTCGAAAGAGGGACGCTGGCGCAGCAATGGCGCCGACCCCAAACTTGCGACCAACGACCGACCAATCACGACCGACTCCTAACCCTTGATTGCTTCCACCAGCGTCTTGCCCAGACGCGCCGGCGACGGCGACACGCGGATGCCCGCAGCCTCCATCGCCGCGATCTTGTCTTCCGCGCCGCCCTTGCCGCCCGAGATCACCGCGCCCGCATGGCCCATGGTGCGGCCGGGAGGGGCGGTGCGGCCGGCGATGAAGCCGGCCATCGGCTTCTTGCGGCCGCGCTTGGCCTCGTCGCGCAGGAACTGCGCCGCGTCTTCCTCGGCCGAGCCGCCGATCTCGCCGATCATGATGATCGACTGGGTCTCGTCGTCGGCGAGGAACATTTCCAGCATGTCGATGAACTCGGTGCCCTTGACCGGATCGCCGCCGATGCCGACGGCGGTCGACTGGCCGAGCCCTTCATTGGTGGTCTGGAAGACCGCCTCGTATGTAAGCGTGCCGGAGCGCGAAACAACGCCGACCGAGCCCTTCTTGAAGATGTTGCCGGGCATGATGCCGATCTTGCACTGGTCGGGCGTGACGATGCCGGGGCAGTTGGGGCCGATCAGCCGCGAATTCGACCTGTCGAGACGGGCCTTGACCTTGACCATGTCCATCACCGGGATGCCTTCGGTGATGCACACGATCAGCGGGATTTCGGCTTCGATCGCCTCGATGATCGCGGCGCCTGCGCCCGCCGGCGGCACGTAGACGACCGACGCATTGGCGCCGGTGGCCTGCTTCGCCTCGCCGACCGTGGCGAAGATCGGCAGCTTTTCGCCCTTCGATCCTTCCCACATCTCGCCGCCCTTCTTGGGGTTGATGCCGGCGACCATCTTGGTGCCGTGATAGGCCAGCGCCTGTTCGGTGTGGAAGGTGCCGGTCTTGCCGGTCAGGCCCTGCACGATGACCTTGGTGTTCTTGTCGATGAGAATGGACATTCAGCCCCGCTCCTAACGCTCAGAGAAATGGATTGACGGCCCGGACGGAGCCGTAGATCTGGTTGTGGTTGAGGTCTTCCGTATAGAAGACCGGCGCGCCGAGACGCTCGGCAGCCGCGAGAAGTGCGGCGTCGTAGTAATTGATCTGGTAGCGGCGGGCCATTGCGTGGCCGGCGCGGACATAGGCTTCGTCGACAGGCACGAGCGGGCAGGTCCCGAGGAATATGAGCCAGCGGTCAATCGATCCGTCGCCGACAAGCTGCTTTCGACTCGCGACATTGACGAACTCGGCCATGATCTGACCCGACGTTCCAAATAGCGTGTCGTGAACAAGACGTTCAGCGATTGATGTCCGCCGAGGGTCATCACTCTTCTTCTCCGAAGCCGCGTATACGAGGACGTTCGTGTCGAGAAAGCAGTCGATCTTCTCGGTCGGCATAGGCGTCCCTTCTGTTCCAGACATAGGGCTCGCCGTCGTCCAGCGCCGCTTTTGCCCGTGCCTCTTCCATCAGTTGCTTCATGCCGGCCTTCGCCCAGGCAATGCGATCCTCCTGCTCGACCTCGTGCTCGAGCAGCGACCGCACCATGGCGTTGAGCGTCGTCTTGCGGCGCTCGGCCAGGCCGCGCGCGCGCTCCAGAAGGGTTTCATCAATGGCCAAAGTGATGTTCTTCATCCTTGCCTCCACGTAATCACACAGGGATACTATGTGTGATTACGTGTAATTTTTCAACTACCCCTGCACCGCCTTGACGATCTTCTTGGCGGCGTCGTCGAGGTCATCGGCGGGCTGCACATTGAGACCGCTTTCGCGGATGATTTTCTTGCCGAGCTCGGCATTGGTGCCTTCAAGACGCACGACCAGAGGAACCTTGAGGCCGACTTCCTTGACCGCCGCGACCACGCCTTCGGCGATGATGTCGCACTTCATGATGCCGCCAAAGATGTTGACCAGGATGCCCTTCACCGCCGGGTCTGCGGTGATGATCTTGAACGCCGCCGTGACCTTTTCCTTCGAAGCGCCGCCGCCGACGTCTAGGAAGTTGGCGGGCTCTGCGCCATAAAGCTTGATGATGTCCATCGTCGCCATGGCGAGGCCCGCGCCATTGACCATGCAGCCGATATTGCCGTCGAGCGCGACATAGGCGAGGTCGTATTTCGACGCCTGGATTTCCTTCTCGTCTTCCTCGGTCGTGTCGCGCAGTTCCATCAACTCCGGGTGACGGAACAGCGCGTTGTTGTCGAACGACACCTTTGCGTCGAGCACCCGCAGGCGGCCGTTCTTCATCACGATCAGCGGGTTGACCTCGAGCAGGCTCATGTCCTTCTCGACAAACGCCTTGTAGAGGATCGGGAACAGCTTTTCGCCGTCCTTGGCGGCATCGCCGCTCAG
>Ga0209793_1000681_pt1 | contig 32406 bp, 32 predicted proteins | sample EBPBio122009_DNA_FD_185863 | JGI IMG/M metagenome (GOLD analysis project Ga0209793, IMG submission 185863) | Wastewater treatment Type I Accumulibacter community from EBPR Bioreactor in Madison, WI, USA - Reactor 1_2/2/2009_ DNA (SPAdes) (version 2) | ecosystem: Engineered > Bioreactor > EBPR >... | reverse complement strand
GGCCGGTCGTCGCCACGCACGAACAGCCGGTCGCCGACCGACAGGACCGTGCGGTTGTCGATCTTCTCCACCACGTCCACCCGCGTGATGTTGTTGTTCACCACGTTATTGTTGACGGTGTTGTTGACGACCGTGTTGTTGATCACGGTGTTGTTGATGATGTTGGTCGTCTGCGGCACCTCGAAGACGGGCGCGGCGTCGAGGCGCTTGCCCTCTTCCTTGATGGCGGCCTCGATCTTCTGCGGCACGGCCTCGCGGACCTCCTCGGAAATCGCGGCCTGCGCCGAGACATCCGAATCGGGAAGCGGAACCTCTTCCTGCGCCCGCAGCTCCTCGCGCTGCTTGCGACGCTCCTCGCGGCTCGTCTGGCCGCCGAGATTGTCGGCGTCCTTGTCGCTGTCGAGCACGGCGGCGCCGTTCTCGACCGGCAGCACGACCGTCTCGTCGGTCTTGCCCGGATCTTCCGCGATTTCCTGCTTCTGCTCTTCCGACAGGGTGTCGACCACCTCCGGCACGACCACCACCGGAGCCTCGCCGGTCTCGGCGGTGGACGGCTGCTCGGTCGCCGGTTCAGCCGGAACCTCTTCGGTGACGGCCGGCTGCTCGCCCTGCGGTTCCTCGGCCGGCTGCTCAGCCTGCTGTTCTTCCGCCGGCTGCTGCGGCTGCTCTTCGGTCTGCTGCTGTTGCTGCTGCTCCTCGGCCTGACGCTGCTGCTCGTCGGCGGCGCGCTGCGCCTCTTCTTCCGCAGCCTTCTGCTGCTCGGCGGCCTGCTGCGCTTCCTCGTCGGCGGCCTTCTGCTGATCGGCGGCGCGTTGAGCTTCCTCTTCAGTGGCCTTCTGCTGCTCGGCAGCGCGCTGGGCTTCCTCTTCGGCAGCCTTCTGCTGTTCGGCCTGACGCTGCGCCTCTTCGTCGGCAGCCTTCTGCTGCTCGGCCTGGCGTTGCGCTTCCTCTTCGGCCGCGCGCTGAGCCTCTGCTTCCGCAGCCTTCTGCTCTTCGACCTGGCGCTGGGCTTCTTCCTCGGCGGCGCGCTGCTGCTCTTCAGCCTGACGCTGCTGTTCCTCGGCCTGACGCTGCGCTTCCTCTTCGGCAGCGCGCTGCTGTTCTTCGGCCTGACGCTGCTGCTCCTCGGCCTGGCGCTGGGCCTCTTCCTCGGCCGCGCGGCGCTGCTCTTCCTGCTGCTGCTGGAGAAGCTCCTCCTCCGTGGGGCCGGAGCTTTCCTGCGCAACCTCGAAGGGCTTCATCAGGGCGTCGGCGAGGGTCGGCGTTGCGACCAGCGATACCGACAGCACCGGCAGCGCCACGGTTGCGAAAAGTCTTGAGCGGAAAGTCATCGTTTTGTCCTCACGGTGTCCCGTCTTGTTGATTTCGAGGGCTGCCTACCGATTTTTCCATCGGCCGGCAAATCGCCCGTCTTCCTGCAAAGCCCTAGCCATACGCGCCTGAACCTCGGCTGAACGCCCGCCATGGAAGGGCCAGATAGGCCCCGCCGCCGACATGGCTAGGGGCGGGCGCGAAACTGTCGGGGAAAGCGGGCGGAAAAACGGCGGAAAAACAGTTGATTTTTGGGCGGAAACGGGACGATTATCCAGCCCAAGCGGGCAGGCCTGCCCGCTTCCCATCAAGGCCCGGACAAAAAACAACAACCGGAGAGCCTTCAACTGAGAGGACTAAAATGCGTATTTCCAAACGTCTCACGCTCGCAGCCTCGGCCGCGGCGCTCGCCCTGTTCGCCGCCTCCACGGCGATGGCGGACGGCGAGAAGATCGTGATCGGCACCGAAGGCGCCTACCCGCCCTTCAACGTTCTCGAATCGGACGGCACGCTCACCGGCTTCGACGTCGACATCGCCAAGGCGCTCTGCGAGGAGATGAAGGCCGACTGCACCTTCGTCGCGCAGGACTGGGACGGCATCATTCCCGGCCTGATCGCCAAGAAGTACGACGCCATCATCGCCTCCATGTCGATCACCGCCGAGCGCAAGGAAAAGGTCGACTTCTCCAAGAAGTACTACAACACGCCGCCGGCCATCATTGTGCCGAAGGATTCCGAGATCAAGGAAGCGACGCCCGAAGCGCTTGCCGGCAAGTCGCTCGGCGCACAGGGTTCGACCACCCATTCCAACTATGCCCAGGCGCATATGAAGGATTCCGAGCTGAAGATGTACCCGACCTCGGACGAGTACAAGCTCGACATCGCGAACGGCCGCATCGACGCCGCCATCGACGACGTGGTGGTCCTGTCGGAATGGCTGAAGACGGACGACGGCGCCTGCTGCAAGCTGCTCGGCACCCTGCCGATCGACCCGGTCATCAACGGCGAAGGCGCCGGCATCGCGGTGCGCAAGGGCGACCCGCTGGCCGACAAGTTCACCGCGGCGATCGCGGCGATCCGTGCGAGCGGCAAATACCAGGAAATCAACGCCAAGTACTTCCCCTTCGACGTCTACGGCGATTGAAATGCGGCGCGCTGGTGTCATGCGGGTTTTTTCTGACCCCATCACCAGAATGCACGGGCGGGAGGGCTTGCTCTCCCGCTTTTTTTGTCTGAGTAGTTGCGTATAAGAAAAGACAGGCGCACCGAGGCGTCCTGACAATAAGCATATCGGGGGGTATTTCTGGCATGAGCGGGTTCTTCACCGCCATCGTCGATGCGGTATCCGCATTTTTGGGGGTCGTCGATCCCTTCTGCGGTCCGGTCGGCGTCTTCACTCTATTCGCGAGCGATACGCTTCTGGCATGCGGCGCCGCAGGCTGGGGCGACGAGATCGCCTTCGGCGTGCTGGTGACGGCAAGCCTCGCCATCGCCACCCTGCCCGTCGGTCTCCTGCTGGGCTTCTTCATCGCGCTTGCAAAGCAGTCCGATGAACCCGCGCTCCGGCGTTCGGCCAACATCTACACCACGATCTTCCGCGGCCTGCCGGAATTCCTGACGCTCACCATCGTTTATTATGGCCTGCAGATTCTCGTGCAGAACTTCATGGCCGCGATCGGCTTCGACGGCCAGATCGAGATCAGCGCCTTCTTCGCCGGCATGGTCGCGCTCGGCGCGGTCTTCTCGGCCTATTGCTCCGAGGTGCTGCAATCGGCCTTCAAGGCGATTCCGCGCGGCCAGTACGAGGCGGGCTATGCACTGGGCCTGCACCACGGCCGCACCATGCAGCTCATCGTGCTGCCGCAGCTCATCCGCGTCGCCCTGCCCGGCCTCGGCAATCTCTGGATGGCGCTGCTGAAGGACACGGCCCTCGTTTCCGTCATCGGCCTGCCGGATATCCTGCGCCAGACGGGCGTCGCCGCGCGCGTCACCAAGGAAGCCTTCGCCTTCTACGGTCTCGCCTGCCTCCTCTTCCTCGTCCTCGCCTTCATTTCCTCCATCGTCTTCTCGAACATCGAGAAATGGGCCAAACGCTCGGAGGTCGCGCGATGAGCCATATCGCCACCCTCATCCCGCCGCAGGCCCCGCCGGCTGCGCCACCCAAGCCCTTCACCGCCGGCCGCTTCTTCGGCAATGTCTTCATGGGCGTCTGGCTGGCGCTCGCCGTCGGCGTCTTCATGCTGATCGTCAACGGCTGGGACCCGGAGAAATTCGCGAAATACGGACCGAATTACCTCTCCGGCCTCGGCGTGACGCTGCTGCTCGTCGGCGTCTCCATCACGCTCGGCGGCGCATTGTCGCTGCCGATCGCCTTCGCGCGCATGTCGAAGAACCCGGTCTCCTCCTGGCTCTCCGCCGCCTATGTCTATTTCTTCCGCGGCACCCCGCTGCTGACCCAGCTCTTCCTCATCTATTACGGTCTCGGCAGCTTCTCCGCGGAGTTGAAGTCGCTCGGCCTCTGGTGGTTCTTCCGTGATGCCTGGAACTGCGCGCTCCTGGCCTTCACGCTCAATACCGCCGCCTACCAGGCCGAAATCCTGCGCGGCGCCATCGAGAGCGTGCCGCGCGGCCAGCATGAAGGCGCGGCGGCGCTCGGCCTGCCGAAGAAGGTCACCTTCTTCAAGGTCATCCTGCCGCAGGCTCTCATCGTGGCGCTGCGCCCCTACGGCAACGAGATCATCCTGATGATCAAGGGATCGGCCATCGTCGCCATCGTCACGGTCCTCGACCTGATGGGACAGACGCGCCTCGCGTTCTCCCGCACCTTCGATCCCCAGACCTATATCTGGGCCGCGCTGATCTACCTGCTGATCGTGGAGCTGCTGCGCAATCTCTGGGCCTGGCTCGACACCCGCCTGACGCGCCACCTGAAGCGCTAGGACACTCTGGCAGCACTCCGAAGGGAGTGCTGCCAACATCCTGTTTTCAAAGAAATTTTCCCGATACGGACACGATGTTAAGCCTTCATTAACCTTGAAGGGCGTTCAATTGCAGGGACCATCATTCATCACGCAATGAGGTCCGCTATGACGAACGACATGGCAATGCAGCTCAAGGGCTACGGCATGACCACGGCCCAGATCCTCTACCGCATGCCGGATCACCAGCAATTCCTGCAGACCTATATCTGGCAGCACTACGACCTCGCCCCGGATTTCCCGGAGATGAAGTGCTTCCTGAAATTCTGGCAGGAGAAGCTGGACGGTCCCATCCATTCCGTGCGCTACGTCCACCGCCGCCTCATCTCGCCGACGGAATGGCGCGCGCTGAAAGGCGAATTCGTCATCAACTGACGACCGCCGCCCTCACACGTGAACGGACCCGTGCGCAAGCTCGCTGTCCGACATTTTCACCGTGAGGGAGAAATAGGCGATGACGGCATAGAAGAGGGCGACAAGGGCGATCACCACGCCGCCCGGCACCGGCCCGAGCGCCGCATTGGCCACCACATGCTCGAAGGCGAGCGTCATGTCCCGGCCCGCCGTCGCCGGCCGTTGCAGCGTCGAGGAGGAAATCTTCAGCGCCCAGGCCAGGAGCAGGATGAGATACATCCAGCAATAGTTGCGCCGCAGCCGACGGCAGGCCGCATCGCGGTAGCTGATCAGGAATTCCGGCTTCCTGAGGCTACTGGCGATCGGCTCGGCCCAGTCGAGCGCGAGCTGGCCGCGCGGATTGAGGATTTCCGCGAAATAGAACCGCTCGAGCTGGCGCACCCGCGCGCGATAGACGTCGAAGAAGCGGTAGCGCCGAGCCTCGATCATCAAAAGCAGCGTTATCAGCAGAACGGCAAAGAGCAGCACGCCATGATGTGAGGTCGGTGTCGACAGGGAGACGGACAGTAGCGCCGCCACCACCGTGATCGCCCAGTTGGTCGTCCGGTCGATGCGGTCGCGCCAGCCGGCCATGCGGCCAAGCTCCCCGCGGTAATAGTGCACCATGGTGTTGATCGTCTCCATCGGCGTCGCCGGCAAGGCGGGACTCGGCGGACGGTTCCTATCGATGGACAGCGACGGCGGGGACATATCGCCGGGCATGGCATTCCTCCCATTGGTCTTTTTGGTCTTGGGAGGGATCATGCGCCTCTTTCGGCGATTGATAAACGGCTATTTGCGGCCTAAGAGACCCCTCATGAAGAAGATCGACGAAGATGCGCTCGCGGAAGCCTATAACCGCGCCCTTTCGCTGGAAAAATCCGGCGATTTCGATGCCGCCGCCAGGGCGTATGCGGAAGTCCTGGCGCTCGACCCGGACGATCATGGCGGCGCGGCCGTGCGGCTTGCCTCGATGGGCCGCGGCGACACGCCGGAAAAGGCGCCCGACGCCTATGTCACCACCCTCTTCGACCAGCACGCCGAGGTCTTCGACAACGTGCTCGTCGACCAGCTCGGCTATTGCGTGCCGCTTCTGGTGCGCCAGCGCTTCCAGGCGCTCGGCCTCGGCGGCTTCAAGCGGGTGCTCGACCTCGGCTGCGGCACCGGCCTGACAGGCGGCGCGCTGCGCGACATGGCCGAGGACATCACCGGCGTCGACCTCTCTGAGAACATGGTCGAGATCGCCCATGACAAGGATCTCTACGAGACGCTCTACGTCGCCGAGGCCGTCGATTTCCTCGACGACAACGAGGACGATCCCTTCGACCTCATCACCGCGACGGACGTGCTGCCCTATCTCGGCGCGCTGGAGCCGCTGTTCTTCGGCGCAGCAGACAATCTCGTGCCGGGCGGCCACTTCATCTTCTCCTCCGAGACGCTGCCGGCAGGAACCTTCGCCGGCCGCCCTTTCATGGTCGGCCCGCACCAGCGCTTCGCCCATACCGCCGATTACGTGCGCCAGCGCCTTGAGGAAACCGGCTTCGACCTCGTGGAGATGACGGACATCACCGTGCGCATGGAGGAAGGCGAGCCTATCCCCGGCCATCTGGTGCTGGCGAAATATCGCGGCTGACGGGAAACACTTTCGCGAAAATCCATCATCCGCTACATCTCCTGCCAAATTCTGCAGGAGAGTCAGCATGGCAAAAGTTGCATTCATCGGTCTCGGCGTCATGGGTTATCCCATGGCCGGTCACCTGAAGGCCAAAGGCGGCCATGAGGTCGCGGTCTATAACCGCACCTTCGCCAAGGCGGAGAAATGGGCGGCCGAATTCGACGGAACGGCCTGCCGCACTCCGGCGGAGGCTGCCGCCGGCGCCGAGTTCGTCTTCACCTGCGTCGGCAACGACGACGACCTGCGCTCCGTCACCATCGCGAAGGACGGCGCGATCGAAGGCATGAAGTCGGGCGCGATCCTCATCGACAACACCACGGCATCCGCCGAGGTCGCCCGGGAACTCGACGCCGCCACCAGGGCGAAGGGCTGCCACTTCATCGACGCCCCCGTTTCCGGCGGCCAGGCCGGCGCGGAAAACGGCGTGCTCACCGTCATGTGCGGCGGCGAGGCGGACGTCTTCGAGAAGGCGCGGCCGGTGATCGACGCCTATGCCCGCATGGTCGGCCTGATGGGCGCGGTCGGCGCAGGCCAGCTTGCCAAGATGGTCAACCAGATCTGCGTCGCCGGCGTCGTGCAGGGCCTTGCCGAGGCCATCCATTTCGGCAAGCAGGCCGGTCTCGACATGGAGGCGGTGATCGACGTCATCTCCAAGGGCGCCGCCGGCTCCTGGCAGATGGACAATCGCCACAAGACCATGCTCGCCGGCAAATACGACTTCGGCTTCGCCATCGACTGGATGCGCAAGGATCTCGGCATCATCCTCGCCGAGGCTCGCCGCAACGGCGCGAAGCTCCCCGCCACCGCCCTCATCGACCAGTTCTACGGCGACGTGCAGGACATGGGCGGCAATCGCTGGGATACGTCCTCCCTGCTGGCCCGGCTCGAAAGGAAATAGGGTGCGCCGCCGCGCCCTGCCCGCCCTCGCAGCCATCCTCGCCCTCGCCGCGCCGGTAAGGGGCGAGGATGCCGCACCGGCGCTCGCCATGGCACTGCACCGGCAGATCGCCCGGTGCTGGACGATGCCGGCGGACATGCCGGCCCATGTGGGGACAGTGCGCGTGAAATTCTCGCTGACCGAGACCGGCGAACTCGACGGCTCTCCCACGATCGAAGGCCCGCTCGCCGGCGATCCGGCGACGAAAGCCTTCGCCGCGAGCGCGATGCGCGCAGTCGTGCGCTGCGCGCCCTTCAAGGGATTGGCGGAACTTGCGCCCTATGCGGCCTGGAAGACGCTCGCCGTGAACTTCAAGCGGCCGGAAACCTGAGCCGAGGCTTACTCGTCGCCGTTCTTCTGGTTGTCCACGGCCATGTAATCGAGTGGAAGCTCGGTCGTGTACTTGATCTGCTCCATCGCGAAGGCGGAGGAAACGTCGCGGATCTCGATACGGGCGATCATGCGCTTGTAGAAGGCGTCGTAGGCGGCGATATCCGGAACGACGACGCGCAGCAGATAATCCACCTCGCCGCTCATGCGGTAGAACTCGACGACTTCCGGGAACTCGACGATCACCTCGGAGAAGCGCTTCAGCCACTCCGTCGAATGGGAATTGGTGCGGATCGAGACGAAGACGGTGACCTTGGTGTTGATCTTCACCGGGTCGAGCAGCGCGACGCGCTTGCGGATCACGCCATCCTCTTCCATCTTCTGGATGCGCCGCCAGCAGGGCGTGGTCGACAGTCCCACCTTCTTGGCAAGGTCGGCGACGGCGAGCGTGGAATCTTCCTGCAGAAGGCGCAGGATTTTGCGGTCCAGACGATCCATGATGTCCCCCAAGGCATTTCCGGTGGCGTTTGCGCCCAGGACGGCGCCAAACAAAATTTAATTCCCTCATACACCCATTTACAGGGGAAATGAAAGAATTACATTTCAGTCGGTCAGGGTTTTCACCCGATTTCGCAGCTCCGGCAACACGTCTTGCTCGAACCAGGGATTGCGCTTCAGCCAGCCGGTGTTGCGCCAACTCGGATGCGGCAGCGGCAGCACGGCCGGCCCCTCGTTGCGTCCGAGGTGCCGCCGCCAGTCGCGCACCGTCTCCGTCATGCTCGCGGCCCTCGCCACGCCGAGATGCCAGCCCTGCGCATATTGTCCGATCGCCAGCACCAGTTCGATCTGCGGCATGGCGGCCATGACGCGCGCGCGCCACAGGGGCGCGCATTCCCGCCGCGGCGGCAGGTCGCTGCCATGGGCGTCATAGCCGGGAAAGCAGAAGCCCATCGGCACGATGGCGAATTTTTCCGGGGTATAGAACGCCTCCCGCGTCACATCCAGCCAGTTGCGCAGCCGGTCACCCGAGGCATCGTTGAACGGCAGGCCGCTCTCGTGCACGCGAAGCCCCGGGGCCTGCCCGGCTATGAGAATACGCGCCCTGTCCGAAAGGATCGCGACCGGCCGCGGCTCATGCGGCAGAACATCCCCCGCCCGCGCCGGCGCATCGCGACAGATCCGGCAAGCCGCGATCGCCGCATGAAGCGCCGCGATATCCCCGGAATGTCCGCCGTCATCCACCGTGTCGTCCGTCACTTCAGCCCCAATGTTCCCAGAATGCCGCCGAGGAAGCCGGGTTCCGCTTCGTGCGCATCCTCCTGCGGCCGGCCGTTCATCCGCCGCCATTGCTGCGGCATGTCGAACTCAGCGCCCCAAAGCCCCTTGCGCTCGGCCCGGGCGAACCGTTCCTCATCCTCGTAGTCGCCATAGGCGACGGCAAGCCCCTCGCGCACCATGCGCGCGCCAAGGTCGCCGGCCCCGGTCTCGCAGCGCGCCAGCCATCGGTCATACTTGTCCGTGCCCTGCGTGCGGCAGGTGACGGGACCGGCCCGCAGAAGCTCGGCCAGCCGCGAACGCGCGGCCACGCCGCAGCGCCAATCCGCGCCATCCCGTTTGCAGACCTGCATCATCTCCGGCGTATCCATGCCCGCAAGCCGGATGCGGTGGCCGTCGAGCGTCAGCGTATCGCCATCCGCCGCCCGCGCCGCGCCGGCGATCGTCTCGCCGCCCGCATCGCCGATGCGCGCCACGATCAATGCCGTGAACGCAAGGATCGCCACGGCCGTGCCGATGTCGCGCGCGCGTCTGGAAAATCCCATGGAGATAGCCTGTCCCTGCCCCAGAGTGATGACGCGGCATCCATGCCGGATCACCATTGACCCAGCGTAATGGAAAATGCCGGAATGGTTCGCAAATGGTTTATGCGCGGCAGCATCTTCTTAAGGATTCCCCCCTAGACTTCAACGCTGTCCGCAACAGTTGCAATCCGTGATGAGTACCGGCGTCAGCACCTCGACCGACAAGATCATTGTCGACAAGTCGCGCAGCCTTCGTAACAAGGCTGTCACGCGGACCGTCCGCGCGACCCGCGAACGGCTGCAGACGGCGACCGGCAATTCGCCGGACTTCGAGCGCGAGATGCTGCAATTGCACATCGACTCGGCCGTGCAGGGCGCGCTTGCCGTGCCCGTGGTCGTCGTGCTGATCGCAGCCGTCGGCCTCTACCTCACACAGGACGCCACCCTTCTCGCCTGGGCCGTGCTGGCGCTCAGCATGCATGCGATCGGCATGCTCGTCGCGCGCCGCGCACGCGGCAAGGATATAACCGGCGAGACCGTGCACCGCTGGCAGCGCCGCTTCCTCGTCACACAGTTCCTCATGGGCATCGCCTGGGCGGTCTTCGCCCTGCAGGATTGCAGCCATTGCTCCGGCGTCTCCTTCGAATTCTACAAGGGATCCTCGCTGCTCGTGGCGCTGGCGGTGACGGCCATGGGCACGCTGATGCTGCGCCACGCCATCCTTTGCGCGTTCGGACCGACCGTCGCCGCGCTCGCCGTCTCCACCCTGCTGCATCCGGAACCTGCCACCGTGGGCATGACGGCCATCGTCGCCGCCGCCCTCGTCTTCCTCGTCTTCATGACGCGCCGCCTGCGCCACACCAGCGCGCAGCTCCTGTCCTCGCAATCGGAGAAGGACGACCTCATCGCCGAGCTAGAGGTGGCGAAGTCCATGTCGGACGAGGCGCGCCGCCGGGCTGAGGAGGCAAACCTCGCCAAGTCCCGTTTCCTCGCCTCCATGTCCCACGAGCTGCGCACGCCGCTGAACGCCATCCTCGGCTTCTCCGAGGTCATGTCGACGGAAGTGCTCGGCCCGCTGAACAACCCCACCTACAAGGAATACACCTCGGACATCCACCGTTCCGGCCAGCACCTCCTCAACCTCATCAACGAGATCCTCGACCTCTCGCGCATCGAGGCCGGCAAATACGACCTGTCGGAGGAATCCGTCCATCTCGTCGATATCGCCGAGGACTGCATCGGCATGGTGCAGCTTCGCGCGCGGGCCAAGAACATCACGATCACCGAGCAGGTCGAAAGCGACATGCCGGCCGTCTGGGCGGACGAGAAGGCGCTGCGTCAGGTCATCCTGAACCTCCTGTCGAATGCCGTGAAATTCACGCCGCAGGGCGGCGAGGTCACCGTCAAGGCCGGCTGGACGGCGGGCGGCGGGCAATATGTCTCCATCAGGGACAACGGCCCCGGCATTCCGGAAGAGGAAATCCCGGTCGTGCTCTCGGCCTTCGGCCAGGGCTCCATCGCCATCAAGAGCGCCGAGCAGGGCACAGGCCTCGGCCTGCCCATCGTCCAGGCGATCCTCGCCAAGCACAATGGCGAATTCATCCTGAAATCGAAGCTGCGCGAGGGCACCGAGGCCATCGCCATCCTGCCGGCCAAGCGCGTGCTCCAGAGCCTGCCCGCCGTTAGCGAAACGCAGGCCGTCGCCCCTCGCCGGAAGAGCTTCGCCTGAGGCCGGGCTTCAGAAGAACGACGAAATCACCACATAGCCGGCATAGACGGCATTGGCGATGATCAGGCAGAAGACAGCGAAGGAGCCGAGGTCCTTCGAGTGCTTGCCCATCTCGGAGATTTCCGGGGAAACCCGGTCGACGATCTCCTCGATCGCCGTGTTCAGCGCCTCGAAGGCGATCATCAGAAGGAAGAGGATCGCCATCGCCACATATTGGAAGAGCGAGGCGCCGAGGATCGTGAAGATCACCATGGCGACGACGAAGGCGATGAGTTCGTGCCGGAAGGCCGATTCGCCGAGCAGCCGGCGTGCGCCGGCCGCCGAATAGGTCGCAGCCGCGATCAGGTGGCTGAAGCCCGTCTTTTTCTTGATTGGTGCCTGACCCATCTGGACAATCCCGTTCTTGTTGCCCGTATGACGGGCACGCCGCAGTTCTCAATCCATGCCTTTGAGGCTTTTTACCGGCGTGCAGTTACGAACGGTTGCTGACGCCCGCCTGAACGAAGGTCGCCATGCCGGAATGGCAGGCCGCCGCCGACTTGACGATGCCGGCCGCCAGTGCCGCGCCCGTACCCTCGCCCAACCGCATGCCGAGCGCCAGCAGAGGCGTCTTGCCGAGCTTCTCGATCGACTTCAGATGCCCCGGCTCAGCCGAGACGTGACCGATCAGGCAATGGTCGAGCGCCGAGGGATTGGCCGCGCGGAGAATGGCGCCGGCCGCCGTCGCCACATAGCCGTCGATGATCACGGGAATCTTCTGCATGCGCGCGGCGAGGATCGCGCCGGCCATGGCCGCGATCTCACGGCCGCCGAGGCGGCGCAGCACTTCCAGCGGATCGGAGAGATGGTCGCGGTGCAGTTCGACGGCCTTCTTCACCGCCGCGATCTTGCGCTGCAATACCTCACCCTCCGAACCGGTGCCCGGGCCGACCCATTCTTCCGCCGTGCCGCCGTAGAGCGCCAGGTTGATCGCCGCGGCGATCGTCGTGTTGCCGATGCCCATTTCGCCGATGCACAGGAGGTCCGTGCCGCCGGCGACGGCTTCCATGCCGAAGGCCATGGTGGCGGCGCAGTCACGCTCCGAAAGCGCGGCTTCCTCGGTGATATCGGCCGTCGGATAGTCGAGCGCGAGGTCGAAGACCTTGAGGCCGAGGTCGTGCGTCACGCAGATCTGGTTGATCGCCGCGCCGCCGGCCGCGAAGTTCTCCACCATCTGCGCAGTGACGGAGGACGGATAGGGCGTGATGCCCTGTTTCGTGACACCATGGTTGCCGGCGAAGATGGCGACCAGCGGGCGCGTCACGGCCGGCGCGCGGCCCGTCCAGGCTGCGAGCCAGAAGGCGATCTCCTCCAGCCGGCCGAGCGCACCCGGCGGCTTGGTGAGCTGCGAATCCCGTTCGCGCGCGGCCACCAGTGCGGCCGAATCAGGGTCGGGAAGATTGCGCAGCAATTCACGGAAATCATCGAACGGCAGGCCGCTGGCACTCATCTTGGGGAATTCCTTGCTTGGGGCTTTTCAAAGGCGGGTCTCTGGTGTCGTCGGCAGTCTTTTCCGCAATCGCGGACGCAAAACCGCTGCGCACTTTTGCTGGAACTGCTTAATAGAGCGAGGGCGCGAATCCGACAACCGCATTTGCGGCGGCCACCGTCGCCTTTCGCCAGGAGGGGATTTTCAAGGTGGGTATACGGGACTTCATCGACGACACGGCACGCTCCGTCGCCTTCCTTTCGCGCGTGCCAATGCCGCAGCGCCATTTCATCGGCTATGATGGAAGGCTGTCGCGCGCGGTGCGGGCATTCCCGCTCGCCGGCGTGCTGATCGTGCTGCCGGCGGCGGCGCTCGCCGCCATGCTCTCGGCCCTCCACGCCCCGCCTGCCCTTCTCGCCATCGCCACCCTCGCCCTGCAGGTGCTCGTGACCGGCGCGCTGCACGAGGACGGGCTTTCCGACAGCGCCGACGGCATTGGCGGCGGGCGGGATCGCGACAGCGCGCTCGCCATCATGAAGGACAGCCGCGCCGGCTCCTACGGCGTCGTGGCGCTCATCCTCTCCTTCGGCCTGCGCGCCGCCGCCATCGCCGCGCTCGCGGCAGCCCTCACCCCGTCCGGCCTCGGCATGGCGCTGCTGGCCGTCGCCGCCGCCAGCCGCACCGCCATGGTCTGGCACTGGTCGCTGCTGCCGCCCGCCCGCCGCGACGGCGTCGCCGCCTCGGTCGGCGAGCCGGAAAACCGCGCGACGCTCCTCGCGCTTGCCAGCGGCATCGGGATATCCGCCCTGCTGCTCCTGCCGCACGGCACGCTGGCTTCCTTCGCCCTCGCATCCGCCGCAGCCGTGATCGCCGTGCTCGTCTTCAACCGCATCGCGCTGCGCAAGATCGGCGGCCATACGGGCGACACGATCGGCGCAACGCAGCAACTCGCGGAAATGTCGGTGCTCTTCGCCCTTGCCTTGGCGCTTTGAGCCGCCGATATAGAGAGAAGACCAGCACCGGAGACCCGATGGAATCGCCCTGCATTCTCGTCTGTTCGATCGACATGGTGACCGGATACTGTTTCGGCTGCGGCCGCACGCGCGACGAAATCGGCGCCTGGACGCTCTACACACCGGAAGAGCGCCGCGCGATCATGGCCGAGCTGCCCGCCCGGCTCGAAACCGTCGAGCGCAAGCCGCGGCGTGAGACCCGGCGGGCGCGCATGGCACGGGAGCGCGGCGAGGCATGAGGCTCTATATCCTTCTCGGCATTCTCGCAGCGGGCCTTGCCCTTCTCATCCTCAACCATGACGGCGGGCGCACGCTCGGCCTCGACAACAACGATTTCGGCCGCCTCGTCACTCTTTCGGCCATCGGCACGATGATGGCGGCCGGCATCCTGGCGAGCCGCCGCCAATGGGGCGAGAGCCTGCGCCAGGCCGCCATCTGGCTGGTCCTCATCCTCGCGCTCGCCACTGCCTATCTCTATCGCTTCGACCTGCAGGAAATCGGCAACCGCCTGACCGCCGGCCTGATCCCCGGCCGCGCCGTCGTGACGACCAATGCCAGGGGTGAGGAAATCCTCGTCATCCACAAGGGCCTCTCCGGCCATTTCGAGGCGGACGTGACCATCGACGGCACGCCGCTGCGCATGCTGGTGGATACGGGGGCAAGCTCCGTGGTGCTTTCCTACGACGACGCCATGCGCCTCGGCATAAACCCCGACAACCTCGTCTTCTCCATCGAGGTCTCCACTGCCAACGGCCGGGCGCGCGCCGCCCCGGTGACACTACGCGAGGTCGCCATCGGCCCCATCCTGCGCGGCACGATCCGCGGCATGGTCACCGAACAGGGCCGGCTGGACCAGAGCCTTCTGGGCATGAGCTTCCTGGAAACCCTCGGCTCCATCGAGATCACACGGGACGAATTGCGGCTGAAGGACTGATCCGTCAGTTCTTCAGCTTGTATCCCGTCTTGAATATCCAGGCCGTGATCGACAGGCACACGACGAGGAAGCCGAGCACCGTCACGAGGCTGACGACGGGGTTCACGTCGGCGATCTCGAAGAAGCTCCAGCGGAAGCCGGAGACGAGATAGAGCACGGGATTGAAGTGGCTGACCGTCTGCCAGAAGGGCGGCAGCATCTCGATGGAATAGAAGCTGCCGCCGAGGAAGACGAGCGGCGGGATGATCAGCATCGGGAAAAGGTTGAGCTGCTCGAAATCCTTCGCCCAGATGCCGATCATGAAACCGAACAGCGAGAAGCTGACGGCCGTCAGCACGAAGAACAGCACCATCATGACCGGATGCTTGATCGAGATGTCGACGAAGAGCGATGCGGTGATCAGGATGATCGTGCCGACGATCAGCCCCTTTGTCGCCGCCGCCCCGACATAGCCGATGACGATCTCGATCATAGAGATCGGCGAGGAGAGGATTTCGTAGATCGTGCCGGTGAATTTCGGGAAGTAGATGCCGAAGGAGCCGTTGCCGATGCACTGGTTGAGCAGCGTCAGCATAATGAGGCCGGGCGCGATGAACGCGCCGTAGGACACGCCCTGCACCTCCTGCATGCGCGAGCCGATGGCCGCGCCGAAGACGATGAAATAGAGCGAGGTGGTGATGACGGGCGAGACGATGCTCTGCAGCAGCGTGCGGCGCGTGCGCGCCATCTCGAACGCATAGATGGACCTGATCGCCTCGAAGTTCATTTGCCCTCTCCCACCAGTTCCACGAAAATGTCTTCCAGCGAACTTTGCTCGGTGGAGATGTCCTTGACCCGCAATCCGCACTGGGAGAGCGCGGAGAGCAGCGACGAGATTCCCGTCCGCTCACCGGACGAATCAAATTCATAGACGAGCCGGTGGCCCTCGCCGGACAGCGTCAGCCCATAGGGCGACAGCGCGTCGGGAATGGCGGCGACGGGTTCGGCAAGCTCGACGGTCATCTGCTTGCGGCCGAGCTTGGCCATCAGCGCCTTCTTCTCCTCCACCAGAAGAATCTGCCCGTGGTTGATGACGCCGATGCGGTCGGCGATTTCCTCGGCTTCCTCGATGTAATGTGTCGTCAGGATGATCGTGACGCCGGAGGCGCGCAGGCGCTCGACGAGCTGCCACATGTCCTTGCGCAGCGACACGTCCACGCCCGCCGTCGGCTCATCAAGGAACAGCACCTTCGGCTCGTAGGACAGCGCCTTGGCGATCAGCACGCGCCGGCGCATGCCGCCCGAAAGGTGGCGCAGCACCGTGTCCTTCTTGTCGTAGAGCGAGAGGTCCTTCAGGATGCGCTCGATCAGCGCCGGGTCCGGCTTGCAGCCGTGCAGGCCGCGCGAGAAGGCGACGGTGTTCCACACGGTCTCGAAGGCGTCGAGCGTCAATTCCTGCGGCACGAGGCCGATGATAGACCGCGTCTTGCGATAGTCGCGCAGGATATCGTGCCCCGCCACCGTGACGCTGCCGCCGCTCGGCGTGACGATGCCGCAGATGATCGAGATCATCGTCGTCTTTCCCGCGCCGTTCGGCCCGAGCAGCGCGAGGATCTCGCCCTGCTCGATATCGAGATCGACGCCCTTCAGCGCCGTGAAGCCCGATGCGTAGCTCTTGGTGAGATTGCGAATGGAAACAATGGGCGCCATGGGAGGGTCCGGAAAGAGAAAGGTAGGTGCGGAAGGACACCCTATATGGCGTGCCCTTCGTCAATTTTCACCTGCAGCGCGGAAAAAATTCGCTCATCCGTAGATGCTGACGAGGAAGCGCAGCGCCACCAGCAGAAGGAAGATGCCGAAGCCCACCTCGAGCTGCCGCTTGCTCATCGAATGCGCCAGTTTCACGCCCCAGGGCGTGACGACGAGGGCGATAGGCACGATGAGGGCGACGGCGATCCAGTTGATGAAGCCGGTGGAACCGGGCGGCAGGCCCGCCGCGCCCCAGCCGGCCCAGACATAGCCGACGATGCCGGGGATGGAGATGAGCACCCCGACGCCCGACGATGTCGCCACCGCCTGGTGGATCGGCCGGCCGAAGGAGGTCATGTAGGTGTTGTTGAGCACGCCGCCGCCGATGCCCATGAGGCCGGACAGGGTGCCGATGACGACGCCCGCGACCTGGTTGGCGAAACCCGTCGGCAGCGTGTCGCCCACCCGCCAGCTCTCGCGGTTGAACAGCATGCGCAGCGCCACGAGCAGCGCGATGGCGACGAAGACCAGCCGCAGGCCGACGCTCGATATGACCGCCGCGATGACCGAGGCGAGCACCGCCCCGAGCGGCAGCGCGACGATCCAGCTCTTCAGGAGCGCGGTGTCTACCGCGCCGCGCTTGCGGTGCGAGGTGAAGGAGCGGATCGAGGTCGGCACGATGATGGCGATGGAGGTGCCGATGGAAAGATGCATGCGCACCGCCTCCGGCACGTCGAGATAGCCGAATACCTGATAGAAGACCGGCACCAGGATCGCCCCGCCGCCAATGCCGAAGATGCCCGCCAGCAGGCCGGAAACCACCCCGGCGGCGGCGAGCGCGATGGCGAAGAGGACGAGGTCGGCGATGGGTGGCATGGAAGGCTCCCGGCAGGATCGTCGCGCGGGGGCGACTCGCGAGAATTCGCGCGGACAGGCCGCCAACTGTCATCAAACCGTGATCGATTTCAACCATTCTCCCGGCGAGACCGAGGGAACGGCCTGCGCCCCGCTCGCCGATCTCTCCCGCCGCCGCCCCCTCGGCGCCGGGCATCGGCCTCGCTCCGGCGGCCCCATCCGCCCGCTTCCTCCCCCGGAAGCCCTGCATGCACCCTCGCCGGCGTCCCCCGGCGCGGATAACGGAATGTGACGTTCCAGGCAGAGCCACACGCAGCTGCCGCCCTTTTCTCGACCGGCGCCCCGCCGGTCTTTTTTTGCCCATCCGTCAGGCGTTTACAGGCTGCAATGCCGGTAGCCGGACTTGCGCGCGCGCAGGTCGAAATGGAAGTGGTCCTTGTGGAAGCGGTCGCTGCCGGGACCGAGCACGGTGGAGAAGTATTTGCAGCTATCGCCGCGCACCGATTTCAAAAGCCCCTTCTCCCGGAAGGCGAAGAAGCCCTTCTTCTCTATGACGATGGTCTTGCCGGTCTTCAGCACGATCTTGCCGACGTCGATGGCGTTGCCCTTGGCATGCTCCGACATGGCCGCCCCTTTCTGCGAATTCATGGTGCGGCAGGAATAGGACGACATCTGGTGGATGGCGGAAACGCCGGAGAGATAGCGCGTGCGGGTGGACGGCACGAGCTCCTGCTTCACCCAGCGCGCGAAGGCTTCCGTGATCTGGCAGTTGACCTGCGCGGCCGGCTTGATCTGGATGCCGCCGGAAAGGCCGGAAAGCTCCACCGGCCAGTCGATACCGCAGGAACGGCCGCGGGAAATGCGCGGCACGTCGCGGAATTTTACGCCGAGCTTCACCAGCCGTTGCCGGCAGGCCCTTTCCGAGGCCGGCATGCCGCCCATCGTTTCCGGCACCTGCATCGGATTGTTGAGCCGCGGCAGGAAGGCGACCTCATCTCCCTCCACCGCCTGCCGGCGACGGGTCGCCGCCTTGTCCGGCACGCGCAGATAGCCGCCGCTCTCCGCCGCGCCAAGTTCCGCACCGCCCTCGGACATCGGGATCGGCTGGCCGACCTGCTGCGGCGTATCCGTGCCGATGCCGCCGACGACCACCTGGCTGGCACTGCCCTCGGCGATCTCGTTGGCCTGCGCCTCCGCAAGCCCCTCGACGCGCCCGACGCCCAGCCCCTCGTCCATGTTGACGCCGCCCTCGGGCACGGTGAGCACGCCGGAGGACGCCTGTACAGGCTCGGAAATGCCCATCGCCTCGTCGCTGTCGATCATCGGCAGGCGCTTCTGCTGGCGTGCGGGCGCCGCCATGGCGGCCCGTCCGGCGGGTTCGCTGGAGACATAGGCGGCATCGCCGCCGGCATCGCCCACCTCGCCGGCGGGCACGCGGGAAATGACCTCGACTGGCTGGATGGCGCTGACGCCGCCGCCGTCGATATCGTCGAGCGGCATCAGGCCGCCGGAGCAGGCAGCCAGCATCGCCGGGGCGAGAAGCAGCCCGAGCGGCCTGCGGAGACGAGAAACAAACGCAATACCCATTGTCACTTCCGCCCGGCGTCCGGTTCCGCCCGATGCGGTTCCCGGTTGCGCACGTTCATGTCCGGCAATGGTGCAGGCCGCTTTTGTCCGCATTCGGACGGAAGCGGCGCAAAATCCGCACCGCAGGCCGAAGCCCTGCATTTCCAGAGGATTTTGTCGCAACAGGGTAAAGGAATGGTTCCCGCCGGATTACGAAAACCCCGGCGCCTGGTAAGCGCCGGGGTGAGGATTGGCGCGATGCGCCCGGTCTCTGGAGCATTTCCGCTTGTCATCGGATCGTATCTCCGGACGCAAAACCGCTACGCGCTTTTGCTGGAAATACTCTAGGCGACGCGCCGCCGCTGGTCCGGCGCGGCCGCGTTCAGACGGAAATTCCCCAGCAGCGCGCGCAGGTGTTCGCTCTCCCGGGTCAGCGTCTGGCCGGCCGCATTGGTCTCTTCCACCATGGCGGCGTTCTGCTGGGTCATCTGGTCCATCTGGTTGACGGCCGTGTTGACCTCGGCAAGGCCCGTCGCCTGCTCGCGGGCGGAGGTGGCGATGGACGTCACCTGCTCGTTGACCCGGTTCACCAGGGTCTCGATCTCGGTCAGCGCATCGCCCGTCGAGCGCACCAGCGAGACACCCGTGCCGACTTCGGCGGCCGAATTGCCGATGAGGCCCTTGATCTCCTTGGCCGCATTGGCCGAACGCTGGGCAAGCTCGCGCACCTCCTGTGCGACCACCGCAAAGCCCCTGCCCGCCTCGCCCGCCCGCGCCGCCTCGACGCCGGCATTGAGCGCCAGAAGATTGGTCTGGAAGGCGATCTCGTCGATGACGCCGATGATCTGGCTGATGCGGCTGGAAGCGTCCTCGATGCGGCTCATCGCGGCAACGGCGTCGCGCACGATGGTGCCGGAGCGGCTCGTCGATTGCGTCGTCTCGGTCACCATGCGGCTTGCCTCGGCGGCGCGGTCGGAGGCATTGCGCACCGTCGCGGTGATCTCGTCGAGCGCCGCCGCGGTCTCCTCGAGGGAAGCGGCCTGCTGCTCGGTGCGGTGCGACAGGTTGTTGGCCGCCTCCGCGATGCCCGAGGCGCTGCCGTGCACGATGTCGGTGGAGCGGGCAATGGCGTCGATGACGCTGGAAAGCGCATCCACCGCACGGTTAAAGTCTTCGCGGAGCTTCGCATATTCCGGCGCGATGGCGTCGATGGAGACCGTGAGGTCGCCGTTCGCAAGGCGCTCAAGCGCCTCACCGACCGTGTGCATGGCGTCCGCCTGGGTCTGGCTGACGGAGCGCTGGCGGCGTTCGCCCTCGCTGCGTTCGGCATCGAGCCGCGCCTGCTGCTCGCCCTCGCGGATGCGCAGTTCCGCGCGCTCGGCGACGGAATCGCGCAGGATAGAGACCACCTTCGCCATCTCGCCGATCTCGTCCTTGCGGTCGGTCTCCGGCACCTCGCTGGAAACGTCCTCCTCGGCGATGGCCTGCATGGAGGCGTTGAGCCTGAGGATCGGCCGGGTCACGCTCTTCACGATGGCGTAGGCGGCCAGGATGATGGCAAGGCCGCCGCCGGCGAGGATGATCGCCATGCCGATGGCGTTGCGGCGGAACATGGCCGCGAGATCGTCCGCGTAGACGCCGGTGCCGACGATCCAGCCCCAGGGCGCGAAGCCGGCGACATGCGAATATTTCAGCACCGGCTCCTCGAAGCCCGGCTTCGGCCAGTAGTAGTCGACAAAATCCTGCCCGGTGGGGCTGGCCTTCACGGCCTTCACGAACTCGGTGAAGATATGCTTGCCCGTCGGGTCCGCCATGCCGGACTGGTCCGTGCCGTCGAGCGCCGGCTTGATCGGATGCATGACGATCACGGCGTTCATGTCGTTGATCCAGAAATAGCCGCTGTCCTCGTAACGCAACGCCCGCACGGCATCCTTCGCCCGCGCCTGCGCTTCCTCACGCGTCAGCGTGCCGGCGGCCTCAAGCCCCTGGTAATACTTGAAGAGCGTCAGCATGTTCTCGTCCATGGCCGCGAGCTTGGACTTGCGCTCGGCGACCATCGCATCCTGATAGTGGTAGAGGCTGTAGACGAGCGCTGCGGCGAAGATGGTCAAGGCGAGGCCGACAAGCAGCGACAGGCGCGTGGATATTCTGAAATTCTTCAACGGATTCTCCCCGACTTTCCAGAGCATGGCGCCCTTATCCGTTCGAAAATCCCGAAAACCTTTTAAGAACATCTAAAATTGCAATCATCAATTTTCAAAGGCGGAAGCACCCGGAAAAGCCTTCCGTTACGGCATCCTGCCCCTCTTTCTCCCGCGCGCGCATTCGGCTAGACCGGAGGAAAGAGGAGAGGATACCGCATGACCGACAGCAAGATGCCAAACGGCCAGCTCACCCTTCGCACGCTCGCCATGCCGGGCGACGCCAACGCGGCGGGCGATATTTTCGGCGGCTGGGTCATGGCGCAGATGGACCTTGCCTCGGGCATCCGCGCCGCCGAGCGCGCGCAGGGCCGCGTCGTCACCGCCGCGGTCAAGGAAATGGCCTTCCAGCTTCCGGTCAAGATCGGCGACACGCTCAGCATCTACACGGACATCGCCCGCGTCGGCCGCACGTCGATCACGCTTTCCGTCGAGGCCTGGGCGCAGCGCTACCTCACCACGACGCTGGAAAAGGTGACCGCGGCCACGTTCGTCATGGTCGCGCTCGACAAGGCCGGCCACCCGACCCCCGTTCCGGTCGAATAGACGCCGAGAAGCTCACGATGGAACATACCACCCCGGATCCGGCCATCTTCGGCCATGTGCGCGTCGTCATCGGCATGGTGGTAAGCCTCAGCGTCGCGCGCCTTCTGACGGGCGTGGCCGTCTTCATCCAGCATCCGGGCAAGGTGAAGGCCTATCCTGTCCATCTCGCATGGGCCGGCTTCCTTCTCCTCTTCCTGCTGCATTTCTGGTGGTGGGAATTCCGCCTGCAGGCGCTGACGACGATCGGCTTCGGCGTCTATCTCTTCCTCATCAGCTACTGCTGCCTGTTCTTCATGCTCGCCGTGCTGCTCTTTCCGACAACGCTCGACGACTATGCCGGTTACGAGGACTATTTCTACTCGCGGCGAAAATGGTTCTTCGGCGCTTTTGCGCTCGTCTTCACCGTCGATCTTCTCGATACGGCCCTCAAGGGAAAAGCCTATTTCGGCTCCTTCGGCTACGAATATCCGATCCGCAACGTCGTCTTCATCGCGCTCTGCCTCGTTGCGGCAGGGACGGCGAGCCGCCGCTTCCACACCGCCTTTGTCGGCCTCGGCATTCTCTACCAGCTAAGCTGGATCTTCCGCGCCTTCGACATGCTGGATTAGACGCGTCACCCCTTGAAAACGAAAGCCGCGCCGGCCGCGATCAGCATGAAGCCGATGGCGTGGTTCCAGGTCAGGCTCTCCTTCAGCCAGAAGACGGAGAAGCCGGCGAAGACCAGCAGCGTAATGACCTCCTGGATCGTCTTGAGCTGCGCGGCCGAGTAGACCTCGTGGCCGATGCGGTTTGCCGGCACCGCCAGACAATATTCGAAGAATGCGATGCCCCAGCTCGCCAGAATGGCGATGAAGAGCGGCGCGGACTTGAACTTGAGGTGCCCGTACCAGGCGAAGGTCATGAAGACATTGGACAGGCAGAGCAACACGATCGGCCAGACGGCCGCGGGATTGAGGCTGAAGGGCATCGGCGAATCCTGACTGGAGAAAGGTGCCACCGGCATAGCCGGACCGCCGCCGCCGTCAAGCCCATGCCTCACTGATTCTCGCGATCCCCCGTTAAGACAATCTTATGCCGGCCCACCCACCATCCACGCCAAGCCGCGACACGACCGCAAGGCGGCGCCTCTTCAGGCCGGGAACAAGAATGAGCAATGCGAGCCGGCTGATGCCGGCGGATGAACCGACAAGACGCCAGATTCTGTCCGCGCAGGCGCTCTCCCTGCTCGACGGCGTCATGCTGTCGCTCGCCGCCAACAGCTTTCTCGCCACGACGACCGCCGCCGTCCTCTGGCTGGACGGGCCGAATGTCCAGGTCCTACTGTGGCTCGCCGCCGTGCTGGCGATCAATCTCGCGCGCTATATCGGCGTGCGCATCGTCCGCCGGCTGAACTGCGCGGTGGAGCGGCCGAGGCGCGCGCTCGGCGTGCTCTCGCTCGGGGCCATCGGCGGCGGCCTCGCCTGGAGCCTGCCGCCCTTCATCGGCGCCGCGCACGGAGCGGAAGGACTCAATCCCTATCTCATCTTCATCATCGGCGGCATCTGCGCCGGCGCGCTGATGCAGAGCACGGCCTATGCCCGTACCGCCCTGCTCTTCTCCGGCCCGCCGCTTGCCGCCGCCTTCCTTTCGCTGCTGATCGCCGGCACCACGGAAGCCTTCGTCATCGCCGCCGACGCGCTGCTGCTCGCGGTCATGATGCTGCGCGCCAGCCAGCTCAGCGAGGCCGGCTTCATCCGCAGCCAGATCGACCGGCTGAAGGCCGTGGCGCTCGCCGCCTCACTCTCCGACGCCAATGCGGAGATCCGCCAGTCCTACCACCAGCTCGCCTCGCTGGCGAACCGCGATCCGCTGACCGGCCTCGGCAACCGCGCGCTCTTCAACCAGCGCCTGCGCGGCCTGCTTTCGAGCGACGTTCCGCCCGACCGGCTCGCCCTCCTCGCCATCGACCTCGATCGTTTCAAGGCGATCAACGACACGATGGGCCACGGCGCGGGCGACGCCGTGCTGGTCGAGATCGCCAGCCGCCTCGCCAGTCTCACCGGCCCGACCGACACCGTCGTACGCCTCGGCGGCGACGAATTCGCCGTCATCGTCGACGGCAAGGCGGCCGCAGCGCGCGGGCGCGAGATCGGCGAAGGCATCGTGCGGTTGGCCGGCGATCCCATCCTCATCGGCGGCCGGCCCGTCACCGTCGGGGCCAGCGCCGGCCTCGCCCTCCACCCGCAGCACGGCGAGACGGCCGACGCCCTCTTCGCCAGCGCCGACATCGCGCTCTACGCCGCCAAGGAAGGCGGACGCCGACGCCTCGGCTTGTTCAACCCGGAACTGAAGGCCCGCATCGAGCGCCAGCGCCTCATCGAGGCGACGCTGGCGGAGGCCGTCGAGAACCGGCAGCTACAGGTGGTTTTCCAGCCGCAGGTGGCGCTTGCGGACGGCGCCGTCATCGGCTTCGAGGCTCTGCTGCGCTGGTCGCATCCCGAACTCGGCCCCGTCGCCCCGCCGGATATCGTGCGGGCCGCCCATGCGCTGCATATCTCCACGGCGCTGACCGGCTATGTCGCGACCCGGGCCGCCGAGCTTCTGCGCACCCTGCCCCGCCTCGGCCTATCGGAAGCGGCCGTCGCGGTGAACGTCTCCCCGCGTGAATTCTCCGGCGACACCCTGTCCCACCTGCTGATCGACATCGCCCGCGCGCACGAGGTCTCCCCGGCCCTGATGGAGATCGAGATCACCGAGGAGGCGACGCTCGACACCCAGGCCGCCGGCGCGGAGCTTGCCCGCCTGGAAGCCGCCGGCTTCCGCCTCGCCGTAGACGATTTCGGCATGGGCCATTCTTCCCTCGCCTATCTCGTCAGCCTGCATATCGACCGCCTCAAGATCGACCGCAGCTTCGTCACCGGCATCGCCGTGAGCCGCGAGAATCAGGCGCTCATCGCCGCCCTCATCGGCATCGGCCACGCGCTCTCCATCGATATCGTCGTGGAAGGCGTGGAGAACGAGGAGGAGGCCGAGGTCTTGCGCATGCTCGGCTGTCGCCACGCCCAGGGCTACCATTTCGCCCGCCCCATGGCGGCAGCCGAGATTCCGCGCTGGCTCGACCAGCACGCCGCGCGCTTCCGGCAGATCGCGACAGGCAGCGCGTAGCGCATCCATCCGCCGCACAAAGCCGTTTCCCTTTTGTACTCATCCCCTCTTTTCTTTCGGGATGACTCTCGCCATATTCCCCGCATGGCCAGATCTCCGAAAAAACCCTCCGCCCCGAACCCCGGTTTCGAGGAAGCCCCGCAGTCCGACTTCGAGGGCGCGCCGCTTTCCGGCAGCGTCTCCGACTGGGTGAAGCAGCTCGAGGCCGAGGCGGAAGCCTCCGGCATGGAAAGCCGCCGCGAGGTCGCCTCCAAGGCCGGCAAGCACCGCAAGACGGTGGAGAACGCCGCGCGCCGCCACACCGAGCAGGTGACCGCCACCAAGACTTCCCGGGGCGTCTCCATCGGCGCGTCGTCCGATCCGAAGACCCGCGCCGCCGCCGGCCTCAATCCCGTTTCCGGCCTCGATGTCTCGCTGGAGGACGCCGCCACCCTCAGCGCCGGCACGGCCGTCACCGCCACGGTGGAGGCGCTTTCGGCGCTAATCGAGAGCGGCAATCCGCTGTTCAAGGACGGCAAGCTCTGGACGCCGCACCGCCCCGCCCGCCCGGAAAAGTCAGAGGGCGGCATCCCCATCCGCATGGTCAGCGAATACAAGCCCGCGGGCGACCAGCCCACCGCCATCGGCGATCTCGTCGGCGGCCTCTCCTCCGGCGAGCGCAGCCAGGTGCTGCTCGGCGTCACCGGCTCGGGCAAGACCTTCACCATGGCCAAGGTGATCGAGGAGACCCAGCGCCCCGCCGTCATCCTCGCGCCGAACAAGACGCTGGCCGCGCAGCTTTACAGCGAGTTCAAGAACTTCTTCCCCGACAACGCGGTCGAATATTTCGTCTCCTACTACGATTATTACCAGCCCGAAGCCTATGTGCCGCGCTCCGATACGTTCATCGAGAAGGAAAGCTCGATCAACGAACAGATCGACCGCATGCGCCACTCCGCGACGCGCTCGCTCTTGGAGCGCGACGACTGCATCATCGTCGCCTCGGTCTCCTGCATCTACGGTATCGGCTCGGTCGAGACCTACACCGCCATGACCTTCCAGATGGAGGTCGGCGAACGGCTCGACCAGCGCCAGCTCCTCGCCGACCTCGTCGCCCAGCAGTACAAGCGCCGCGAGATGGATTTCCAGCGCGGCTCCTTCCGCGTGCGCGGCGATACCATCGAAATCTTCCCCGCCCACCTTGAGGATGCCGCCTGGCGCATCTCCATGTTCGGCGACGAGATCGACGCCATCACCGAATTCGACCCGCTGACCGGCCAGAAGACCGGCGACCTGAAATCGGTGAAGATCTACGCCAACAGCCACTACGTCACCCCGCGCCCCACCCTCAACGGCGCCATCAAGGCCATCCGCGAAGAGCTGAAGCATCGCCTCGTGGAGCTGGAAAAGGCCGGCCGCCTGCTGGAGGCCCAGCGCCTGGAGCAGCGCACGCGCTACGACCTGGAAATGCTGGAGGCCACCGGCTCCTGCGCCGGCATCGAGAACTATTCGCGCTACCTCACCGGCCGCCGCCCCGGTGAGCCGCCGCCGACCCTCTTCGAGTACATCCCCGACAACGCCCTGATCTTCATCGACGAAAGCCACGTCACGATCCCGCAGATCGGCGCCATGTACCGGGGCGACTTCCGCAGAAAGGCGACGCTGGCCGAATACGGCTTCCGCCTGCCCTCCTGCATGGACAACCGCCCACTGCGCTTCGAGGAATGGGACGCCATGCGCCCGGACACCATCGCCGTCTCGGCGACACCGGGCGGCTGGGAGCTGGAGCAGTCCGGCGGCGTCTTCGCCGAGCAGGTCATCCGCCCGACCGGCCTCATCGACCCGCCGGTCGAGGTGCGCCCGGCCAAAAGCCAGGTGGACGACGTTCTGGGCGAGATTCGCGAGACCGCCGCCGCCGGCTACCGCACCCTCGTCACCGTGCTCACCAAGCGCATGGCCGAAGACCTCACCGAATACCTGCACGAGCAGGGTGTCCGCGTGCGCTACATGCACAGCGACATCGACACGCTGGAGCGCATCGAGATCATCCGCGATCTTCGCCTCGGCGCCTTCGACGTGCTCGTCGGCATCAACCTGCTGCGCGAAGGCCTCGACATTCCCGAATGCGGCTTCGTCGCCATCCTCGACGCCGACAAGGAGGGCTTCCTGCGCTCCGAGACGTCGCTGGTCCAGACCATCGGCCGCGCGGCGCGAAACGTCGACGGCAAGGTCATCCTCTATGCCGACCAGATCACCGGCTCCATGCAGCGCGCCATGGACGAGACGACCCGCCGCCGCGAGAAGCAGGTCGCCTACAACCAGGCGAACGGCATCACCCCGGAATCCGTGAAGGCAAAAATCTCCGACATCCTCGACAGCGTCTACGAGCGCGACCACGTCCGCGCCGACATTTCCGGCGTCTCCGGCAAGGGTTTTGCGGATGCCGGCCACCTCGTCGGCAACAACCTCAAGGCCCATCTCGAAGCACTCGAAAAACAGATGCGCGACGCCGCCGCCGACCTCGACTTCGAAGCCGCCGCCCGCATCCGCGACGAGATCAAGCGCCTCAAGGCCGCCGAACTCGCCGTCATGGACGACCCGATGGCACGGGACGAAGCACGGTCGCAGGAAGGTGGAGGAAAGGGCAAAAGCGCGGCGAAGCCGCAAGGCCAGGCGGCCGCCGCCGGTCGCCCGGCGCCCCGTGCGGAGGCCAGCCCGAAGGGCGGTACGACCGTGGGCACAGAAGAGAATGGCAAAAGCTATTTTGCCAAACCCTCGCTCGACGACATGGGCCCGGGCACCGACACCGAACGCCCGCTCTTCCGCAAGCCGGCCCTCGACGAGATGGGCCGCGACGTCGCCACCCCTGCGGGCAAATCCCTCTTCCGCAGGAACACCCTCGACGAAATGACCGTCGGCCGCACCGAAAAACCCGTCACCGGCGACCTCCCCCAACGCCCGGACGAAACCCTCTCCACCAAGAAGCGCACGGCACCGCTGCCCGACGAACCGAAGCCGGTCCGCCGCGAGAAGATCGGCGTTGGAAGCTACGAGGATCCGGGCGAAGCCAAGCGCAAGGGGCGCACCAAGGGAAAGACGGGACGGCCGGGGCGGTGAACGAATGGCCGCGACATAATTTATCTCTTAAATGAAATATGGCATCCAAATAGATACCGGCGCCCGCATTGCCATATGAAAAGGGCAATTAAGGGAATTTATATTCCTGCAATATTTTCCAAGGCATTCCGAGCACGCGCCTGTGCGGAATAGTCCCTTTGCAACCACACGAAATTTATTCGCAAAAGCATCGCTTTAACTGGAATTATTGCAACGACGGGAAATTCATTGCCCATGAGTGAACAAGTAGAACTGCCCTTCAGCATCAATGGCCTGCCGTGGACGGCCGAGAAAATAGCAGAAGCGGCATCGCAGATACGCAATGGCGGCAGTATCGGATTTGCCTTTGGCATCGATGCTCTCGAGCATTTGCCGGAGTTGGATGCGCATGTCTTTTCAGCGCGGCCGGACCTCAGGCTTAGCGTTTGGGTCGCCGAAGGCCGGCCCTACAGCATCGATGAATTGAACACGCTCGCATCGCTCCGCAATGTAAGAACACTCGAAATAAGCGGCGTGAAACAGAAATCCTTCATGCCGTTGGCGCGAATGACGATGCTTCAATCTCTTGAGATCAAAGCACAAACGCCTCTGGATGTAAGCTTCCTTTCATCGTTGGAGCATTTGCAGCATCTTAGCCTTTCAGGAAAGTTTGCAGGGCTTGATGCCATGTCCGACTGCCTGAATCTGAAAAGTCTTTATGTTAGAACGACGCTAACATCCTATGATCCTCTCGCGCGGATAAGGTGCCTCCGTTCTTTGATTCTCGATAGTTGCACAGCCCCTCTCGACTTATCGCCACTTAATCGGCCTTCTCTCGAAGAACTCTATCTGAGCAGCATCCCTAAGCTCGATACCGTCGATGCCCTGGCGGAATTTTCAAATTTGCAAAGGTTGAAGATGCGCTCCCCTCATATGGAGACGCTGCCCGATCTATCGGGCATGCACACGCTGCATGAGCTTGAGCTTGTCGCTATGAAAAAATGGGAAAATCCTGAAGTTGTTCGGACATTGCCCAATCTGGTGTCATTAGCGATCTGGGGAATAAACAAAAAACTGCCAGCAGAACGCTTTGCATTCCTGGCATCGATGCCCAGCCTTAAAAGGGTGGATTTCAGGTTCATCGATGACGGTAGGCGGCGGCGTGATCAAATAGAAAAGCTGTTTCGCGAAGCGAATAGGTTTGACGTTGTCGTCCAGGACGACGTTGTCATCTAGGCGCTGATCACGTCGCGCGCGCCCCTAAAACGTGGCCTAGTGAACCCAAGATAACGTTCTCATATTCATGATGGACTGCATTCCAAATCTCAGTTTTAGGCTGGCCGACGGGCATAGGCAGTCTATTCCGCCGCCTCGCCCTTCAACGGCTCCAGCACCGCGGCCAGTTCGTAGGAATAGCCTTCCAGCATGGTATAGGCCTGCTCGATGGCCTGGATCTGCCCTTCCGCATTGCGGATCGCCTCGGTGATCGACTGCGAGCGGGCGCGCAGCATGGAGCCCAGAAAATCCGTGCCGGCCTTGCGGCCGAGGCGGTCGATATGCTGGCGCACGCGGTTGCGGTGGCGCTCCAGCTCGAGGATGTGGAAGCGGCTCTTGACGATGTCGTCGGAGAGTTTGCGGCGCATCGCCGCGAGCGGATCGAAGCTGCCCGGCTCGCGCTCGTCGAGGATGACGTCGTTGACCAGCGGCTCGAGCAGCATCAGGCCCTTGAGGTCGCGCGGGTCGGCGAGCTGGGGGTCGAAGCCGGTGTCGTCGAAGACCTTGCGGCGCACGGGGTCGCGCAGGAGGTCGTAGCAGGCCTGCAGGCGGGCGAACTGGTCGGCATCGCCGCCCGAATCGGGATGCATGCCCTTGGCGGCCTTGCGGTAGGCGGTCTTGACCGCGCCGTCATCGGCATCGCGCTCAAGTCCGAGCATGGCGTAGGGATCGATCACGCGGCCACCTGTCTGTTTCTGCCTGTCTTTCGCAAGTCCGGACGCAAAACCGCTGCGCACTTTTGCTGGACCTGCTTCTGCATTGCGTCGTTCGTTGTTTACGCCGTTTTCCGACCCGGAGGGGACGAAATTGTGGTGACGCCGCGACGATGCACAGAAAGCGCTACTCCGCCGCCTCGACCTCGCCCCGCGCCGCCAGCACCGCCGCGAAAGCCGCCGCGATTACCTCCGGCCCCGCGCCCGGCTTCGTGGCGTCGGCCGAAAGGATCTGCCGGTAGCGCCGCGCGCCCGGAAAACCCTGGAACAGCCCGACCATATGCCGCGTCACATGCGCCACCCGGCCGCCGCGTGCGATCACCTCGCCCGCATAGGCCATCATGCCGTCCCGCACCGCCTCCCAATAGGCGACCGGAAGCGCCTGCGGGCCGCAGGACATGCCGGAGGGCTGGCCGCCCAGAAGCGGATGCGGAAAAAGTTCATCCACGCCCGTCAGAACGCAGCTATCCTGATAGGCAGCCCTTCCGAGCATGACACCATCGAGGCCATCCATCTCTTCAACAGCCTGACTCAAACTATGAAGCCCGCCATTGAGACCGATGAAAAGATTCGGGTTTTCCGCCTTCAGCCGCCGCACCAGACCATAGTCGAGCGGCGGGATATCGCGGTTCTCCTTCGGCGAAAGCCCCTGCAGCCAGGCCTTGCGCGCATGGACCCAGACGGCATCCGTGCCCGCCGCCTTCACCCGCGAAACGAGATCGCGCAACGCCACTTCCGGATCCTGGTCATCGACGCCGATGCGGCACTTGACGGTCACCGGAATGGTAACCATCGCCTTCATCGCCGCCACGCAATCGGCCACCAGATCCGGCTCGCGCATCAGGCAGGCGCCGAAGGTGCCGGATTGCACCCGGTCCGAGGGGCAGCCGACATTGAGGTTGATCTCCGCATAGCCGAACCCCTCGCCGATCCGCGCCGCTTCCGCCAGCTTTTCCGGGCTGTTGCCGCCGAGCTGGAGCGCCACCGGCTGCTCCACTGCGTCGAAGCCGAGCAGCCGGTCGCGGTTGCCGCGCAGGATCGCGTCGGCGACGATCATCTCGGTGAAGAGCAGCGCGTTCTTCGTGAACTGCCGCGCGAAGACGCGGTACGCCCGATCACTCCAGTCGATCATCGGCGCGGTGGCGAAGATCTTCGTCCCCGCTTCCACGGCCTGCTGGTAGAATGTGCCTGTCTTCGTCATGGCGCGGCTCATACTCCATATGACCGGGAAAAACCACCCTCGGCCTTTCCCCGCCCGGCGGGATGGGTGCTAGACTGCCGCCGAGGATTCGAAGGAGGAACCCATGCCGCTCTACTCCCTTGACGACCGGACGCCCACGCTTCCCGCGGACGACCGCTACTGGGTGGCGCCGGATGCCAATGTCATCGGCAAGGTCATCCTCGGCGAGGATGTCGGCATCTGGTTCGGCGCAACGCTGCGCGGCGACAACGAGCCGATCATCGTCGGCGCGCGCTCGAACATCCAGGAAGGCGTCGTCGTGCATACCGATCCCGGCAAGCCCGTCATCATCGGCGAAGGCTGCACCATCGGCCACAGCGCCATCATCCATGGCTGCACCATCGGTAACAATTCGCTCATCGGCATGGGCGCGACGGTGCTAAACGGCGCGGTCATCGGCAACAACTGCCTCGTCGGCGCCAATGCGCTGGTGACGGAGGGCAAGGTCTTTCCCGACAATTCCCTGATCGTCGGCTCGCCGGCCAAGGCCATCCGCACGCTGGATGCGGACGCCGTGGAAGGCCTGAAGAAATCGGCCGAAAGCTATGTGCGCAATTGGCAGCGCTTCAAGAGGGGTCTCAAAGCGATCGTCTAGGCGCAGCCGGCGCAGGTGCCGCGGATTTCGATCGTCGTCTTGCCGGTCTTGAAGTTGCGGTCTTTCGCAAAGCTCTTCAGCCGGTCCTCGATCATGTGATCGTGGAATTCGACGACATCGCCGCAGGTCTCGCAGATCATGAACGCCGTCAGGCCATGGGCATGGCAGCCCTCGTCCGGATGGGCGCAGGCGACGAAGGCGTTCATGCTTTCAAGGCGATGCACGAGGCCGAATTCCAGGAGTTTGTCCAGCGCTCGATAGACCTGTAGCGGCGCGCGAAAACCGCTGTCGCGCAGCTTGTCGAGGATGGAATAGGCGCTGAGCGGGCCTTCGGAATGCGTCAGCACGTCGAAGACGAGGCCCTGGTTGCGCGTCAATTGCTGCATGGTCATGCACGACCTCCTTCACTTGCCGCCACTGCGCTCATCCTCGGCTTCGTCAGCAGGCTTAGAATGAACAGGCCAAGCGCTGCGACCACGATGGAGGGACCGGAGGGCGTGTCGAATTTCAGGGAGCCGAACAGCCCGCCGACAACCGCCAGCGCCCCGATGACGGACGCGAGCACGGCCATGATCTCCGGGCTGGTGGAAAACCGCCGCGCCGTCGCGGCGGGAATGATCAGCAGCGAGGTGATCAGCAGGATGCCGACGATCTTCATGGCGATGGCGATGACGAGCGCCATCAGCAGCATGAAGACGAGCCGCGTCTTCTCCGGCTGCATGCCCTCGGCCTCCGCCAGTTCCGGATTGACCGTCGAGGCGATCAGCGGACGCCACATCCAAATGATCGCGAAGGTGACGAGGATGCCGCCGCCCCAGACGAGGTCCACATCGGCGCGCGAGACCGCGAGGATATCGCCGAAGAGGAAGCCGACGAGGTCGATACGCACCCAGGTCATGAA
>Ga0209793_1000678_pt1 | contig 32512 bp, 35 predicted proteins | sample EBPBio122009_DNA_FD_185863 | JGI IMG/M metagenome (GOLD analysis project Ga0209793, IMG submission 185863) | Wastewater treatment Type I Accumulibacter community from EBPR Bioreactor in Madison, WI, USA - Reactor 1_2/2/2009_ DNA (SPAdes) (version 2) | ecosystem: Engineered > Bioreactor > EBPR >... | reverse complement strand
GCTTCCTTGGCGCCGACTTCGCCCTTGTAGGCGATGTAGTCGTCATAGGCGATGGTGAAGGCGCGGATGAAGCCGCGTTCGAAATCGGTGTGGATGACGCCGGCGGCCTGCGGGGCCTTGGTGCCGCGCACGATGGTCCAGGCGCGGGTTTCCTTGGGGCCGACGGTGAAATAGGTGATGAGGTCGAGCAGATGGTAGCCGGCGCGGATGAGCCGGTCGAGACCGGCTTCCTCGAGGCCGAGCGCGGAGAGGAATTCGGTCGCTTCCTCTTCGGGAAGCTGGGCGACCTCGGATTCGATGGCGGCCGAGATGATGACGCATTCGGCGCCCTGTTCCTTCGCCATGGCGGCGACGGCTGCCGTATGGGCGTTGCCCGTCGAGGCGTCCGCTTCAGCGACGTTGCAGACGTAGAGGACCGGATGCGACGTCAGGAGGTTGAGGCCCTTCAGGACCTCGATCTCTTCCGGAGCCAGCGTCTTCAGCAGAAGACGGGCCGGCTTGCCCTCGTTGAGGAGCTTGACGACGGCTTCCATGATCGGCAGCTGCGCCAGCGAATCCTTGTCCTTGCTGGCCGCCCGCTTGCGCGTCTGCTCGACGCGGCGCTCCAGGCTTTCCAGGTCGGCGAGCATCAGCTCGGTCTCGATCGTGTCGGCGTCGCCGACCGGATTGATCCGGCCTTCGACATGGGTGATGTCATCGTCCTCGAAGCAGCGCAGCACATGCACGACGGCATCGACTTCGCGGATGTTGGCGAGGAACTTGTTGCCGAGGCCTTCACCCTTCGATGCGCCGCGCACGAGGCCGGCGATGTCGACGAAGGAGATGCGCGTCGGGATGATCTCCTTGGAGCCGGCGACGCTTGCGAGCGCCTTCATGCGCGGATCCGGCACGGCGACTTCGCCGGTGTTCGGCTCGATGGTGCAGAAGGGATAGTTCGCTGCCTGGGCGGCCGCCGTCTTGGTCAGCGCGTTGAAGAGGGTCGACTTGCCGACATTCGGCAGACCGACGATACCGCATTTGAAGCCCATGGAAATGGTCCGTTCGTCTTGGAAAAATCGTTGCCCTCGCTATGGGGGAAGGACGAGGCAGGGTCAAGGGCCTGCGGCCCGCACGGCCTTGAAGTCGCCCCGCCTGCGGTGCACAATGGCCGCACACCGCTCGAAGCCAACAGTCCGAGGAGCTTCCCATGAGCAATGGTGACACGATCCTTACCCCGAAGACCGTCACGAAACCGAAGCTGCAGCGGCCGAGGCTCTACAAGGTCATCCTCGTCAACGACGACTATACGCCGCGCGACTTCGTCGTGCTGGTGCTGAAGGCCATCTTCCACATGCCGGAGGAGACGAGCTACCGTGTGATGCTGACCGCCCACAGGATGGGAACCTCCGTGGTGGTCGTCTGCGCGCGCGATATTGCCGAGACCAAGGCGAAGGAGGCGACGGACCTCGCCAAGGAGGCGGGCTTCCCGCTGCTCTTCCAGACCGAGCCGGAGGAATAGGCCGTTACTTGTCCTTGTCGCCGAAGAGCTTGTTCAGCATATCGGCCATCGGTCCGCTGGTCGGCAGCGCCTTCGGCTGGGCGTGGTTGCGCGCGGCGCGGATATGGGACTGGCCGGCGGGTTTCTTCGCCGGCGCATCCTCCTCCGGCTTGCTTCCGGTGGCGAGCGCCAGCTTGTTCATGAGCTGCGAATCCTCGCCGCGCACCAGCATGGCGGCGCTGATACCCAGTTCGTCCAGCAGCGGGTCGAGCCAGGCATGGTCCGCCTTGGCGAAATCGCCGAGCACATGGTTGGTGACGAGTTCCTTGGCGCCGGGATGGCCGATGCCGAGACGCAGGCGGCGGTATTCCTTGCCGCAATGGGCGTCGAGCGACTTGATGCCATTGTGCCCGCCATGGCCGCCGCCGACCTTGATGCGGGCCTTGCCGGGGGCAAGATCCAGCTCGTCGTAGATCGCGACGATATCCTTCGGCGCCAGCTTGTAGAAGCGCATCGCCTCGCCGACGGATTCGCCGGAAAGGTTCATGAAGGTCTGCGGCTTGACGAGCAGCACCTTCTCACCGGCCAGCTCGCCCTCGGAGATCTCCGCCTTGAACTTCTTCGACCAGGGCGAGAAAGGGTTCTTGCGGTGGATGGCGTCCAGCGCCATGAAACCGATATTGTGACGGTTGCCCGCGTATTTTGCGCCCGGATTGCCGAGCCCGGCGATGATCTGCATGGAATGGTCCGCCAAAAGCTGTGTTCGACCTTCACCACCGCGAAAGCGGCTGGAAGTCAACAGGCAGGCTATTCCTTCGCGCCGTTTTCCGTCGTGCGCGGGGTTGGCGGCAGGCCGTAGGCGGCAAAGATGCGGTCCTGCTCGCCGCTTGCGATCAGCTTGTTCAACTCGGCCTGCAGGCGGGCGATGAGGGTCGGAGGCGTCTGCTTGTTGCAGGCGATGCCGAAGATCTGGCCCGACATCGCCATGGCTTTTTCCACCGGCTCTCCCCGCCGCACGAGGCTTTCATAGGTCTTGATGGAGGTCGGCATCAGGTCGATGCGGCCGGAAACGAGCTTGCGCACGGAAAGGTCGATGTCGGCGGCAAGATCGATATTCGTGAAGCCAAGGCCTTCCAGCACCTCCACGGCGAAGTCACCGCGCTGCGAGCCGACCTTCATGCCGAGTGCCTCCTTCATGGAGGCCGGTCCCTTGCTGCCGTCCTTGCGCTTTAGCAGCACCATCTCGTCCTTGAGTGTGGGGGTGATCCAGGCGAACTGGCGGGCGCGCTCGCGGTTGTACCCGGCCGTGAAGATGCAGTGCATCGACCGGCTTCGCACCATGGCGAAGGCGCGCGCCCAGGGCATGATCTCCATCGTGTAGTCGATGCCGGCCGCTTCGGCGATTGCGGTGACCTGATCGACGGTGATGCCGGTGATCCTGCCGTCCTTGAGGAAATTGAAGGGTGCGTATTCCTCGGTGATGAAGTGCAGCGGCTCGGCGAGCGGTGCGGAAAGGGGAGCGAGTGAAAGGCCGAGCGCCAGGAGCAGTCTCTTCATCATCCCCTCTCCCCGTTTCTCAAGATGCCGCTGCCCGGCGCCCGGGCGCCTGGGACGGGGCGATGTCGTCCAGCTTCTCCAGGAGCGCATCGAGCGGTAGCGGCCGGCTCAGCAGGTAGCCCTGGGCGAATTCGATATCCATCGCCTGCAGGATATCCCATTGCTCGGCGGTTTCGACGCCCTCGGCCACCACGGCGCAGCCCATCTGGTGCGAGATGGTCCGGATGCCTTCGACCAGCATGCGGCTCTTGCGACGCAAATCCGCCTGGTCGCTGGAAAGCGAGCGGGTGAAGGACTGGTCGACCTTCACGATATCCACCGGGAAGCGGTTGAGGTAGCTCAGCGAGGAATAGCCCGTGCCGAAATCGTCGAGCGCGATGCGGCAACCGAGGTCGGAGAGCGCATCGAGCACCTCGCGCACCACCGGGTTGTCGAACATCAGCACCGCCTCGGTGATCTCCACGACGATGCGCGCCGGCGTGATGCCACTTTCCAGCAGCAGCGCGGCGAGGCGGGCGGGCAGGGCGGGTTCGAATTGCAGCGGCGAGAAATTCACCGCGAGGTAGCTGTCGGCCAGCCCTTCACGCTTGGAGATGACGGCGAGGCTGGCGATGGCTTTCGACAGGATGCAATCGCCGATCTTGCCGATGGAACCGTTCTCCTCGGCGACGCCGATGATCTCGGCCGGGGGCAGCAGGCCGCGCTCGGGGTGGTTGAGGCGCATCAGCGCCTCGAAGCCGGCCACGCGGCCATCCGCAAGGCTGACGATGGGTTGAAGGTGGACCGTGAACCAGTCGCTGCGCAAACCCTGCTCGATGGATTGCTCGATCTCCAGGCGCGTGCGGGCGATATCGACCATGTTGCTGTCGAAGAGCTGTACGCCGTTCTTGCCGCCGCGCTTGCGCGCATACATTGCCATGTCGGATTTCTGCAGCAGGCTGGCCGCGGTGGCCGCATGATCGGGATAGAGCGCGACGCCGACGCTGGCGCTGACATGCAGCTCCGCGCCGTTGACGAGGAACGGCGCGTGCAGGCTCGCCACCAGCCGTTCGCTGATGTCGAGGGCAAGCTGGCGGGCATCCGGCGCGGTGAGCAGGATGGCGAACTCGTCGCCGCCAAGCCGGGCGATGATGTCGCTGGCGCGCAACTGGCGGCGCAGGCGCATCGCCACCTGGCAGAGCACGTCGTCGCCGGCTGCATGGCCGAGATTGTCGTTGATCCACTTGAAGCGGTCGAGATCGACGAAAAGACAGGCGAGCTGCTGGCCGCGCGCGTCCACCTCGCCGATCATGTGGTCCAGCATGGATTCGAGGCCCTGCCGGTTGAGAAGGCCGGTCAGGTGATCGGTGATCGCCTGGCGGTGGTTGCGGTTTTCCGCTTCCTTGAGTTCCGTGACATCGGTCATGACCGAAAGGGACAGGGCATGCCGGTCGCTGCTGGCCTCCGCGCCGGTTTCCAGGATCAGCACGTCGATCATGCTTTCGTCGGCACAGCGGAAGCGCACCGTGACTTCGCAGATGCCGCCGTCCGATGTGTTGGTGGCGTGGCGGCTGCGATAGGCCTCGCGCCATTCCTCGGCGACGAAGGCGGTGAAATCCTCGCCGATCGCCTCCTCGCGGCGATAGCCCGTCGCGCGGAGCCAGTAGTCGCTGACGGCGGTGATGCGGTTCTCGCCGTCGATGGAGAACAGCATGGCGGGGGTGAGGTTGTAGATATCGGTGGCGCGGGCATGGGCCAGCTTCAGCTCCAGCTCGTCGCGCTCCAGCTTGCTCTGCATCGCGTTGAAATTGTCGGCGAGCGCGCCCATCTCGTCGTTCGACGTCCAGTCGACATGGTGGCGCGAGCCGAGGCGGCGCGTGGCCTCGATGGCCGCCGTCAGCCGCATCAGCGGCCGGATGATGGTGATGCGGTTGCCGATGAGGGCAGCGGTGAAAAGCGTGGCGACGGCGAAGAAGAAGATGGCAAAGATAGCGATCTCGTCCTTCGTGAAGCGCGAGAAGAGGCCCTCCTGCCTCAGCCAGATTTCCGCCGTGCCGACCTTCTGGATGCCGTCGGAGGCCTTGTGGAGAATGTCGGTCCGCACGATGGAGCGGGCCTCTCCCGGATCGGGCGCGACGGCGGGCTTGCTGATATCGATGACATCGGCCGTGTCGCGCACGCGAACGAAGCCGATGGCGGCATCGGCCTGCAGGTCGGCGACGATCTGGTCGATGCTCTCCTTGTCGAAATCCCACAACGGCTTGCCGAGTGCCTGTACGTTGGTCTTCAACAGGACTTCAGTGTTCTGCAGGCGCTCGCGCGCCACGCGGTCGGAGGACAGGATGAGGAACAGGACAAAGAGCGGGGCCACGAAGACGAGCAGGGCGCCGATGACGATGGCAATGAAGCGGCTCTCAACCGAATGCACTTTCATGCCGGTTGCCCTCCTGCCGCTCTGCGAAGCCAGCCCATATGCCCCTCTTTGGCGCGCGACGTTTTCCGGGGCTAGATTTTCACCAAAGTCTTAAATGTTGCTGAAATATCGGTTCGGAAAAGTGCTGATAATTCAAACTTGTCGCGGCGGCAGTGCAATGACTGCGCAAAGAAAAACCCCGCGTCCGGGTGGACGCGGGGTTCGCAGGAATGCGGTCGAAGGCGCTTACTCGGAAGCGGCTTCTTCTTCCTTCACGCCGGCAGCCGGGACAGCGATCGTGGCGATCGTGAAGTCGCGGTCGGCGATGACCGGACTGGTGCCCTTCGGCAGCTTGACATGCGAGATGTGGATGCCGTCGCCAACCTTGAGGCCAGCGAGATCAGCCGTGATGAATTCCGGAATGTTGCCGGCAAGGGCGTGCAGCTCGACTGCATGGCGAACGACGTTCAGGACGCCGCCGGCCTTGATGCCCGGGGACTTCTCTTCGTTGACGAAGTGAACCGGAACTTCGACGACAACGTGGGTGTCGCCCGAAACGCGCAGGAAGTCGACATGCATCGTGAAGTCGCGGACCGGATCAAGCTGGAAGTCCTTCGGCAGGACCTTGATCTTCTCGCCGTTGACGTCGATCGTCGCAACCGTCGTCTTGAAGCCGCCGGCGTGGATGCGCTGGGTCACTTCCTTGGTCGAGATGGCGATCGACAGGGGGGCCTGCTTGTCGCCGTAGATAACTGCAGGAATAAGGCCGTTGCGGCGAAGTTCACGGGAGGACCCCTTACCAACCCGTTCGCGCGTTTCGGCCTTGAGCTCGTAGGTGTCGTGGCTCATGGCTTTACCTTTCATGTGTTACTGGAGAGCTTGTCCCGGCGGAGAATGCTCCGACCGCGCCAAACTTGAGGATTTCGTGAAAGCCTCATCCGCGTTGCCTCCAAGGGTGTCTACGCGGACGGGGGGTCGATAAACGAGAATGGCCGAAAATGCAAGGCCTGCGCCGGGTTCGCGCCCGGATTGACAGGGTGCCGCCGCATATGGATGTTCGGGCCAGATCGGTTCGGCATTGGAGGCCATGATGAGAAGACAGATCCTGATGGCCTCGGCCGCCCTTGCGTTCGTATCCGCAAGTCCCGCCTTTGCCCAGCAGGTTTCGCCCGCCGAGGCGCAAGGCATCCAGCAGCGCCTCACGCGCTACCTGCCGCAGGAGATGATCGACGCCGGTCTGGTCACCGTCAGGGCCGCGACCTCGTTCTACGAGCTGCGCTTCGATCCCGCCGTGTTTCTGGACAAGGCGAAGAGCGGTGCGGTCGCCATCGAGGGCCTGAAGCCCATGACGGCCTATCTGCGGCCGCTGCCGGAAGGCACCTACCGCATCGAGGCGAACGAGAGCCTCGACATCAAGGGGTCGGTCGCCCTCGGGGAGGAGAAGAACGCCTTTTCCTACGTGATCGATACGATGAAGCTCGACGGTGTCTACGATCCCGAGATCCTCTACTTCACCTCGGCGGACTGGACCACCGGGCGGCTGGCCTTCTCCAGCAGCTCGCCGCGGGAAAGTACGACGGCAAGCTTCGGTGAGACGGCGATCCGCACCGTGGCGGAGAAGACGGGAGCCGATGCGCTCGACATTTCATCCACGGGCGTGATGAAGGCCTTCGCCCAGACGATCACGGGCGGCGAGACCGGCCGCGTGGAGATCGGCGCGGATGCGGTCGACATCGACGTGAGCATGGACGGCGCGCGCTACAAGGTCCTGCAGGACTTCGTCTTCTTCGTGCTCGACAACATGCACAAGGAAAAGCTCGAGCCGGCCGAGGCGAAGCAGCTCATGGGCCTGCTGCGCGCTTCGCTTCCGGTGTTCGACAACCTGACCGAGAAGATCAGGGCCTCGAACGTGACGGTGGGGACGGAGCAGGGCAGTTTCGGCGCCGAGGCCGTTACCTATGATCTCTCCATGAACGGCATCGCCCACTCGACCCGTTTCGGCTTCGGCTTTGGCGTCGAGAAGCCGAAACTGCCGGCCGGCCTGCTGCCCGCGGCCTATGAGGGCGTGCTGCCGGAAAAGGCGACCTTCGGGATGGCGGTGGCCGACCTCGATCTCGCCGGCGCCGTCAATTATCTCGTCGATCATGCCGACTTCACCAAATCGGAGCCGCTGACCGAGGCGCAGAACGCGGAGCTGGGCCGTATCGTCCTGCCGAACGGCGCGATGACCGTGGAGTTCGAGGACGTATCCGCCGTATCGCCGGTCTATGACGTGCACCTTTCGGGCAGGATGACGGTCTATCCGGACGACAAGGAGCGCCGCAGCGCGGATGTGACGATCACCATGCGCGACTTCGACAAGACCGTCGCCTATCTCCAGAAGAATTCCGCGACCGTGCCGGAATTCGCCCAGGCCTCTTTCGGCCTCCTGATGATGAAGGGGCTTGCCCGCGATGCCGGCGACGGCGCGCAGGCCTGGGACCTCACGGTCGGCGAGGACGGGAAGATGCTGGTCAACGGCCGCCCGCTGCCGTTCCAGCAGTAGCCTATTTGCGCAGGCTGGCCACCAGGCGGGAAAGCGCCAGCATCAGGCCGCCCGCGATCAGTCCCCAGAACGCGCCGGAAATGCCGGCGAAGGAAACGCCCGAGGCGGTGACGAGGAAGGTCACCGCCGCCGCTTCCCGCCCGTCCGGTTCCCTGAAGGCGTTGAGCGCGGAGCCGGCGAAGGCGCTGATGAGCGCAAGGCCCGCCACGGCCTGGATGAGGATTGGCGGCGCGAGGCTGACGAAGGCCGTGACCGCGCCGGCCGCAAGCCCGAAGATCACGTAGAAGACGCCGGCATTGATCGCCGCCCAGTAGCGTTTTGCCGGGTCGGGATGGGCGTCGCTGCCCGCGCACATGGCGGCTGTGATGGCGGCAAGGTTCACCGCATGGCCGCCGAAGGGCGCGGAGAAAAGCGAGAAGAGGCCCGTTGTCGCGAAGAGCGGGCCGGGATTGGGTTCGTAGTGGTTCACCTTGAGCACGGCGATACCGGGAATGTTCTGCGAGGCCATGGTGACGATGAAGAGGGGCAGCGCGATGCCGACGAGGCCGGCCACGGTGAAGGCGGGCGTGACGAATTCCGGCTGCGGTAGCAGCGCGGCGGAAAGGCCGGAGAGCGCGCCGTCCGGAATCTCGACGCCGAAGGCGAGCACGGCGACGAAAGCGGCGAGCGCTGCCGGAACGGCATAGAGCCGATTGATGCTGCCGACGACGATCCAGGCCAGTACGATGGGCAGGCCGAGCAGGGGATTGAAGGCGATGGCCCTGACTGGCGCGAAGCAGAGGCCGATCAGCACGCCGGCCAGCATGGCGTTGGCGAGCGTCGCCGGGATGGCGGCGACCATGCGGCCGAGCGGCTTCCAGAGGCCGGCGACGACGATCAGCGTCGCGCAGACGAGGAACCCGCCGACCGCCGTCGCAAAGCCGCCCTCGACCGCGCCGGAACTGGCGAGCAGGGCCGCGCCGGGCGTCGACCAGGCGATGGAGACGGGCAGGCGTGTGACGGTGCTGAGCACGATGGCGCAAAGGCCCATCGAGACCGAGAGCGCCATCAGGCCGGAGGCGGCCTGCGCTTCGGTGGCGCCGACGCCCGTCAGGCCGTGCAGCACGACGGCGAAGGAGCTGGCAAAGCCGACGAAGGCGGTGAGCAAGCCCATGAACAGGGCCTGAGCGGAAAAATCACGAAGCATGGCGACATCTATGCGGAAAGGAAATGCCCACTGGTAACAGGCGGCGCGGGGCTTGGAAACAGGGTGCCGTATAGGAAAAACCCCGCCTTGCGGGCGGGGTTTCCGGTTTCATGCGGGAAGGCGATCAGTAGCCGGAGCATTCGCCCGGGCTGACGATGCGGTAGCCCTCGGCATCCGCCGAGCAGGCATTGCCGAATGTCCTGCGGTCGCGGCCGCGCTGTGCGCAGACCGGGTTGTATTCCATCGTGCAGGCGCGTTCGCCTCTGCCCGGCCGGTCACGGTCGCGATCACGGTCGCCGCCGCCCCAGCCGCTATCGGGCCGGCGCACCTGGCACTCGCCACGGCCGATGATGTCGAAGCCGCTGCGGCGCGCCTCGCAGGCATTGGCGAAGGTCTGGCGGTCACGGCCGTTCGCGCCGCAGACCGGATTGTATTCACGCGTGCAGGCACGGCCGTCGTCCGGGCGGACATCGGGACGCCCGCCACGGCGGCACTCGCCGCGGCTGACGACGCGGAAGCCGCTCGAGCGTGCTTCGCAGGCATTGGCGAAGGTCTGCTGGTCGCCGCCGCGTGCGCCGCAGACGGGGTTGTATTCCATCGTGCAGGCCTGCGGGCGAGGACGCGGGCGGTAATCGCCGCCGCCTTCATCGACCTCGACCGAGCAGGCGACGAGCGTGCCGGCGGCGATCAGGATGGCGATGCGTCCGGCCAGCCGGGTGAGGAAAGGCGACATCAGACGTCCTCCAAATGAATCTCGCCGGACCGTAACGCAAAAGTGATGCATCCGGTATCGGGGCGAAGAGAAAAAACAGGGATTGGCAAAAGGAAAGGCCCGCGCCGCCATCGGGGCGCGGGCCTTTCGAAACGAAACGGTGTCTTCTCAGTCGAAGAGGCTGGAAACCGACTCTTCCGCGCTCGTGCGGTTGATCGCTTCGCCAAGCAGGTTCGCGGTCGTGATGACACGGATATTGTGGGCGGACTGGACGGCCGTGGTCGGCTGGATCGAGTCCGTGATCACCAGTTCCTTGAGCTTGGAGGAGGTGACGCGGGCAACCGCGCCGCCCGAAAGCACGCCATGGGTGATATAGGCGGTGACACTAGTCGCGCCGTTCTTCAAGAGCGCCTCGGCGGCGTTGCAGAGTGTGCCGCCCGAGTCGACGATATCGTCGATCAGCAGACAGTCCTTGCCGGTGACGTCGCCGATGACGTTCATGACTTCGGATTCGCCTGCGCGCTCGCGGCGTTTGTCGACGATCGCCAGCTGGCATTCGAGACGCTTGGCCAATGCGCGTGCGCGCACCACGCCGCCGACGTCGGGCGAGACGACCATGACGTTCTGGAGATTGTAGTTCTCCTTCACGTCGCGCGCGAGGATCGGCACGGCGTAGAGGTTATCGGTCGGAATGTCGAAGAAGCCCTGGATCTGGCCGGCATGCAGGTCCAGCGTCATCACGCGGTCGGCGCCGGCCTCGGTGATGAGGTTGGCGACGAGCTTGGCCGAGATCGGCGTGCGCGGGCCGGGCTTGCGGTCCTGGCGGGCGTAACCGAAATAGGGGATCACGGCCGTGATGCGGCGCGCCGAGGAGCGGCGCATCGCATCGATCATGATGAGCATTTCCATGAGGTGGTCGTTCGTCGGGAACGACGTCGACTGCACGACGAAAACGTCCTCGCCGCGCACGTTCTCCTGGATTTCAACGAAGATTTCCTGGTCTGCGAAGCGTCTGACCGTGGCACGGCCGAGCGGAACATTCAGATAATTGCAGATCGCTTCGGCTAGAAGCCGGTTCGAATTGCCCGCGAAAACCTTCATCTATGGTCCGCCTGTTATTATGCTGATGGGGGGCGTTTAAGCGGCAAAATCCGCGAATGCAAGGGCCTTGCTCCTTCGGAAAAGCGATTCCTCGCATTTCGCTGTGATTTACCGTTTCGGGGAGCTTAACCCGGCAGCGAACCGCGCCAGTCGAGATACTGCCGGATCGTCTTCTGCGCGATGCCCTCCATCGTCTGTGCGGGCACGACGGTCCACGGGTCGTCGGCCGTGCCTGAGACCGTTTCCTGCCCCTGGATGCGGTGCAGGCGCGCCCCGCTGCCGTCGAGCACGTCCCAGACATAAATGACGGTCGTCCCGCCATTGTCGTTCATGGCGGAGAAGTAGCCCTTGAGGATGTATTTGGCGGATGCGTCCGAGGCGCTGCGGATCGTCAGGCCGCCGGAGCGCGCTTCCGCGCCGAGCCGTTTGGAAAGCGGCGTGACCGCCTCGACCGGCGCGCCGATGATCGGCAGGAATCGGATCGTTTCGCTGCCAGCGTTCGCGGGCGGCAGGGCCGCGACCTCTTCGGCGGCCAGCGAGCGCTCCGCAGCCGTGCGGGTAAGCTCGACATCCGCCTCCGCAGTGCTGTGCGCGCCGTTGTTGCGGGCCAGCGCATCGGCCTGGCCTTGCAAGGTGCCTGCCGTGTCCGCGCCGGTCGAGCCGCCGGAGGAGGTGAAGGCCGTCTGCTGGGTGGCGGTGGAGACCGGCATCGTGGTGACGGGCGACGTGTCGGCGCTCATCTGGTCGAGGTCGCTCTGCGTCACCGGTGGAGAGTTGAAGCTGTTGCCCACGTCGGCGGGCGGAATGAGCGCGTCGGTGCTGTTGCAGCCGGTAAGGGTGGCAATGAGGCCGATCAGTGCCAGCCGCTTCATCAGCTCTTGCATCATTGTCGTCCGTATCCTGCGGAGGCTTTTGCCTCCTGCGTCCCCGCAACGATTTATGGGTGCCGCCTCCGGCGCTGTCAATCGCAGGATGTCGCGGGTCAGATTTCGAGGAAATCGAGACCGTAGCGTGAAAGCGGCTTCGGCGTGTCGGTGGTGGTCAGGTAGGTCTGGCCGAGGGTCATGGCCGTGCCGCTCTCGGAATCGGAGATGATCGTGTGCACGAAGAGCGACATGTTCGGTTCGATTTCCTGCGGATTGCCCACGACGAACATCTGCGGGTCCATCCAGGAGGGGGCGAAGCGCGCGCCGACGGAATAGCCGCAGGTGTTCAGCCGGTGACGGGCAAGGCCGCGCTCGTCGAGGATGCGGGCGAAGGTCTCGAAGACGGTGCCGAACGTGTTGCCGGGCCGCAGCACCATCTCCATCGCCTGCATCGTCTCGCGGCACGCGCTGTAGAGCTCGCGGTGGCGCTTGCTCGGCTCGCCGATGACGGCGGTGCGCATCATCGGCGCGTGATAGCGTGAACTGACGCCGGCCCATTGCAGGCTGAGCTGGTCCTGGGCATCCAGCCGGCGCCGGCCGGATTTGGAGCGGCAGAGGAGGGCATCGGCGCCCGAGCCGATGACGAATTCGTTGGCGGCATAGTCGCCGCCGCCGGCAAGCACGGCGTTTTGCAGCGCGGCGAGGATCGCCGCCTCGTCGCCGCCGGGCGCAATCAGCGGCAGGGCCGCGTCGAGCGCGTCGTCCGAAAGCGCGGCGGCGCGCTCGACATAGACGATCTCGGCAGGGCTTTTGATGAGCCGCAGGCGGCTGACGATCGTCGAGGCGTCGACGAGGTCGCCGAAGCTCTGGAGCTGGTTGTCGAGCAGGCGGGCGTTGCGGCCGGTCATGCCATGCGTGTCGTATTCCACGCCGATGCGGCAGCCGAGCAGGTCGAGATCGGACAGGAGGTTCTTCAGGTCCATGGTCGGGTCCGCGTTGACGCGGTCGACCCAGACCTCGATCTTCTCGATATTGGAGGTGTGCCGCGCCTGCCGCAGATCGGCCGAGCGGGTGAGCAGCACCATGTCGCCGCTCGCCTTGACGACGAGCGTCTGGAAGAAGCAGTAGCCGAACGTGTCGTAGCCGGTCAGCCAGTACATGCTCTCCTGCGCGAAGAGCAGCACGGCGTCGAGCTTTTCCTCCCGCATGCGGGAGGTGAGGCGCTGGAGCCGGTTGGCATATTCCTCGGTGTCGAAGTGAAGTGCCATGGGTGTCTCCCTCGCGGTATGGGGCTTCAGCCCCTTATCATGATCGCCGAAATCTGCCGGCCGTAGTCGGGTTCCTGCCGGTGCGTGGTGCGCCGGTAGGAGAAGAAGCGGTCCTCGTCGGGATAGGTGCAGATATCGAGATTCTCCGCCGTCACCCCGGCATCCTTGAGCCGCTGCGTCGTCAGCCCCGGCAGGTCGAACATCGCATGGCCGGGCTTTTCCGAGGGCTTGAAGTAGCGCTCGTATGCCTTGTCGACGCCGAGGAAGCGTTCGACGAATTCCGGGCCGACCTCATAATTGCGGTGGCTGATCGAGGGGCCGAGGCTGGCGATGATGTTTTCGCGCTTTGCGCCGAGCTTTTCCATCGCCGCGATGGTGTTTTCGAGCACGCCGTAGAGCGCGCCTTTCCAGCCGGCATGGGCCGCGCCGACGACGCGGGCCTCGGGGTCGCAGAAGAGGATGGGGCCGCAATCGGCGGCAAGCACGCCGAGGACGACGCCGGGCGTGTTGCTGACCATCGCGTCCGCTTGCGGGCGCGCGCCATCATAGGTCTCGTCCACCACCACGACGTCGGGCGAATGGATCTGGTGCACCGTTGCGAGCCGGTCCGGCTCCACGGCGAACCAGCGGGCGACGCGGGCGCGATTCTCGTGAACGTTCCCGCGCTCGTCCTGTGAGCCGAGGCCGACATTGAGGCCACGATAGATGCCTTCCGAAACGCCGCCGGTGCGGGTGAAGAAGCCGTGGCGCGCGGCTTTGCCGGCGCGTTCCGCGAGCAGCGGGCTTTCGATCGGATGGGGAAGCGCTTGGTCCTTCATGGTCTCTCGGCTGGGCTTTTGGACAGGCCGCCAGGCAAGGATTTCGGCCGGGCATACGGGGTGCAAATCGGGCCGGATGTTGTCCGGCCTTGGCTTATGTGTCAATCGGGTTGACGGAAGGGAAGGAGCGAGAGCGGTGCGCTGCCGACCGCCAAGACCTTGAAAAGATCGCCCATTTTCCCGGCGCCGGAGCCTGCGAGACGGTCGACGTCGGCAAGGATCGACAGCTGCGTCTCCTCGTCGCGGTTGCGGCCGAGGGCGGAGGCGCGCTCGCCGATACCCAGGCCAACGAGGAAGTCTCCCTGGTGCAGCATGCCGTGGACGTGCAGGCCCACGCTTGCCGCCGCGCCGGCCAGACGTTCGAAGTCGACATGGCTCGTCAGGTCCGCCTCGCCGGGATGGGCGAGCGGTGGGTCGAAATCGTGCTTCAGGACGGCCTGCAGCGTATCGCCGAAACCGGTGACGAAATGGCCGTAATCGATGATCAGCGCCGTGCCGCCGAAGCGGGCGATGCGCTCGCCCATGGTCGCCATTACCGCCTCGCGGGCGGGGGCGATCTCGAAGATCGTGCCGTTCGGCACGGTCTTGTGGTTTTCCGGCAGGAGGGCCGGGTCAAGGCCGGCGACGCCGGCTGCGAAGGTCAGTTCGTCATCGGCATCGAGGCCGATTAGGCGCTCGCGGAAGCCGGCGGCGGTCTTGATGAACTGGCGGATCGGGATGGCGTCGAAGAGTTCGTTTGCCGCCAGCAGCACGAAGCCTTCGGGCAGTTCCTCGAAGCTGTCGTGCCAGGCGACGCGGGCCGCGTGGGTGCCGAGCGTTTCGCGCTGCACGCCGCGCAGCTTCGGGCTGGTCTCGATGAGATGGATCGTCGCACTCTCGTAGAGTTCGGGCGCGATGCGCGAGACGACGCGCAGCATGTCGGCCATCATCGTGCCGCGGCCGGGGCCGATCTCGGCGATGCGCACGTCCGCCGGCGCGCCGTGCCGCTGCCAGGCGTGGACGAGGAAGACACCGAGCATCTCGCCGAAGAGCTGGCTCACCTCCGGGGCGGTGATGAAGTCGCCGGCCGTGCCGAAGGGATCGCGCGTGCGGTAATAGCCGTATTCCGGATCGGCGAGGCAGAGGGCGAAATAGTCGGTGACGCTGATCGGGCCGTTGGTGCGGATCAGCGCCTTGATCTTGCGGGCGAGGGGTGTCGGCATGGGCGGTCCCGCTCAGGCTTCCGCCGCATCCGCGGCGCGGGCGCGGACGATGGCCCACAGGCCGAGGGCGAGCATCGGCAGGGAGAGCAGCATGCCCATGGTCAGCCAGCCGCCGAAGAGGTAGCCGAGCTGCGGATCCGGCTCGCGGAAGAACTCCACCGTGATGCGCGACAGCGCATAGCCGGAGACGAAGAGGCCGGTGACGAGGCCGGGGCGCTTCAACGCGCCGAATCCGTAGATGGCGATGGCGAGCAGGGCGAGCAGGGCTATGCCTTCGAGGCCGGCTTCGTAGAGCTGGCTCGGATGGCGGGCGAAGGGGCCGCCATTGGGAAAGACCACTGCCCAGGGCGCATCGGAAAGACGCCCCCACAGCTCGCCGTTGACGAAATTGGCGATGCGGCCGAAGAACAGGCCGATCGGCACGACAGCGGCGACGATGTCGAAGAGGCTCCAGACCGCGATGCCGCTGCGCCTTGCGAAGAGGATCATGGCGAGCGTCGTGCCGGCAAGGCCGCCGTGGAAGGACATGCCGCCGTTCCATATCTGGAGGGCGCGCAGCGGATCGGCGACGACATTCGCGAAATCGTAGAAGAGGATATAGCCGATGCGCCCGCCAAGGATGATGCCGACGGCGGCCCAGACGAGGAAGTCGTCGAGCTGGGCGCGGGTCGCGGGCACTTCTCCGGCCCAAAGGCGCGGCGTCTCGATCAGTCTGCGGGCATAGAACCAGCCCAGCATGATGCCCACGACATAGGCGATGCCGTACCAATGCACGGCGACCGGGCCGATGGAGAAGGCGATCGGGTCGATCTGCGGGTAGGGCATGATGGCGAAAAGCTGGGTTATGCTGGTCAAGGCTGCGGTCTTCCTGATTTTCGCGGAAGATGGCGAGGCCTTGCGGCAGGGTCAAGGCGATAAATCGTGATACGCCGGCCTGCCGTGCCCCGATGGTGCGCGATCCACCGGAATCCGCTTGCAAGGAAGGGCGCAAGACCCTACCTCACTGGTCAGGACGCGGGCGCGGGACGCCCGCCAGGACCATCGAGACCCGAGGAGGGCAGACCATGACCACCGGTGCGAACCGCATTCTCGACGACTTCGCCAAGCTGATGACCGATGCCGCCGGCGCCGCCCAGGGTGTGCGCAAGGAGGCCGAGACCGTGTTCCGCGCCCAGGCCGAGCGTTTCTTCAACGGCATGGACCTCGTCAAGCGCGAGGAATTCGAGGCGGTGCGGGAAATGGCCATCAAGGCGCGTGATGAAAACGACGCGCTTTTGAAGCGGATCGAGGCCCTTGAAGCGCGCCTCGAGAAGGGCGCCTGAGCCGTTTCGGCACAGCTTCTTTCGGCAAGGACTCGGTTGGCGTGATTCACATCGCGCCAACCGTTTTTTTTAATAAAATTTTTACCCCTGTGGACACTTTCGAAAAGCCCTTTGCGCAGAGTCCCTTAAGCGACCGACCTGAATCTTTTTGGCAGGCTCTGTCCACAACCGGGCGGAGAAAATGGGAAGGCGGGGGCTGGCGTCGCGACTCCGCCATTATACACTGATTTTAAATGATGATTCGAAACGGGCAGCGCAAGCTTCGGGCAGGGTAAGTCGTCCAGAATTGCGCAAGGTGCCGAGCAATCATTCAGTGTTGTATCCGGAGTACGGTTTGCCGCGTTGCTTGTGTGAGCGCGACGGCGCATGCCTTCCGGCCTTGAAGGTGATGCATGAGCCTTATGGAATTGGATATCGGGCGTCAGTCCAACCCGGTCGACATGATCGAATTCGTCGCAGCCAACAATGACTGGACGTTCGAGCGGTCGGGCGAAGACGAGATCGCGATGACCGTCGAAGGCAAGTGGACGGATTATCACGTCTCCTTCTCCTGGATGGAGGAGTTCGAGGCGCTGCATCTGGCCTGCGCCTTCGATATCAAGGTTCCCGAAAGCCGCGTCAACGAGGTGCATTGCCTGCTCTCGCATGTGAACGGCCAGGTGCTCATGGGCCATTTCGACCTGTGGCGGCGCGAGGATGTCGTGATCTTCCGCCAGTCGCTGCTGCTTGCCGGTGGCGCGGAGCCGACGAACCGTCAGGTCGAGGTGCTGCTTTCCAGCGCGCTCGAGGCCTGCGAGGCCTATTTCCAGGCGTTCCAGTTCGTCGTCTGGTCCGGCATGGACGCCCAGTCCGCCGTCGACGCCGTGCTGTTCGAAACGGTCGGGGAGGCGTGAGCATGGCTGTGGCGGGTTCCGGTCCCATCGTCCTCATCGGCGCCGGCAACATGGGCGGCGCGATGCTCACGGGCTGGCTGAAGAACGGCATTTCCGGCTCTTCCGTCATCGTCATCGATCCCGGCCCGCAACCGGCCATGGCCAAGCTGATCGCCGACAACGGCGCGCGCCATGAGACGTCCGCGCCCGAGGGCGTGAAGGCGGGCGTGCTCTTCGTTGCCGTCAAGCCGCAGCTCGTCGACCAGGTTCTGCCGCCTTTGAAGGGACTCGTCGGACCCGAAACCGTCGTGGTTTCCGTCGCGGCCGGCAAGACCATCGCCAATCTGGAAGGCCATCTCGGCGAGGCCGCTACCGTGCGCGCCATGCCGAACACGCCGGCCATGATTGGCCGCGGCGTCACCGGGGCCTTTGCCAATGACCGTGTGTCGCAGGGGCAGCGCGATTTCGTGCACGCCCTTCTCAAGGTGAGCGGCCCGGTCGAATGGGTTGCGACCGAGGGCGATATCGACGCCGTCACGGCCGTTTCGGGCAGCGGCCCGGCCTATGTCTTCTATCTCGTCGAATGCATGGCAGAGGCGGGCCGTAAACTCGGCCTGCCGGCGGACCTCGCCATGCGTCTCGCACGGGAAACCGTCGCGGGGGCTGGTGAATTGCTTCACCAGTCCCCCGACGACGCCAGCCGCCTGCGCCAGAACGTGACCTCGCCGGGCGGCACCACTGCCGCGGCCCTCTCCGTCCTCATGGCCGAGGACGGCATGCAGCCGCTCTTCGACAAGGCCATCGCGGCCGCCCGCAAGCGCGCCGAGGAACTGGCGGGCTAAGCCCTCCAAGGAATTTCCATGACCGAGACCATCACCTACGCCGATTTCGAACGTGTCGACATCCGTGTCGGCACCATCGTCGAGGCGCTTCCCTTCCCGGAAGCGCGCAAGCCGGCCTACAAGCTGCAGATCGATTTCGGGCCGGAGATCGGCATCAAGAAGTCGTCGGCGCAGATCACGGTGCACTATACGCCGGAAAGCCTCGTCGGACGGCAGGTGCTTGCCGTCGTCAACTTCCCGCCACGCCAGATCGGTCCGGTTCGCTCGGAAGTGCTGACGCTCGGCTTCGAGGACGAGACCGGCGCCATCGTGCTGGCCGGCGTCGATCATCCGGTGCCGAACGGCAAGAAAATGTGCTGATCACGCGGGAACGCGGATCGTCGCCCGAAGACCACCCATCGGACTGTCCGACAGCGTGACGTCGCCGCCGTGGCTGCGGGCGATGTCGCGCGCGATGGCAAGGCCGAGGCCGGTGCCGGAGGCATCGAGGTTGCGCGCCGCGTCGAGCCGGAAGAACGGCTTGAAGACATCGTCGCGCGAGCGCTCGGGAATGCCGGGGCCGTCGTCGTCCACCGTGATCGTCAGCCATTTGGCCCGGTGACGCGCGTCCACATGCACGCTTTTGGCATAGCGCATCGCATTCGACACGAGGTTGCCGACGAGGCGGCCGAAGGCGTTCGGGCGCACCATCACCTCGTCCGCGCCTTCGATGGCGCTGGTGAAGGCGCGGTTCTGCAACTCGGCCTCCAGCTCGAACCGTTCGAAGAGATCGGACAGCCGCAATTCGCCGACATCCTCCTCCGCATCGCCCCGGGCGAAGGAAAGGTAGCCTTCCAGCATGCTCTGCATGTCCTCGACATCCTTGTTGAGGCCCTGCAGGTCCGGGTTGTCGCCGGCGAGCGCAAGCTGGAGCTTGAAGCGGGTAAGGATGGTGCGCAGGTCGTGGCTGACGCCGGTCAGCATGGCGGTGCGCTGCTCCATCTGCCGCTCGATGCGCTCACGCATGAGGATGAAGGCAAGGCCGGCGCGGCGCACTTCGTCCGCGCCGCGCGGCGCGAAATTCTCCGGCATCTTCTGGCCCTTGCCGAAGCTCTCGGCGGCCTGCGCCAGCGCCAGGATCGGCCGGATCTGCCCGCGCAGGAACAGGATGGAGATGGTGATGAGCACGAGGGACGCGCCGATCATCCACAGCAGGAAGATATGCGTGTTGGAGGCGTAGGCCTGGCTGCGCCGGGCGTAGACCCGCAGCACCTTGTTGTCGAGCAGGATGCGGACCTCGACGAGGTTGCTCTCCCCGACGGTGTCGATCCAGAACGGCCGGCGGATCTGGCGGACGATCTCCTCGCTGAGAATCTCGTCGAGAATGTTGAAGAAGGGTTTGCTGCGCGGCGGGGGCAGTTCCGTGCCCGGCTCGATGGAGACGATCAGCTCCAGCCGTTCGCGGGCGATGCGCACGATCTCGGAATAGTCGCCGTCCTGCGGATAGGTCTCGATAAGGTCGATGATCGCCGCGATGTCGCGCGTGACGGCCATGGACAGGCGCTGCGTGACGAGCTGCCAGTGGCGCTCCATGAAGACGAAGGCGACGACCGCCTGGAGCAGCACCATCGGGATGATGATGATGAGCAGCGAACGGGCATAGAGGCCCGTCGGCATCCGGTGCCGCAGCCAGCGCGTGAAGCGTTTCCAGCCGGCCAGCGGCGCGCGTTCGATATCCCGCCGGAGGGTCTGAAGGCTGGTCATGGGCGGCTTCCCGGCAGGTGCGGCGATTGCCATACCCCTCGCTGGCCTATCGGCCGGAGCGGGATATTTCGCGCCGCGCCCACGCTCAGCCCTGTTCCACGCTGAGGCGGTAGCCGATCCCGCGCACCGTCTGCAGCCAGACCGGATTGGACGGGTCGTCCTCGATCTTGCGGCGCAGGCGGTTGATCTGCACGTCGATGGTCCGCTCGCCGACCTCGGTCTCCTCGCCGATCAGCTCGTGGCGCGGGATCGTCTCGCCCGCGCGCTGGGCGAAGAGCAGCATGATCTCCTGCTCGCGGTCGGTGAGGCGGATGAGATCGCTGCCGCGTTTCAGTTCCTTGCGCACCAGGGAGAAGGTATAGGGGCCGAACATGACCTGCTCGATCTTCGGCGTGACGGGGGCCGCATTGCGCTTCAGGATATTGTTGATGCGCAGCACCAGTTCGCGCGGCTCGAAGGGTTTTGAGAGATAATCGTCCGCGCCGGCCTCCAGCCCCTCGATGCGCGCCTTGGATTCGGCGAGCGCCGTCAGCATCAGGATCGGCACGGGGCGGATCTCGCGCAGGCTCTTCGTCAGCGAAATCCCGCTTTCGCCGGGCATCATCACGTCCATGACGATGAGATCGAAATCGAGGCCGCGCAGCTTTCGCCGGGCCTCGTCCGCATCCCCCGCCACGGTCACGCGGAAGCCCTCGGCCTTCAGGTAGCGGTTGAGCAGGTCGCGGATACGGGTATCGTCATCGACGACGAGAAGATGGGATGCGTCGTCGCAGGGCGCGCCGGCTGCGGTCATCGTCTTCACCTCCTGGTCAACCTGTCATTCGCTCTTGGCGTTCTGCATGCCGGTGAGGAAGCGGATCACCGTCCGCCGGTCGCCCGCGTCCATCTCCTCGAATGCACGGGCGATGCGGCGGGATTGCGGCTCGGCGAGCGCAAGGGCCAGCGCCCGCCCGGCACGCGTCGGGTAGAGCTTGCGCTGGCGGCGATCCTCCGGGCCGGCGACCTGCTGGATATAGCCGGAATCGATGAGCTGCTTCAAGACGCGCGCCAGGCTCTGCTTGGTGATCTTCAGCGTGTCGAGCAGGTCGGCGACGGTCATGCCGGGTTCGCGGTTGACGAAGTGCACGACCCGGTGATGGGCGCGGCCGAAGCCGCTCTTCTCGAGGATGGCGTCCGGATCGGAAATGAAGTCGCGATAGGCGAAGAACAGGCCCTCGATGATCTCGAAGTCGATGCGCCCGTCGCCCGTCATGGCGTCCTCGTGCAGCTCGTGCGCGCCGTTCCTGTCCGGCATCTGTCGGGCCACGTTGTCATTTCCCTTCATGCCTTGCTGTCCCCCGCGTCTTTTCCGGTTTTCTGGTTAGACCGTAACGGGCGGAACAATCAACTTGAAAGAGCGGCGCGGCCGCCGCAATACAAGCGGGGCCGGAACATCGCGGCGATGTTCCGGCCCCGCGCAGTAAAGGTCGGACCTTATTTCTTGCCGAGAACGGCGCCCGCGATGGCCGTCAGGACGCCGCCGCCGATGAGGCCGCCGATGCCGTCGGCCACGATGCCCGAAAGGCCGGCTTCACCGCCCAGCATCTGCAGGAGGAAGCCGCCGCCGACACCGCCGATGGCGCCGACGACGGTTCTGACGATCGCGCTCACAGCCACCTGTTTCAAGGCGGCGCCGGCCACATTGCCGCCGACGGCGCCGGCGATGAGCTGCGTGATGATGGGCATCAAAGCTTCCATGACTTCCCCTCCGAAAGGTCCGCCAGGATGAGAGAGAGGTCCGGGCCGGACATTAGCTTCGTTGCCGGGCTGCGGCCTGGAGACCGCGCACCCGTTGTCGAAAGAATCGACATCTGTAACGTGAGAAGAATCTGGGCATCTGTCAATTTGCCCGCGTATTGCGTGCACCGGAGTCTTGCGCACGAAAAGAGGCGACCGCGCCGCGACCGCCTCCCTCTTCCCCGCATAGGCTTGCTGCCGCGGTCGTTATTCGGCTGCGATCACGCCGCGGCGGATCTGGTCTTCCTCGATGCTCTCGAAGAGCGCCCGGAAATTGCCCTCGCCGAAGCCCTCGTCGCCCTTGCGCTGGATGAATTCGAAGAAGATCGGGCCGATCACGGTCTTCGAGAAAATCTGGAGCAGGATCTTCGTCATGCCGCCATCGACGACGCCTTCGCCGTCGATGAGGATGCCGTGCTTCTTCATGCGCTCGACCGGCTCCTCATGGCCGACCACGCGCACATAGGAACGGTCGTAGTAGTTATCCGGCGGGCCGGGCATGAATTTCACGCCGTTGCCGGCCAGCCTGTCGGTCGCGTCGTAGATGCCGTCCGTGCCGACGGCGATGTGCTGGATGCCTTCGCCGTTGTACTTCTTCAGGTATTCGACGATCTGGCTCGTCTCGTCCTTGGATTCGTTCAGCGGAATGCGAATCTTGCCGCAGGGCGAGGTAATGGCGCGCGAGACGAGGCCGGTGATACGGCCGTCGATGTCGAAGAAGTGGATCTGGCTGAAGCCGAAGAGTTCGCGATAGAAGTCCCACCACTTGTCCATGTTGCCGCGATAGACATTGTGGGTCAGGTGGTCGAGATAGTAGAAGCCGACGCCCTCGGGCTTCGGATCGCGCGCGCCTGTCCATTCGAATTCCGCGTCATAGGCCGACCCCTTGGCGCCGTACTTGTCGACGAAATAGAGCAGGGAGCCGCCGATGCCGACGATGGCCGGTACGTCGAGCGCCTTGTCGTCGCCTTCATAAGGCGTCGCGCCCTTGGAGACGGCATGGGCGAAGGCATGCTGCGCATCGACCACGCGCCAGGCCATGGAGGCGGCGCAGGGGCCGTGCACATCCGTGAACTTCATGGCGTGCGAACCCGGCTCGGCATTGACGATATAGTTGATGTCGCCCTGCCGCCAGACGGAGATCGCCTTGGTGCGGTGCGTGGCGACCTTGCTGTAGCCCATGCGGGTGAAGAGGTCTTCCAGCTTCTGCGGCTCGGGATGGGCGAACTCGACGAATTCGAAGCCGTCCGTGCCGGCCGGGTTGTCGGCGGTGATCACGGCCGGCGGTGCGTCATGCGGGAAAGGGCCCATCGTTCGTCCTCCTCGATATTGATGTTCGGCAAGTATGGCGCGGTTTCCATGCAATGTGCGTGCGTAGTGCTTGCGTTTTGCCAATCTCGTGCGATGTTTGTGCGTTAAATGACAAAATAAGGGGAAGACCGTGCAGCTTGACGAATTCGACCGTAAACTGCTCGCGCATTTGCAGAAGGATGCGCGCCTGACGAACAATGAGCTTTCGGAGCGCATCAACCTGTCGCCCTCGCAATGCTCGCGCCGGCGCATCCGGCTGGAGGAGGAGGGTATCATCCGCGCCTACCGGGCGGAACTGGATCGGGAGAAACTCGATCTCGGCATCGTCATCGTCGTTACCGTGACGCTTTCGACGCACAACCGCGACAATGCGGTGCGTTTCGCCCGGTTGATCTCCAACCTGCCGGAGGTACTGGAGGCATTCTCGCTGACGGGGGAGATGGACTATATCATCAAGGTGGTGGTGCCGAACCTGAAGGCGCTCTCGGCCTTCGTCAACGACGTGCTGCTGCCGCACGAATCCGTCTCCCATGTGAAGACGGCCATCGTGCTGGACACGCTGAAGGAAACCACCGCCCTGCCGCTCTGATCCCTGTTGCCCCGTCGCAACAGCTTGCCGCCATGGCCTGTTCCCCTTGGAACCGACCGGAATCCCGCGTCGTTGTAGAAACGATCGCAAGGGGCCGAGACGGCCGGAAACAGCAGGGGACGAAACGATGCAAACGAACACGACGCAGCAGAACCAGGTTGCCAAGGGCCTCCGCCCGGTCGTCTATGTCTATGCGGCGCTCAATATCGCGGTCGCCGCGCTGCTGTTCTCGACCGTTTCGCCGACGCTTGCGACCGGCCCTGCGCAGGAGATGGCGAGCCTTCGCTAGTTGGCGCTTGGTCTTCGCCGGCGCTTGCGGCTATACGGGGTCGACGAGCGCAACAGAGCGAGGATCCCATGGGCATGCTTCAGGCGGGCATCATTCCCGTCACCCCCTTCCAGCAGAACTGCACCATTCTCTTCGACGCGGACACCAAGGAAGGCGTGGTCGTCGATCCCGGCGGCGATGTCGAGGTGATCCTGCAGACGGTGAAGGACAACGGCATCGATCTGAAGGCGATCTGGCTGACGCACGGCCATATCGACCATGCCGGTGGGGCCAGGGAGTTGAAGGAAGCGCTCGGCATCGACATCATCGGCCCGCACAAGGACGATCTCTCGCTGCTGCAGCGGCTGGAGGCGCAGGCCTCGATGTTCGGCGTGCCGATGAAGGTCAGCAATGTCGTGCCCGACCGCTGGCTGGAGGATGGCGACAAGGTCTCCTTCGGCGCGCACGAATTCGAGGTTTACCACACGCCGGGCCATGCGCCGGGGCATGTGATCTATTTCAACCGCAGCCAGGGCTTCGCCCATCTCGGCGATGTGCTTTTCCAGGGATCGATCGGCCGCACGGACCTGCCGGGCGGCGACCATCAGCAGCTTCTGGCCTCGATCCGCGACAAGGTGTTTCCGCTGGGGGACGAGGTCGGTTTCCTGTGCGGCCACGGGCCGGGCGGGAAGATCGGCGAGGAGCGGCGGACCAATCCGTTCCTGCGCGGGCTTTGACAAACGAAAACGGGCGCCGAGGGCGCCCGTTTTGCTGAAGGTCGTTGCGATCAGCCGGCGACGCAGAAGTGCTCGCGACCGTCGTAGCCGACGAAGGTGCCGCTGTCCGGATTGAACGAGCGGTAGCGGCGCGAGCAGTAATCGTACCAGGACTGCGTCCACGGTTCGTAGCTTGCGACCGGGCGGCGATACACGCGGCGCTCGGGTTCCGGGTAGTAATCCGGCTCCACATAGACGCGGCGGTCGTCGTAACGCGGCTGGGAGGCGAGGGCGCCGCCGATGATCATGCCGGTGGCAAGCCCGATGGCGCCGCCGACGAGGGCATCGTTGCGGTCGCGGCGGCGATGGTCGCGATGGTGCCAGCCGCCATTGTTCCAGCCATGGCGGTCGCGCGCCTCGGCGACGCCAACGGTTGCGGTCAGCGTCGTGGCGGCGACTGCAGCGGAAAGCACGATGGCCTTGATGGTTTTATTCATAACATCGTTCCTTTGAACGCCGGCTTCTACCGGTCGATGATGGCCACGAGACTAGAAGAAAGAGGCTGAATGGAGGCTGAACGAAAAAACCCGGCATCTCTGCCGGGCTCCAACTGAAAATCCTGAAGAGTGCCGGATCAGCCGGCGATCTGCAGGTTAACCGCCTTCGGGCCTTTGCCGCGGCGATCAGGTTCCGTGTCGAAGCTTACCTTCTGGTTTTCGGAAAGGCCGTTCAGGCCCGAGGCCTGTACAGCGGAAATGTGTACGAAGATATCCGCACCACCGTTGTCGGGCTTGATGAAGCCAAAGCCCTTCTCGGTGTTGAAGAATTTTACGGTGCCAGTTTCGGCCATGCGTCAGGTCCTTTTCTCTCTGCCCGTATATTTGGCGGCGGGCAGCACATCAGTTTTGCCCCGAGGGGCGTTAGGCAGGCAGTTCTCGAGGTTGAGGAAAGGGTCCTGTTTTCACCGCAGCCAGCCAACCACAAGGTCACAAGGACCGTTCCAGATGTTGGCCGCCCGGAATTGTTTCGCGTCTCCGGCGCGCATTTATTCAAGGTCTTCCCGTGTTCGCAAATTGCCCGAACGGCGCAAGAGTGATGCGTTTGCTTCAAATTGGCAAGCAAAAGTTTTGGCACGCCTCCGGCATGCCTCACTTTGGTCAAATTCCGGGCGATTGCCGAAAAAACCCTCAGGTTTTACGGGGACCTGCACGGCATTGGTACGACTTATATTGCGGAGCGCAAAGAAGAAGGCCGCGCGGAGCGGCGGGTCTCATGCCTCCAGAGGCTGGCCCGCGCGCCGGCCGCGCAGCAGTTCCGGCACCAGCTCCACCGCGAGGATCGCGACGAAGATGATGGCGCAGCCTGCATAGCCGGCGGGCGTGATGGTCTCGCCGAGCAGCGCCACGCCGAAGAGGGCGGCGAACAGGGCCTCGCTGGAGAGGAAGATGGCCGCCTGCGGCGCGGTCGTATAGCGCTGGGCGATGTTCTGGAGGATGAAGGCGATGCCGCTCGAGAAGAGGCCGGCATAGAGGATTTCCGGCAGCGCCGACTGGATGGCGGCCAGGCTGACGGATTCGAAGAGAAGGCCGGCGGCGCAGCCGAGAATGCCGCAGATGGCGAACTGCATGAGCGACAGCGCGATCGGCCGGCCGGACCTACCGGAAAAGACGCCGACGCAGATCATCTGCACGGACCACAGCGCGGCGCTGGCGACCGTCAGCATGTCGCCGAGCGTCAGCGCGGTCAGCGTGCCGCCGGAGAGCAGGAAGATGCCGAGGCAGGCGGTGAGCGCGGCGGGCCAGATGACCCAGTGCGGCCGGCGGCGCAGGAACAGCACCGTCAGGATCGGGGTGAAGACGACATAGAGGCCGGTGAGGAAGCCGGAATTGGTGACGGTCGTGGTGAGCAGGCCGACCTGCTGGAAGGCGGCGCCGGCAAACAGCGCAAGGCCGGTCAGGACGAAGCCGGCGACGTCTCTCGTGCGCAGCGGGGCTGTCGCCCGCGCTTTCTCCCAGAGCGTGAAGGGCAGGGCGACGAAGGTCGCGACGAGGAAGCGAAGGCCGATGAACCAGAACGGGCCGAGCGCCTGCATCGCGGTCGACTGGGCGATGAAGCCCGCGCCCCAGATGGCGCCTGCCAGCAACAGGAGAAGGTTCGCCTGAACGCGCGTCATGTCTCGTACCCTGTGAGAGGAAATGGACGCGACTGCGTCCGGCCTCCTGCTATCAGGCGGCCGGGCGTTAGGCAAGGGAGCGTGTCAGTCCGCCGTGTCGTCGCGCGAGACGCGCAGCAGCGCGCCGTTCGCCTCGTCGGTCAGGAGCAGCAAGGCGCCGTCCGGAGCGACGACGACGTCGCGGATGCGGCCGAACTCGCCGTCGAACAGCCGTTCCTCGGAGACGATCGCGCCGCCTTCGTCCCGTTCGAGACGGGCGACGAGCTGGTACTTCAGCGCGGCGACGATGAGGTTGCCGTCCCATTCCGGGAACATCGCGCCGCGATAGACGGCGATGGCGCCCGGCGCTATGGACGGGTCCCAATAATAAAGCGGCGGCTCGTAGCCCTCGGCCGAGGAGCCGAGGTCGAATTCCGCGCCGGAATAGTGCCGGCCGTAGGAGACGAGCGGCCAGCCGTAATTGCGGCCGGGCTGCGGATTGTTGATCTCGTCGCCGCCGCGCGCGCCGTGTTCGGCCGTCAGCAGCGTGCCGTCCTTCGGGTCGATGGCAAGGCCCTGCGGGTTGCGGTGGCCCTTCGACCAGATTTCCGCAAGGCCTGCCGATGTGCCGAGGAAGGGATTGTCCTTGTGCGGGGTGCCGTCGGGATTGATGTGCAGGATCGCGCCGGCATGGTCGCGCGGGTCCTGCGCGCGGCTGCCTTCGCCCCGGTCGCCGATGCCGAAGAACAGGCTGCCGTCCCGGGCGATCGCGATGCGCGAGCCGAAATGCTGGCCTTTTGGCGTCAGGCGGCTCATCAGGAAGATGCGGGTGAGGTCCTCCAGCCGCGTTCCGTCGTCGGAAAGCCGCGCCCTGGCGACCGCCGTGCCCGCGCCGCCATCGCCGCGCGCGCTATAGGTGAGGTAGAGCGTGCGGCTTTCGGCAAAGTCCGGCGCAAGTGCGATGTCGAGCAGGCCGCCCTGGCCGTCCGTGGCGACCGCCGGCACGCCGCCGATGGGGGCGGAGATCTTGCCGCCGCGCACGAGGCGCAACGTGCCGGCCTTTTCGGAAACGAGGTAGCCGCCTTCCGGCAGGACCTCGACGGACCAGGGCTGTTGCAGGCCGCTTGCCAGCGTTTCGACGGTGAGCGGGGCCTTCTTGCTGGGGAATTCGCGGGTTTCGGCGTGGGCTGGAAGGGGAAGGAGCGACCAGCCCGCAAGGAGGGCGAGGGCCATGCCGCCGATAAGTTCTTTCCCGCTGCCTGTCTTGCGTCGCATCGCCGTCTCCCGTCTTTCGCCGTTAACTGGCCTAGAGCCGTGCGGCTTTCAAGAGCGACGCCGGTGCCGGGCGTCACTTTTGCGTGGGCAGGGTCTCGGAGGTCGTCTTGTGGATGCCGGAGGTCTTGATCGTGTCGATTGCGATTGCGGGCGGCGACATCAGACCGACGACCATGGCGACACAGGCGGCGAGCGCGGTCATCGCGATCAGGAACATGGCGCGCGACTCGCGAGCCTTCGGTGATCTGCCGACCTTGTCTTCATTCAGAAACATCGCGTCCCCCTCTTGGCTTTTTTCCGCTGCGAGTACCGAAAAAGCCTGCCGAAATCGGCGCGACAAGGACCGAATTGCGGCAAGTCCCGACATTTATTGTGGCGAAAGGATGGCAAGTGGAAAAAGATGGATTTTCAGGGTGTTCGGCCGAATAGATCGCCGTTTTGCACCGTTCTAGGCACCCCGCCGGCCGAACTGGCGCTGGGGGCGGGCGGCGCGGGTTTCGGCGGCAGGCGCTAGGCCGGCCGGAAGCGGCTCGACGGGCGTCCAGGCGTCCTCCTCGCCCTCATACGGGAAGCTGAGGTCGAAGGTCGTCGGGGCGAGTTCGGGCCGGGCGAGGAGATAGCCCTGCATCAGGGGGCCGCCCATCTCGCGGCAGAGGTCGAGCATGTCCGGCTCCTCTATCCCGGCGACGACGGCGCGGATGCCCTTTTGCGCGAACTGGCCGACGACGACGCGCAGCAGGGCGAGGCCGGCGGAGTTTTCTGCGAAGCCGCGCAGCCATGCCGTGTCGAAGGTCACGAATTGCGGATCGAGACGCTCCAGGCGGGCAAGGTCGCTGTCCTCGCCCGTATAGTCGTCTATGGCGATGGAAAAGCCGCTTTCGTGCAGCCGTGCCGCGAACTGCGCCATGGCGTCGGGGTCGTCATCGGGATGCTCGCGGATTTCGCAAGCGATAGCCTCGAACGGCATGCCCGCCTCGTGCGCGCAAAGCCGCAGCCGCTCCTCCTCCTGCCGCATCGCCGCCTGCGTGCCGTAGAGGCCAGCCTGGAAGCCGACGATCAGCGTGGCATTGGTGCGGCCGAGCGCGCCGGTGTTGAGAATGTGCAGACTGCGGCAAAGGCCGTCCACGACCCCGCGCTCCTCTTCCGGTATGGTCTGGAAGAACTCCGCGGGAGAGGAAGGCACATCCCCTAGGCTGGCGCGGATGAGGCCCTTGAAGGCGGCGATCTGCAAGTGGCCGTTCTCGCGCTCGTGGAAGATCGGTTGCAGCGCCGATTGCAGGAGATAGGGGCCGTAGACCGCGCTGAACGCGCCGTCCGGCTGGCGGACGAGGTTGGAGAAAATACTTTTCTCACTCATGCAGCGCACCATCCGCTGGATATTGTCCGGGTGAGAATAGGGATCATCCGTTAAGGCCGGTTTAATCCTTCGCGTAAAGTTTTCGCTTCCTGCAGTGATATCAACTATTTGGTGTATCTTCCGGATGGGTGGGCCGCAATCCATTCGCATTGTTGATGGCGTCCATGAAATTTTTAGCCGAAGCCCGGATTTCCCGCTTTTTTCGCCCTCCGTGCTTGCAAGACCGGCCCACATTCGACATAGACCTAACCGCTATGGAGCCGGGGGCTCCGGGTCCATGGCGTCACGCCGTCTTTGAACCCGATGAGGACATCTCCATCATGGCCTTTCTTGCCGACGCCCTTTCCCGTGTGAAGCCTTCCGCCACCATCGCCGTTTCCCAGAAAGCGCGCGAGCTGAAAGCGAAAGGCCGCGATGTCATCGGGCTTGGCGCAGGCGAGCCGGACTTCGACACGCCGGACAATATCAAGCAGGCCGCTATCGAGGCGATCAACCGCGGCGAGACGAAGTACACGCCGGTCGCCGGTATTCCGGAACTGCGCGAGGCCATCGTCAAGAAGTTCAAGCGCGAGAACAACCTCGACTACACCGCCGCGCAGACGATCGTCGGCACGGGCGGAAAGCAGATTCTTTTCAACGCCTTCATGGCGACGATGAATCCGGGCGATGAAGTCGTTATCCCGACACCTTACTGGGTCTCCTATCCGGAAATGGTGTCGCTGTGCGGCGGTTCGCCGGTCTTCGTCGCCACGACCCAGGAAAACAAGTTCAAGCTGAAGGCGGAAGACCTGGAAAAGGCGATCACGCCCAGGACCAAGTGGTTCATCTTCAACTCGCCGTCCAATCCCTCGGGCGCGGCCTACAGCCATGATGAGCTGAAGGCGCTGACGGACGTGTTGATGCGCCACCCGCATGTCTGGGTCCTGACCGACGACATGTACGAGCACCTGACCTACGGCGACTTCAAGTTCGCGACCCCGGTCGAGGTCGAGCCGGGCCTCTACGACCGCACGCTCACCATGAACGGCGTTTCCAAGGCCTATGCGATGACCGGCTGGCGTATCGGCTATGCGGCCGGCCCGCTGAACCTCATCAAGGCCATGGACATGATCCAGGGCCAGCAGACGTCCGGCGCGTGCTCGATCGCCCAGTGGGCAGCCGTCGAGGCGCTGAACGGCACACAGGACTTCATCCCGGAAAACAAGAAGATCTTCGAAGGCCGTCGTGACCTCGTCGTCTCCATGCTCAACCAGGCCAAGGGCATCGAGTGCCCGTCGCCGGAAGGTGCGTTCTACGTCTATCCGTCCTGCAAGGGCCTGATCGGCAAGACCGCCCCGTCGGGCAAGGTCATCGAGACGGATGAGGACTTCGTGTCGGAACTGCTGGAAGCCGAGGGCGTCGCCGTCGTGCACGGTTCGGCCTTCGGCCTCGGCCCGAACTTCCGCATCTCCTACGCCACCTCGGAAGCCCAGCTCGAGGAAGCCTGCAAGCGCATCCAGCGCTTCTGCGCCGCCTGCAAGTAAGCGGCCCATTCCTGCATGAAAAACCCGCCGGCAACGGCGGGTTTTTTGTTCCCGGCCGGTGAAATTTTAGCCTTCGTTACCGATATAATGCGGTGATACGGAAACACCGGAGCAGTTCCATGAAAGCCAGATCTCTTTCCCTTGCCGCCCTTTTCGCGCTTGTTGCCGCGACATCCGCCCTTGCCGCCGATAATTACGGTGAGTGGAACGAGGAGACGCCGCGCGGCAAGATCGTGGTCAGCGAAGCGCCGGCCACGATGTCGGTCTGGGACTACTTCTTCAACAATCCGGAAAAGTACCGTTCCATGCGCAACGGCCCCGGTGAGTATCATGTCGGCGGCATGCGCCGCTAAAGCCCGATCAATGTCAGCATGATGAAGGTGGCGAAGAGGATGAAGTGCGTCATCCCCTCGATGGCGTTCGTCTCGCCGTCGTTGAGGTTTATGGCGGCGGCGATCAGTGTGATGGCGACCATCACGGTCTGTGTCGGCGACATGGCCATCACGAAGGGTTGGCCGGTATAGAGCGCGATCGCCTCCATGACGGGCACCGTGAGGATGACCGTCGAGAGCGATGCGCCCATGGCGATGTTGACGACCGACTGCATGCGGTTGGCGAGCGCGGCGCGCAATGCCGTCAGGATTTCCGGCGCGGCGGAGATCGCGGCGACCACCACGGCCATCAGTGCCGGCGGTGCGCCGGAGCCCTTGAGGCCCGCGCCGAGCAGGACGGACATGACTTCCGCGAGCGCGCCGATCAGCACCACGCCGACGACGATCACGGCGATGGAGAATGCGGTCGGCTCGTTTTCGTCCGGGGCCTTGCTCGGCAGGCCTTCCTTCCGTTCGGCGCGCGGATAGGCGTAGCTGAAGAAATAGCTGTGCGCGCCCACCTGCATGCGCAGGAACACGGCGTAAAGGGTGATCATCGCGCCGATGGTGAAGGCGGAATAGAGATGCCAGCTTTCGCGCGGCACGAATTCCGGCACGACCATGGAAATGCCCATGGCCGTCAGGATCATCACGCCATAGGTCTTGCCGGAATCGTCGTTATAGGGCTGCTCGCCGTGGCGGATGCCGCCGAGGAAAGCGGCGAGGCCGAGGATGCCGTTGATATCGAGCATCACGGCCGCGTAGATCGTGTCGCGCACCAGCGTCGGCGACGTCTCGCTCTGCATCATGATCGCAAGGATCACGACCTCCACCAGCACTGCCGAAAGCGTCAGGATCATCGTGCCGTAAGGGTCGCCGACCTTGGAGGCGAGGATTTCCGCATGGTGGGCAATGCGGGTGGAAACGAGGATGATCGTGACGACGAGCGCGAAGGCTGCGAGCAGAACCGGCAGGCGTCCCATGTCCAGCAGGCTGTGCTCCGTTGCATAGGCAAGGATCGCGGCGCCGAGGCCGATGAACAGGAAGCGTTCCTTCAGGATGCTGGAGAGCATGCGGGCGAGCTCCTCGGAGGTGTGCATGACTTAGATGTAGCCGACACGCGCAAAAAGAAAACGCCCGCGGCGGAGGAAAACCGCGGGCGCTTGGAATGAAGCCGGGGGTGACGGTTTGCGGGGGGCACCATGCTGGGCTGACCCCACCGCCGCCGGTGTGTGGCTCCGGGCAATCAGGCGACGTTTTCGAGGGCCGGG
>Ga0209793_1000677_pt1 | contig 32531 bp, 31 predicted proteins | sample EBPBio122009_DNA_FD_185863 | JGI IMG/M metagenome (GOLD analysis project Ga0209793, IMG submission 185863) | Wastewater treatment Type I Accumulibacter community from EBPR Bioreactor in Madison, WI, USA - Reactor 1_2/2/2009_ DNA (SPAdes) (version 2) | ecosystem: Engineered > Bioreactor > EBPR >... | reverse complement strand
TTGGCACCTCGATGTCGGCTCATCACATCCTGGGGCTGTAGTCGGTCCCAAGGGTATGGCTGTTCGCCATTTAAAGTGGTACGCGAGCTGGGTTCAGAACGTCGTGAGACAGTTCGGTCCCTATCTGCCATGGGCGTTGGAGATTTGAGAGGGGCTGCTCCTAGTACGAGAGGACCGGAGTGGACGAACCTCTGGTGTTCCGGTTGTCACGCCAGTGGCATTGCCGGGTAGCTATGTTCGGAAGCGATAACCGCTGAAAGCATCTAAGCGGGAAGCGCGCCTCAAGATGAGATCTCCCGGGGCACAAGCCCCCTAAAGGCACCATCAAGACTAGGTGGTTGATAGGCTGGGTGTGTAAGCACAGCAATGTGTTGAGCTAACCAGTACTAATGAGCCGTGAGGCTTGACCATATAACCTCAAGTGGCCTTGAGCCGAGACGCACGTCAAACGTGTTCTTCGCCAAGCACTCGCTACGTTCCGTTCCCATGAAAGTTGGCGCGATGCGTTTTCTTGACGCACCCGCGACACTTCCCAGCTTTCTGGCGACATTAGCGCTATGGAACCACCCGATCCCATCCCGAACTCGGAAGTGAAACGTAGCTGCGCCGATGGTAGTGTGCAGTTGAGCATGCGAGAGTAGGTCATCGCCAGATTTATTCCCAAACGCCCCGGTCATTAGACCGGGGCGTTTTCTTTGTGGATCATTCCTGTTTCCGGACGCCGGGAGACCTCGTGCTCAGTGGAACAAGGGCAGCGTTTCCCCGCGCGGGACGTCGGAGACGGCCGTCTTGCGCCAGTTCCATCCGCCCGCGCCTATCCGCGGCGAGTCCTGGCCAGGTTCATGCGGCTTTGACCGCGCCTGCCGATGCGCGGTCTCGGCCAGCACCTTGAACTGGCGCTCGCGCAGCAGCCAGAGCTCGTGGTCGCAGCTGGCCGGTTTTTCGCGGGACTTGCCGGCATCCCCGTGTTCTTCCTCGCCCTTCACGTCGGGGATGTTCGAGAAGGGGATCCGCATCGGCGCGGCGTCATGGCGGATGGCCTCGCGCATCGCGCCGAAATAGATCGTGTTGTTGCCGAACTTGCCATTGATGCGATCGAGCGCACGGGTGATGTGCAGGCTGCGGCCGCGTTCGGGCAGCAACTCCCGGCTTTGCATGCCGGCCTCCTCGACGCCGGTCAGCGTCACCGCGACCGACAGTGGCGGATGCCGCCGCGCCTGCCATCGCCCGGTGTGCCGGGCACGCTCGAGCGGACGCAACTGGCGGGCGAGCACATGCAGCAATGCCGGCGTATCAAAAAGCGGCTCGAAGGCATCGAACCGGCTGAAGCGCACCTCCATGCCGACGAATCGCACGTGCAAGGCCAGTCCGCGCGCGACATAACCATCGCGGCGCATCCGCATCGCGGCCTTGGCCAGCAATTTGAACAAGACCGATCGCATGCCTTCGTAATTGCGCAGTTCCGGCCCGAGCACATGCGAGTGCCCGACCGAACCCTTGGTGGCCTTGCGCTCAGGCAGGTCATGGCCGCGGAGCTGCAACCAGAAGCGCTCGCCCTCGATGCTGCCCCAGGCGCGCCGCAGCCGCTCACGCGACGATGCGCAAAGCGTCTGGACGCTGTCGATGCCGGCATCGCGCAACCGTTGCTCCATCGATTGGCCGATCCCGCACAGGTCGCGCAAATCGAGTGCGTGCAGTGCGTGGGGGAGATCCGCCTCTTCAAGCACGGTCAGGCCATCGGGTTTGCGCATGTCCGAAGCGGTCTTGGCCAGGAACCGGTTGGGCGCGATGCCGATGGAACAGCGGATCGCCGGCGAAAATACGGCCAATTTCGCCTTAATCTGCCTGGCGATGCCGATGGCGTTCTCGCGCCCGCGCTCGCGACCGAGGAGATGGCAATGCACCTCGTCGATCGAGCCGGGCGCCTCGTGGTGGATGCAATCCTCGATCAGCGCCATCAACTGGTGGTGCATCTGGATGTAACGCGCCGGTCGCGCCTGCACCAGCATCATGTCCGGGCATTTTTCCAGTGCCTCCCACACGGGCGTGCCGGTCTTCACCCCGAAGGCCTTGGCCTCGTAGCTGGCCGCGATGCAGCAGGTGCTGGGCGAAAGCACCGGGACGACGCCAAGCGGACGGCCACGATAACGCGGCTCGTCGTGTTGCTCGACCGAGGCGAAATACGAGTTGAAATCGACGAACAGGCAGCGCAGCGTCATCATCGTGTCCTGTCTGGGAAAACAGTATCGGCCCGGCCAATCTCGATGCCGGGCGCGAACTTCACGATTCGACTAAATAGCGTGGCCGGGTCTCGCCGGTCGCGACGGTGTTTACAGCACCCGGGCTGGCTCCCCGCCGATGATCACCACGTCCGCTGCGCGGCGAGCGAACAGACCGACGCTGACCACGCCTGGGACCTGGTTGATCGCGGCCTCCAGTGCCACCGGGTCGATGATCGACAGGTTGTGAATGTCGAGGATGACGTTGCCGTTGTCGGTGACGACGGCCCTTTCCTGCGCGCCCATGCGGAACACCGGCTGGCCGCCGGTCATCGCGGCGATGCGGCGCGCCACCAGGCTACGCGCCATCGGGATCACCTCGACCGGCAGCGGGAACCTGCCGAGCACCTCGACCTGCTTGGACGGATCGACGATGCACACGAACTGCTTGCTGGCCTCGGCGATGATCTTCTCGCGGGTGAGCGCCGCGCCGCCGCCCTTGATCAAACGCTTGTGCGGATCGCACTCGTCGGCGCCATCCACATACAGCGACAGCTCGCCGGCGTGGTTGAGGTCGAGGATCTCGATACCGTGCGCGCGCAGGCGCTCGGTGCTCTGTTCGGAGCTGGGCACCGCGCCCTGGATGCGACCGGGGTCGCGGCCCAGCGCATCGATGAAATAGGCCACGGTCGAGCCGGTGCCGACGCCGACGATCATGCCGTCCTCGACGTAATCCATGGCTTTTTCGGCGGCTAGGCGCTTGGCTTCGGACATCGTATGGGGTTTCCTGCGGATTATTCGAGGGACAGCAGCAGCTTCCATTGCGCGGCGGTGACCGGCATCACCGACAGGCGCGAGCCGGTGCGGATGAGCGCGAATTCCTCGCCCAGATCGTCGCGATGCTCGCGGATTTCATTGAGCGACAGCGGGCGCTTGAGCGTGCGCACATAGCCGACATCGACCAGCTCCCAACGCGGCTGCTCGGGCGTGGCTTTCTCGTCGTAGTACTTGGACTTCCTGTCGAACTGCGTCTTGTCCGGATACGGCAGGCTGGCGACCTCGCCGATGCCGTAGATGCCGGGCACGTCGGTGTTGGAGTGGTAGAACAGCACGCCATCGCCCGGCTTCATCTGGCGCATGAAATTGCGCGCCTGATAATTGCGCACGCCGGTCCACGGCTCGGTCTTGACGCGGGCCAGGTCGTCGATGGAGAAGTCGGTGGGTTCCGACTTCATCAGCCAGTATTTCTTGCGCGTGCTCATGTCGATGATCGAAGCAGGGTGCGGGTTTCGGTGACGACGGCGTCGCAGGGGATGTCCCAGGGCTGCGGCTGGATCGACGGGACTTCCTGCACGTCGAAGCCGATGCCCACCGCCAGCGGCGGCGCGGCCGCATGCTGCCGGAACGCGAGGGTACGATCGTACCAGCCGCCGCCCATGCCGATGCGGTGGCAGCGCGCGTCGAAGCCGGTCAGCGGCATCGCGATCAACGCCATGTCGCGGGCATCGAGTAGCGAGCCGTCATCCAGGTCAGGCTCGGGGATGCCGAAGCGGTTGGTGACCAGCGCATCGCCGGATCGCCATGGCGCGAACCTGAGCTTGGTGTCCGCTGCGTCGAGTACAGGCAGGCAGTACACGCAACCCGGGGGCAGCCGCAATTGCCAGACGTGCAGTGGAAGCTCGCCATCCATCGCCCAATAGCCGGCCACGTAACCACCGCCGGAGGGAGACAGCGCCGCGAGCCGTTCGGCGATGGCGTCGGCGGCTGCCATGCGTGCCTGGGGAGGGATGGCGCGACGGCGTATGCGCAGTTCCTGACGGTTGGGGGGCGCTGCAAATGCCATGGAGGAATTGTAGGCGAGGCGCGTCCGCCGGTGCGGCGGGGATCGCCGTGCGGCAAAAAGAAACCCACGCCTAGGCGCGGGTTTCTTGGTGGCATCCTCCGCCGTGGCGGTGCGGCGAAACGACCTTGAACCCGGGGTTCAAGTGGGAACGCTGTGAAGCCTTCGGGCTTTCCGCTGCGTGGCGGACATGCACGCCGGGCTTCGTTGCTAACCCGATGTCGTTCTTAAGGGACAAGGCGAATGTTTTGCACGCTGTCGCTCAAGGCAGAGGACACGGATGCAGTATAGCGCCGGTGCCGCGCGCGGGGAACGCCGGGGCTGAACGTCAACCCGAGGACGGCGTACCCGGGCGGATGTCGAAATGGCGTTCGAGCACCTCGACCACCCGAGCCAGCGCGTCTTCGCGGCGCGCGCCGTCCTGCTTCAGCATTTCCATCTCGTGGGCGAGGTTCAGCGCGGCAAGCACCGCCACCCGCTCCAGCGCCACCATCCGGTTGTTCCCGCGGATTTCGCGCATGCGCGCTTCGACCAGCCTGGCGGCGGCCAGCAAGCCTTCCCGTTCGGACGGCTGGACGCCTACGGTGTATTCGCGGTCGAGGATATGCACGCTGACCGGTTGCGTCGGGCCGGCGGTATCGCTCACGTGTGCTGCTCCAGCGCCTTGAGGCGGGTGATCATCGCCTCGACCCGCGCGCGCGCCTGTTCGTTGCGATTGATGAGTAGCGCGCGCTCGTGCAGCAGTTGCTCCTGTTGCTGGCGCAGACTGCGCAACTCATCGGCTTGCTGGCGCTGCCCGGCCGAGAGCGACTGGATGCGATCCAGCAGCGCCTGCAGGCGGTCGAGCATGTCGGGCGTGTCCATCCGCGAACGATGTCAGGGCCATGGCGCCGGGTCAAGCTGGACACGATCCTCGAGCAGCAGGTCGAGGCACTCGTCGTAGCTGAGCGGTGGCGCGAGATGGTAGCCCTGGGCCTCGTCGCAGGCGTGGTCGGCGAGGAATTGCAGTTGGGTCTCCGATTCCACGCCCTCCGCGATCACGTCCATGCCCATCGAGTGGGCCATGGTGATGACGGCGATGATGATGGCCTGGTCGCGCGGGTCGTGGCTGAGATCGGCGACGAAGGCGCGGTCGATCTTGAGCGTGTGGATCGGCAGTCCGCGCAGGTAGGACAGCGAGGAATAGCCGGTGCCGAAATCGTCGATGGAAATGCGGATCCCCATGTTGCGCAGGTGCTGCAGGCGTTCTCCCGCCAAGCGCGGGTTCTCCATCAGCACGCTTTCGGTGATTTCCATCTCCAGGCTGCGCGGCTCCAGCCCGCGGACGTCGAGGCAGCGGGTGAGGAAGTCCGGGAAGTCCTCGCGCAGCAGTTGCATCGACGAGACGTTGATCGCCATCTGGACGTCGCGGATGCCCGCGGCCTGCCATTCGGACAGCGTGCGGCAGGCCTCATTCGCCACCCAGTTGCCCAGTTCGGTGATGAGGCCGGTTTCCTCCGCGATCGGCACGAAGGTCGTCGGCGAGACCATGCCGAGCATCGGGTGCTGCCAGCGCAGCAGGGCCTCGACGCCGCTGTAGCGCTCCATGCGCAGGTTCCAGCGCGGCTGGTAGACCAGCGACATTTCACCGCGTTCGATGGCGCCGCGCAGCAGCGAGCTCATCTCGATCCGCAGGCGAGCCTGCGCGTCCATCTCGGAGTGGTAGCGGGTGAAGCGCGAACGTCCGGCCGATTTCGCCTGGTACATCGCGGTATCCGCTTTGCGGAGCAGGGTGTCGGCGTCGCGCCCATCCTCCGGGTGCAGACTGATGCCGATCGAGGGCGTGACCCGGAATTCGAGCCCGCTCTCGATCTGCAAGGGGTAGCTGAAGCTGGAGAGGATGGCGTCCGCGACGCGGTAGGCATGGTTGGCGGATGCGATGTGCTCGAGGATGACGGTGAATTCGTCGCCGCCCAGGCGCGACACCATGTAGGGGCTGGCCACCGTCTCGCGCAGCCGGCGCGCAGCCGCGCGCAGGACCTCGTCGCCGACCGCATGACCCAGCGAATCATTGATGTCCTTGAAGCGGTCGAGGTCGAGGAAGAGCACGGCGAACATGCCGTCGCCGCGATGGCTGGCCAGGGCTTCGGCAAGACGGCGGTTGAAGAGCGAACGGTTCGGCAGCTCGGTCAGCACGTCGTAGTTGGCGAGCTGGCGCAGTTCCTTCTCCACACGGCGCTGCTCGGTGACGTCGCCCAGCACCAGCACGAACTGCTCGCTCTGCGGATCGAACCCGTCCTCGCGCAGGGCGACGGCCTGCACGTGGCACAGCAGGTCGTGGCCCTCGCGGTGGCGGTGCCACAGCTCGCCGGCCCAGCGGCCTTCGTCGACCAGCGTCTCGCGCATGCGCTGCGCGCTGGACAGGGAGTCGCCGGATCCGTAAAGCAGATCCGAGGATTGGCCGATCAGCGCCTCGCGGGGGTGGCCGGTCATGGCACTGAACGCGGCGTTGACGGAGGCGAAGCGCATCCCGGCGTCGAGCACCGCGACGGCTTCCATCATGTTCTCGAAGACTTCGAGCGCGATGCGCTGTGCCTGCGCCGCGGCGCGTTGTTCGGTCACGTCGCGGGCGGTGCCGGAAATGACCGCGACGCGTCCGGCCTGGTCGAACTTCACGGCCTTGCCGCGGGTAGCAACCCAATGCCAGTCGCGGTTGCCGTAGCGCACGCGATGGCGCGAGACCATCTGGCCGCTGTCGTCGTGCTTCGCCAGGTAGCGGCGCAGTCGGGCCAGCAGCAGCGGCATGTCCTCCGGATGCACCTCCACCGGGAGCCGGACGTGGCGTGCGCCGGAACCGCCGTCGCCATCGACGGTCACGGTGAGTTCCCGGCGGGCCAGATTGTAGTCCCAGAAGGTTTCGCCCGCGCCCCAGAGCGCCATCGCGAGCCGGTTCTCGTGCTCCAGCACGGCCTGGTGGTAACGCTGTTCGGTGCGTCGGCGCGACAGCAGCACGGCGAGCACCGCCGTCAGCAATACGGTCGCCAGCAGGGATGCGACCAGTGCGAATGGCAGCGGATCCCTTTCCACGCCAACAAAGTCCGGTGCCGCGACCGATACCGGGGCGAACGGCAGCATGCAGATCGCCTGCCATGCCGATGGACGACTTCTCCCAGATGAGAGGGCCGGATCGGGCGGAGTTGGTGGACGGCAAGCGGGCATCAGTCGTCCGTGCAGGGCATCAGGCATTATCAAACTGTGATGGGCTTCAAGCAATCGCCCGATGGATGGCTGGGATACACTCCATGCCATGCATTCGGTGGAAATCACGTAAAAATGCAATTGCCCGCATGGGAAGAGATCGAAGCGGCACTGGCGCCGCTGGGGCTGGCGCTCTCGCCGGCCGAGTTGCACGGAGCCCTTTCGGGGTGGCTGGCGGGTGGCGGCGATCCGGGCGAAGACTGGCTGGCCCGGGTGCTGGCGGACGATGCGGCGCCGCGGCCCGATGCCCATGCCTTGCGCCAGTTGCGGGACGCGACCGCGCGCTCGATGGAGGACCGTGACCTTGATTTTCGCCTGATGCTGCCGGGGGATGAGGCGACGCTCGAGGTGCGCGGCAATGCGCTGTTCGATTGGTGCAAGGCGTTCGTCGGCGGGTTCGGCCTGGCCGCCGGCGGGAGCGCCCGATTGTCGGAGGATGGCGAGGAGGCGCTGGAAGATCTGTCCAGGCTGGCTGCCGCCGAAGCGCAATCCGATGGTGACGAAGAGGATGAAGCCGCCTTCGCCGAGCTCGAGGAGTTCGTGCGGATCGCGGCATTGCTCCTGCATGGCGATTGCGCGATGGCGCAGCGCCACCGGCAACGCCTGCACTGAGCGCGGCGGACGCCGATGCCCGCGGCCTTGGAAAGCGCCATCTTGCCGAAGGCCTGTGTCAAGCGGCGCGCGCAATTGATGCGGATGGTTGGCGAAGACGCCATCCTGATCCTGCCCGCCGCGCCAGAGCGCATCCGCAGCCGGGATACCCATTACCCGTACCGGCAGGATTCCGACTTCTGGTACCTGACCGGGTTCGACGAACCACAGGCGGTGTTGGTGCTGGCGCCCGGCCGCAAGCATGGCGAGGCGCTGCTGTTCTGCCGCGAACGGGATCCCGAACGTGAAGGATGGGATGGCGTGCGGCTGGGTCCGGAGGGCGTCGTGGATGCGCTGTCGATGGACGATGCCTGGGCCATCGACGACATCGACGAGATCCTGCCTGGGCTCATCGAAGGGCGCTCGCGCGTCTGGTACCACTTCGGGCTGGACACCGAGTTCGACCTCAAGCTGATCGGCTGGCTCAACCGCGTTCGCGCACAGATGCGGATGGGCGCTCAGCCGCCGCACGAGTTTCTTGAATTGGGCCACCTGCTGGACGAGATGCGCCTGTTCAAGAGCGCCGACGAGCTGGCCCTGATGCAGCGCGCGGCCGATATTTCCGTGGCCGCGCATGAGGCTGCGATGCGCGCGTCGCGGCCCGGCATCCATGAATACGAACTGCAGGCGGAAGTCGAGCGGGTGTTCCGCAGGCATGATGCGCAGCCGGCCTACAACTCCATCGTCGGCGCGGGAAGCAACGCCTGCGTGCTGCATTACCGCGACAATCGCGGCAAGGCGCGCGACGGCGAGCTGGTATTGATCGACGCCGGCGCCGAGTTCCGCGGCTACGCGTCCGACATCACCCGCACCTTCCCGGTGAACGGCCGCTTCAATCCGGCCCAGCGCGCGCTGCACGATCTGGTCGGCCAGGCGCAGGCCGCCGCATTGGCCATGGCGCTTCCGGGCAAGCCGTGGTCCGCGATCCACGATGCCGCCGTCGAGGTGCTCACCGATGGCCTGCTCTCGCTCGGGCTGTTGAAGGGCAGGCTGAAGAAGAACATCGACGATGGCAGCTACCAGCGCTTCTATCGCCACAAGACCGGCCACTGGCTGGGGCTGGACGTGCATGATGTGGGCGAATACCGCGTGGACGACCTGCCACGCCTGCTCGAGCCTGGCATGGTGTTCACCATCGAGCCCGGGCTTTATGTCGCTGCCGATGACACATCGGTGGATGCGAAATGGCGCGGCATCGGCATCCGCACCGAGGATGACATCGCCATCACCAAGACAGGCCATCGCGTGCTGACCGACAAGCTGGCGCGCAGCGCCGACGAGATCGAGGCATTCATGTCGGCCTGAGGCCGCTGCATCGAAACTTTCAGCGCATTGCGGCGCCCAGTCGCGCGCCGGACCAGACCAGCGCCATGCCGCCGATCAGGGTGATGCCGAGATAGAGCGCCGCCGCGCCGTTTCGTCCGGTGCGGGCAAACAGCAACAGTTCCAGCATCACAGCCGAATACGTGGTCAGCGCACCCAGCACGCCGACGATCAGGAATGCGCGCCAGTACAGTGCGGCGGGTCCGCGCTCCATCAACCATTCGGCAAGGAAGCCGATGGCGAACGCGCCGACGAGGTTCGCCGCCAGCGTGCCCCAAGGCATCCGGTCGCCGAACTGCCTGAGTAAATGGCCGCCCAACCAGTAGCGGCCTGCGGCACCGAGTGCGCCACCCGCCATCACCAGCACCCATTGCGGCCAGGTGGCGGCCATCGTGCTTATTCGGCCGGCTTGAGCGTGCGCAAGACCAGCCCGACCGGCGCGGCCGCTCCATCGCCCGACATCGGCACCAGGCCGCCATGCGCGGTGACCCGGCCGCCGGCCAGCGAATAGGCGGAGGCGAAGTCGCTCTGGGGCACCAGCTCGATCAGCTTGACGCCATCGCGCGAGGGATATTCGGCGGCACGGGAAGGATGGGTGGCGATGCAGATCGGCGTATCCAGCGTGAGCAGCAAGGCCTCGCGGCTGTCCTTGCCCGGCGCCGTCACGGTCCGCGTGGAAGCCATGCCCGACAGCGTCGCCATGCCAGGCGCATATTGCAGGCAGTGCGCATCGGCATTCACCGCCGTTTCCGCAGCGGGGTGGGCGGCATCGCGGCATGCCGGCAGCCCGGCAGCCAAAGCGAGGGGGACGATCCAGCGGATTGCGCGTTTCATGGGGATTCCGCCCAGGTGATGCGGGTGAGGTTGATGGGTGCATCGTCCGTGCAGACCACATCGTCCTCGATGCGGATGCCGCCATAGGGCTTGAACTGCTCGACCCGATTCCAGTTCACGGCATGCCCGTGGCCATTCTGGCGCAATTCCTCGAGCAGCATGTCGATGAAGTAGAGGCCGGGTTCGATGGTGACCACCATCCCGGGCGCCAGGGTGCGCGTGAGCCGAAGATACGGATGCCCATCCGGCTTGGGCAGGATGCCGCCGGCATCGCTGGCGGCGAAGCCGCCGACATCATGCACTTGCAACCCGATGCCGTGCCCGATGCCGTGCGGGAAGAAGGCGCGGGTGACGCCGGTTTCCACGGCGGCGTCCGGCGTGGAGCGGATCAGTCCGAAGTCCTTCAGGACGCGTGCCAGCGCCAGATGGGAGTACAGGTGAATCTGGCGGTAGTCGGTATGCGCGCGCACCTGGTCGCAGAGCTTGCGCTGGGTCGCGTCGACCGCGTCGATCAGCGCCTGGAAATCGTCGTTCGCCGCCGAATAGGTGCGGGTGATGTCGGATGCGTAGCCGTGATGGCTGGCACCGGCATCGATCAGGAAGCTGCGGATCGGGCGCGGCGGGACACGCTCGCGGTCCATGTAGTGCAGGACCGAGCCGTGTTCGTTCAGGGCGATGATGTTGCCGTAGGGCAATTCGGCGGCGTCCTGCCTCGCTGCCTGGCAGTAGGCGAGGTGGATGCCGAACTCGCTGGCGCCAGCCCGGAATGCCCGTTCGGCCGCGCGGTGCGCGCGGACGCCGCGGCGGGTGGCCTCGCGCATCATCTGGATTTCATATGGCGTCTTGAACGCGCGGTGGTAATCGAGGTAAGCGAGCAGAGGCCCGGGATTGTTCGGGATGGCATGTCCCTGGGCACTCTGCGCCTCGCCGACGATCGCGGTCCGTGCGGATGCCGGCGGCAGCCGGGAGAGCGCCTCGTCCGGCGTGCGCACCACCTCGATGTCGAAATGCGGCACCCAATAACCCTTGGGGTCGGCCGGGACCACGTGCCAGTAATCGCGCGGCTGCAGGAAGATCAGCCGCGGCCGCTGCCCCGGCACGTAGTGCAGCCAGCTGCCGGGTGCCTGCGTCAGCGGCAGCCAGTGCTTGAAGTGGGGATTGACCGCATACGGGTAGTCGCGGTCGTCGAACGCCTGATAATGCAGGGTGCCACTGGGAATCAGCAGGTCGTCGTGTCCGCTGCGTTGCAAGGCTGTGTCGGCCCGGCGCGTGAGTTCGTCGAGATGCCCGGCGTACAGCGCCGCGAGCGTGGGGGGGGATAACATGTCGATCTCCGTGGAGGAGCGTCGAGTTTACGCCACCCGGCCCGGGCGTCAGGGTGAACGCACCTGCACTTCGCACCATTGGCGGATGGCTTCGCGCGATGCACGGTCGATCTGGATGAAACGCACGCCGGCAGTGTATTCACCGGGTGCCGGCGTGCTGGTCCAGAGCACGTGGGCGCCGCAGATGACGGGATGGCCGAGATTACCCCCGGGCAGGGTGAATTCCCACTGGTACAGCGCATCGTTGGTCAGCGGGGTCGAGCCGGCCAGCTGCATTCCCGTGCTGGAGAGGTCCACCACCCGTCCGCAACGCTGCCCGGTCATGGTGTCGATGACCTCGACCACGGTGTGCAATTCGCGCCGGGTGGCGTTGCGGAACTCCTCGTTCATTGCGTTCTCGTCGAGAACGGGCCGCGGGCGCCGACCCGCAACGAGTTCTGCAGCAACACGGCGGTGGCGCGCATGGCCCGATCGACCAGCCGGATATCCTGGGGCTCCACCACGAAAGCCTGCCGGGTAGCCATCTGGCGGGCCAGGTCGGCCAATGGCAGTTCGGTCACGCGCTGGCCACGCCGGTTGACCATCAAGGCGCGCCCGGTCTCGGTGCTGAACCAGGAAAGGCGCCGGCGCAGCAGGCCGTCGCGACCTTCCTGCGGGCAGTCCAGCCAGGTGCCGAACGGCAGTGCGAGCAGCCGCTCCATGCTGGCCGCGAGTACCGGGGCGGGCACGTCATCGGGCCGGGGGGGAGCGTCCTGGGCATCCATGTCGTCATCGATCCGGTTTTCGTCCTCGGTGCCAAAGCGGGCATAGTTCCTGATGCGGTCGGTCAGCTCGCCCACGTCGGGCATGTCGTCCCCGGCGGGCACGCAGTCCGGCCGTGAGAGATGGCAGGCGATGGCCACCGCCTCGTTGCCGTGGTAGCCGACGCGGCGCATCGCAGCCTCTATGTCGCCGGCCAGTTCGGGCTGCGGCCCGCCCTCGCCGGAAGAGACCGCCTGCAGGATGTGGCGGGTCATGTCGATATGCGAATGCCAGGCGTTCGAGTCTTCGCCGTTGCGCAGCACGGCCAGGGTCAACGCATCCAGCCATGCGTGCCGCAGCAGGCTTGTCAGGCGCTCGGGTGGGGGCGATTGCCGCATCAGCGAATTCAGCGTGTCCGCTGCCGTGCGCTTGGCCAGGATCATGCGCTCGCGGCCGTTGGCCGCTTCGACCAGCCGCCGCTCATTGGCCTGCGCGCGCCGGACTTGCTGCTGCAGCTCGTTCTGCAGCTCTTCGTTGACCTGGACGATCAGCTCGGACTGGCCGCGGTAGCCGGATTCCAAGCGGGAAACCACCCGCTGCATGATCGTTTCGAAGTAGGGATCGACCGGATGGTCGTTGTAGATCGTGGCATCCGATTCGGCGATGGCGTTCAGAAGTAACCGGGCGGGATGTTCGGGGACATCGAAAAACGAGCGGTCCTGCAGGACCAGCCGCAGCAGGGGCAACTGCAGTCGCGCCAGCAGGCCCAGCACCGGCGAGCCTCCGCGGACCTCGCGGGCCACCTCGGCATACAGCAACGCCAGGATCTCGAAGGCGTCGGCGTCCTCGCGGCCGAGCCCGGCTTCGGGTCCGTGCAAGTCCTGTGCATGCGCCAGCACGTGCGCCTGCATGCCCATGATGCCCGCTTCCTGTGCCGCCTCGTACGCGGGTTCGTCGACCTGCATGGCATCCAGCAGCGCCTCGATGTCCCCGCGTGCCAGTGCCGGGGGCTGGGCGGGAGAAGAAGGCGGTCGGAACGCATTGGCCACGGGCTGCCCGGCGATGCGGTGGGCGGTCAGCAGTTGCTGCAGGTGGCGGAAGTCGGTGCCCGCCATTATCTGCGGGCCCGCGGCCTGGACCTGGGGCTGGGCGTGCCCGGGGAGCGAGGCCGTGCGGATTGCGCCCGCCGGCTGTTCCATCCAGTCCTGGATGATCATGGGTACGCGTGCCGGTGGCATCGCCATGAACCCCTTCGACGGTTCCTCGGCGGCGACCGGCTCGGCACCAGGCATGCCCGGCTCGGGCAGGTCCTCGTCCAGCGGAAGCGGCTCGGGCCCCGGAGCGCCCTGCTGCAGGATGCCGATACCGGCGCGGCGCGCGGCCTTGGGCAACCGCGCAGGCACGAAGGCCAGTCCGCGAAGCACGTTGGATTCCTCGAGCCGCGTGTTGGCCCGATCGACGAAGCCCGCGTAATCCCCCAGCATGTGGTGCGCGAACTCTTCGTAGAACGCGACCATCGGCATGAATTCGCTGAACAGGTGAAGCGCGATTTCGCCGGACAGGTCCAGCAGCGGGCGTGGCCCGATCACGATCTGGTCGGCGGAGAAGGCCGGCATCGCGGCCAGGACGCCGAAACGCTGGCCCAGCAGGTAGAGCGGCAGGCTGGAGGTCGATTCCAGCGGCATGCACAGCTCGCGCAGGCGCGCGATGGTCATCGAGTCTTCGGCGGACTGCCGGTCCTCGATCGCCCATTGCGACGAAGGCAGCATCGGGTTGTCGGTTTGCCCGCGCCGGTGCCCGGGGCGGCGCAAAGCCGACAAGCGGGCCTCGAGGCCGGCGAAATAGGCCTCCGCGAACGCGCTGCGCCGATCGCGGAGCGAATTCCGCGCCTTGAGCGCGACGGTCTGGGTATGGCTGTCGCGCGCCTGATCGGCTTGCCGGTACAGGCGGATGTCGAGCTGGTCGAGGGAGAGTTCGATGCGCGAAGCCAACTCGAGCCGGCAAAAAGCCAGCAAGTCGGCCACGATTTCCCGCACGCGGGGTGGCAATCCGCTATCGGTCAGATGGATGTTTGCCATCTCGCTCGGCATGCTCCGCATACGGAGATAGTGCGCGAGCGCGCGGACGCAATCAATCCTGCAGGAACAGGGCGATGGCGTCGTTGGCGAAACGCAGGCCCAGATCGGTGGGGCGCGCGTGGCCTTCGGCATCGATCTGCAGCCAGCCGCGCTCACGCGCCAGGGCCAGTTGCGGTGCGATGGTTGCCTCGTCCAGCCCGGTGCGCAGACGGAACCACGACAGCGGGAATCCGGCTTTCAATCTCAACGCATTCAGCATGAAGTCGAAGGCGCGGCGGTCCGGCCCGATGTCCTCGTCGCCGCCGATCGCCGCCGCGGTCCCAGCGTGCTGCAGGTAGGTCGCCGGATGCTTGTGCTTCCAGCGGCGCAGGATGCGCTGCTCGCTGCCAAGCGTCAGCTTGCCGTGCGCCCCGGCGCCGATGCCGAGGTAGTCGCCGAAGGTCCAGTAATTGAGGTTGTGCGCGCATTGACGGCCGGGCCGGGCATAGGCGCTGACCTCGTACTGGGCGAAGCCCGCGGCGGCCATCCGCGCCTGGCAGCTTTCCTGCATGTCCCAGCCGAGGTCGTCGTCCGGGATGCCCGGCGGCGGCTTGGCGGCGAACAGCGTGTTGGGCTCGAGCGTGAGCTGGTAGTGGCTCAGATGCGTCGGCGCCAACGCGATGGCGAGGTCGATGTCGGCTTCGGCCATCGCCAGCGTCTGCCCGGGCAGGGCGTACATCAGGTCGAGGTTGAGGTTGTCGAAGCCGGCATCCTGCGCCGCCTTCACCGCACGCTCGGCGTCACCGCTGGTGTGGATGCGCCCCAGCCGCGCGAGGCAACCATCGTCAAAACTCTGCACGCCGAAGGACAGGCGATTGACGCCGGCCCGGCGGTAGCCGGCGAATGGCCCGTGTTCAACCGTGCCCGGGTTGGTCTCCAGAGTGATTTCCGCGCCCGGCGCGATGCGCAGCCGCGCGCTGGCCGCCTGCAGGAAGCGCTCGATGTGTTCGGGGGCAAACAGGCTCGGCGTGCCGCCGCCAAAGAACACGGAGTGCACGGTGCGGCCCCAGACCAGTGGCAGGTCGTGCTCGAGGTCGCGGATCAGCGCGTCGATGTAGTCATCGAACGGCAGCGCGCCCTTGCCCTCGTGCGAATTGAAATCGCAGTACGGGCATTTGCGCACGCACCACGGCAGATGCACGTAAAGGGAGAGCGGCGGCGGGGTGAGCATGCGGGCAGTCTAGAGCGGCTGGGCAGTTAGATCAGCCCGCCAGCGCTGCCCGCAGCATCGCCATCGCGCGGCCGCGGTGACTGACGAGGTTCTTCACCTCGGTCGACAACTCCGCCGCGCTCATGCCATCGACGGGCGACAGGAACACCGGGTCGTAGCCGAATCCGCCATCACCTTGGCGAGCATGCAGGATGCGGCCTTCCCACAAGCCTTGCGCGATGAGGGGTTGCGGATCGTCCGCATGGCGCAGCAGTGCCAGCACGCAGACGAAGCGCGCGCTGCGGTGCTCGTCGGGTACATCGCGCAGCTCGTGCAGGAGTTTGTCGATGTTGGCGGCATGGTTGCGGAGCTCGCCCGCGTAGCGTGCCGAGTACAGGCCGGGTGCGCCGCCCAGCGCATCGACCACCAGCCCGGAATCATCCGCCAGCGCCGGCAGGCCGGTGGCGCGCGCGGCGTGACGCGCCTTCAGGATCGCGTTCTCGATGAAGGTCAGGCCGGTTTCCTCGGCATCGTCCACGCCGAACTCGGACTGCGGGCGCACGTCGAAGCCGACATCGGCCAACAGCGCATTGAACTCGGCCAGCTTGCCGGCGTTGCCGCTGGCGAGGACCAGCGAATGTTTGACCAGCGAAGGATTCACGCCGCCGCCAGCGCATCGCGCTGGGCTTGGAACAACGCGCTGCAACCAGCTTCGCCGTACGAGAGCAGGGCATCGAGTTCATCGCGACGGAATGCATGGCCTTCCGCCGTGCCCTGGAGCTCGATGAAGCCGCCGCCGTCGTTCATCACCAGGTTCATGTCGGTGTCGCAGTCGCTGTCCTCGGCATAGTCCAGGTCCAGCACCGGCACCCCGCGATAGATGCCGACCGAGATCGCCGCGACCGCGCCATGCAGCGGGTTTTTCTTCAGCTCACCCTTGGACAGCAGCATGTTGACCGCGTCTGCCAGCGCCACATACGCACCAGTGATTGCTGCGGTGCGGGTGCCGCCATCGGCCTGCAACACGTCGCAGTCTAGGGTGATGGTGCGTTCACCCAATGCGCCGCGATCCACGCACGCGCGCAGGCTGCGGCCGATCAGGCGCTGGATCTCCAGCGTGCGCCCGCCTTGCTTGCCGCGTGCGGCTTCGCGATCGTTCCGGGTGTTGGTCGAACGCGGCAACATGCCGTATTCCGCTGTCACCCAACCTTCGCCCTTGCCGCGCAAGAACGCCGGCACGCGGTTCTCGACGCTGGCCGTGCACAGCACGCGGGTATCGCCGAAAGACACGAGGACCGAGCCCTCCGCATGGCGGGTGAAGCCGCGCACGAAGCTGACGTCGCGCATTTGATCGGGGCGGCGGCCGCTGGGACGATCCATCGGGGGATTCCTCGAAAAACGGCGGCCGAGTTTACCATTCACGATTCCCCAGACTTTTGGTGACCGCATGTCCATTCGCAGCATGACCGCCTTCGCCGGCGCGGAAGGCCCGACCGAAGCCGGGCGCCTGACGTGCGAGCTGCGCGCCGTGAACCATCGCTTCCTCGAGATCGGTTTCCGCCTGCCGGAAGAGCTGCGTTCGCTGGAGCCGCAATTCCGCGAACGCATCGGCGCACGCGCTTCGCGCGGCAAGATCGAGGTGTCGATGCGCTTGTCGGCGACGCAAGCCAATGAAGGCCTGCAACTCAACGCGGCCTACGTCGAAAAGCTGTCCCGCATCGCCCAAGACCTAGATGCGGCATTGCCGGCGCTGCGCGTGGACCTGGGCACCCTGCTGCAGCTGCCCGGCGTCCTGCAGGCAAGCGATATCGATGTCGAAACCTTCCAGCAACAGGCACTGGCCCTGCTGGATGTCGCGCTGGACGATTTCATCGCCGCCCGCGAACGTGAGGGCAGCAAGTTGGCCGAGGCCATCAGCGAGCGTGTCGATGGCGTGGCGAGGATCGCTGCCGAAGTGCGCGAGCTGGTGCCCGCCATCCGCGAAGGCCAGCGGGCCAAGCTCACCGCGCGCATGAATGAAGTGGCGGGCAACCTGGAGGCTGGCCGGCTGGAGCAGGAGCTGGTGCTGTGGCTGCAGAAGCTCGACGTCGACGAGGAGCTGGACCGGCTGGATAGCCATGTCGCCGAAGCGCGGCGGGTGCTCAAGCAGCGCGAGCCGATCGGCCGGCGGATGGACTTCCTGCTGCAGGAGTTCAACCGCGAGGCCAACACGCTGGGCAGCAAGTCGGTGGACGCGCGCACCAGCAACGCGGCGGTGGAGCTGAAGGTGCTGATCGACCAGATCCGCGAGCAGGTCCAGAACATCGAATAGGGCCAGCAAGCGGTTTCGTTTAGCATCCCTTCTTTAGGAGTCTGGAATCCCCATGCGCGGCACCCTCTACATCGTTTCCGCCCCGTCGGGTGCCGGCAAGTCCAGCATCGTCAACCGGGCGCTGGCACGCGATCCGGGCATCAGCCTGTCGATTTCGTTCACCTCGCGCAGTCCCCGGCCTGGCGAGCGCCACGCCGAGCACTACCATTTCGTCGACGAGGCCGAGTTCCAGCGGATGATCGCCGCCGGCGACTTCTTCGAGCATGCGCTGGTGCACGGGGACTGGAAGGGCACCGCGCGCCAGTCGGTGGAACCGATGCTGGCCGCAGGCCGCGACGTGCTGCTGGAGATCGACTGGCAGGGCGCCCGTCAGGTGCGCGAGCAGGTGCGCGATGCCATCAGCATCTTCATCCTGCCGCCCTCGCGCGGGGCGCTGGACGAGCGCATGCACAAGCGCGCGCAGGACAGCGAGGAAACGATCGCGCGCCGACTCGGTGCCGCCCGCGACGAGATGAGCCATTTCGGCGAATACGACTACCTGATCGTCAACGACGATTTCGACGAGGCGGTGGAGGAGATGTGCGCGGTGTTCACCGCCAGCCGCCTGCGCCGTGACCGGCAGGTGGCCAAGTACGGTGCGCTGCTCGACGCCCTGTTGGCCGAAGATGCCGCCAAGGGCGACGCAACTGACTGAAGGCAAAGGAAAAGACAGTCTTGCGGCTTGCCTGCCGGGGCGTCTGCGTTTATCATGCCCGGTTCCGAATTCACACGCGCGGCCTCGCAGGCCGTGGAGACGAAAGCATGGCCCGCATCACCGTAGAAGATTGCCTGGAAGTGGTCGACAACCGCTTCGAACTGGTCATGATGGCCGCCAAGCGCGCGCGCCAGCTGGCCAAGGGCGTCGAGGCCAAGCTCGACAATGCCGAGCATGACGACAAGCCGACCGTGCTGGCGTTGCGTGAGATCGCCGGACGCGTCATCGACCAGAGCTATATCGATGCCGTCGAGAAGACCGAAAAGGAACGCCGCGAACGCGAAGCCCTGGAGTGGGCCGCTGCCGAAATGGTGGCCGCGGACGAGGACATGAAGGGCGAAGACTGAGCCGTCGATCGAGCCGCGCCGCCTGCCATGAAAACCCCGCCCCGGCGGGGTTTTTGCTTGCCGGGATCGTCTTTCCGCCTCTTCCCAGCACGTCTGCGAGCGCTTAGGCTCGAGGCATGCCGCATCCCGAATCCATTCCCGCCGCGACCGGACCGGGCGACGCCGATGCCAGCCGCTTGCCTGATTACGTCCAGGCGCTGTTGGGGGCGGCGGCTTACCTGACCGGGGAGGAGCGTGCCGGGCTGGTGCGCGCCTGGGAGGTCGGCGCGGCCGCGCACGCGGGCCAGACCCGCAAGTCGGGCGAGCCCTACATCACCCATCCGGTGGCGGTCGCGCAGGTATTGGCCGAACAGGGCATGGACTTCAAGACGCTGGCGGCGGCGATCCTGCACGACACCGTCGAGGACACGCCGTTGACCGCCGAAGCGATCGCCCGGGACTTCGGCCAGACCGTGGCCGATCTCGTGGAAGGCGTGACCAAGCTCGACCGGCTCAAGTTCCGGGATCGGCAGGAAGCGGCCGCCGAGTCCTTCCGGAAGATGATGCTGGCGATGTCGCGCGATTTGCGCGTGATCCTGATCAAGCTGGCCGACCGCCTGCACAACATGCGGACGCTGGGTGCGCAGGGGCCGGAATCCCGGCGCCGGATCGCGAGGGAAACCCTGGAGATCTACGCGCCCATCGCGCAGCGTCTGGGCATGAACCTGGTCAAGGCCGAGTTGCAGGACTTGGCCTTCGCCGCGCTTCACCCGTGGCGTTATGCGGCATTGGCCAAGCGCATCCGCGAACAGCCGCTGGTGCGACGCGAGGCGATGATCCAGATCGAGGCGCAATTGGCGCAGCGGCTGGCCAAGGAAGGACTCGCGCACCAGTTGGTCGGGCGGGTCAAGTCGCCGTGGAGCATCTACAGGAAGATGCGGGAGGACCGCAAAAGCCTGGAGCAGGTGCTGGACGTGTTCGGTTTCCGCGTCATCGTCGATTCGGTGGCCGACTGCTACCACGCCCTCGGCGTGGTGCATTCGGTCTTCAAGCCGCTGGATGGGCGCTTCCGCGACTTCATCGCGATCCCCAAGGCCAATGGTTACCAATCGCTGCACACGGTGCTGTTCGGGCCGTACGGCGCGCCGATCGAAGTCCAGATCCGCACCGCGGAGATGGATCTGGTGGCCGAGCGCGGGATCGCCGCGCACTGGAGCTACAAGCAGAACGGCGAGCCGGGCAGCAGCCCGCTCAATCGCGTCAGCCACTGGCTGGCCGATCTCATCGACAGCCAGCGCGGCACCGGCTCGTCGCTGGAGTTCCTGGAGAACGTCAAGGTCGATCTCTATCCGGACGAGATCTACGTGTTCACCCCCAAGGGGCGCATCCTGTCGCTGCCGCGAAACGCGACGGCGCTGGACTTCGCCTACCTGGTCCACACCGACGTCGGCAACCACGCGGTCACCGCACGGGTGGACGGGAAGCTGGTGCCGCTGCGCAGCAAGCTGGCCAGCGGCCAGACCGTGGAGATCGTCACCGCCAGGACGTCGAGCCCGAAGCCGCAGTGGCTGGAGTCCGTGGTGTCCGGCAAGGCACGGACCGCGATCCGCCAGCAGTTGAAGCAGATCGGGCACGAAGACGCGGTGCAACTGGGCCTGCGAATGCTGGAATCGGCGCTGGAAACGCATGAATGCAGCATCGAGAAACTGCGGAAGGGGCGTCTCGAGAAGTATTTGGCGGAACAGCGTTACCCACGGTTGGAGGCGCTGTTGGCCGACATCGCACTGGGCAACCGCATTCCGCAGCAGGTGGCGCAACAGCTCGTCACGGGCGAGTCCAAACCACCGGCGCCCGCTCCGTCCTCGCCGGCGCTGCACGGCCCCAACCGCATCCTGATCACCGGCTCCGAGCGCGGGGTGATCAGCTTCGCGCAGTGCTGCCAGCCGATCCCGGGCGATGCGATCATGGGCTTCCACACCACCGGCAAGGGCATCGTGGTGCACCGGATGAGCTGCCCCAACCTGGCCGATTACCGGCGTGCGCCGGAACGCTGGGTGGAAGTCGGCTGGGATGCGGAGGTCGCTGGCGACTACGCATCCAGCGTGCGGGTGGATGTCGACAACCGGCCCGGCGTACTGGCCCAGGTGGCCGCCGCGATCGCGCAGGCCGAATCCAACATCGACAGCGTCGATTACCTGGAGCGCGACGGGAGCGTGTCGGTGATCCGTTTCGGCATCGAGGTAAAGGACACGGTGCATCTGGACGAGGTGCTGCGCCGTGTGCGCCGCCTGGCCGTGGTGCATGCCGCCGAGCGGCTGTGACCGCGCCGTAGAATGGGACATCCATTCCGAGGAGAAACCCGATGCCGCGCCAGCCTATCCAGACCGATCGCGCCCCCGCCGCCATCGGCCCGTACTCGCAGGCGGTCCGCGCCGGCCAGACCGTGTTCCTGTCCGGCCAGATCCCGCTCGATCCCGCCACGGGCGAGGTCGTCGCCGGCGGCATCGAGGCGCAGGCGCGCCGCGCCTTCGACAACTTGAAGGCCGTATGTGAAACCGCCGGCGGCACGCTGGATGACGTGCAGCGCCTCGGCCTGTACCTGACCGATCTGTCGCAGTTCGCCGCGGTGAACGCGGTGATGGCCGAATACTTCGCCGCGCCGTATCCCGCGCGCTCGACCATCGAGGTCTCGGGCCTGCCCAAGGGCGTGATGTTCGAAGTCGACGCCATCCTGGTGCTGCCCTAAGGCACGGTGGCGCGCAAGGCCAAGCCCGCGCCCGCGATCGAGGGCGGCGATACGCCGCTCTCGGCGATGCGCGGGATCGGCCCGCAAAGCGCCGAAAAACTCGCCGCGCGCGGACTGTCTCGGCTCGCCGACCTGTGGCTGTGGCTGCCGCGCGAGTACGAGGACCGCACCCGCCTGACCCCCATCGCGATGCTGCAGCCGGGCGTCGCCGCGCAGGTGGAAGGCCGCATCCTCGCCACCGAAACCGCGTTCCGCTTCCGCCCGATGCTGAAGGTCGCGATCAATGATGATTCGCGCAGCACGCTGACGCTGCGCTTCTTCCACTTCCGTGGCCAGCAGGCGAACGCTTTCCGTGCCGGTGCGCGCCTGCGTGCCTACGGCACGCCGCGTCCGGGCCAGCTGGGACTGGAGATGGTGCATCCCAGTTATCGCGTGCTGGGCGATGAGGGCGGGGCGCTGGACGAAGCGCTGGCGCCGGTCTACCCGGCCATCGAGGGCATCGGCCCGCAGACGCTGCGCAAGCTGGTGGAGCGCGCGCTGGCCGCGCTGCCGAGCGATGACGCGCTAGAGTTGCTGCCTGCCGAGTGGCTGGCGGAGCTTGGCCTGCCCACCTTGCGTGAGGCGGTGCTGACCTTGCACCAACCGTCGGTCGATGCGGATTTGTCATTGCTGCAGGCGGGCCGGCATCCGGCGCAGCGGCGGCTCGCGCTGGAGGAGATGTTGGCGCACCACCTGTCATTGCGTCGCCAGCGCATCAGCCTGCAATCGCACGCCGCCACGGCCTTGCCGACGCGCGGCGAGGCCGTGGCCAGGCTGCTCGCGGCGCTGCCGTTCAAGCTGACCGATGCGCAATCGCGCGTGTTCGGCGAGGTGCAGCGTGATCTCGCCCGGCCCATCCCGATGCTGCGGCTGGTGCAGGGCGATGTCGGCGCCGGCAAGACCGTGGTCGCCGCGCTGGCGGCGCTGCGCGCGATCGATGCCGGCCAACAGGCGGCGTTGATGGCGCCCACCGAACTCCTGGCCGAGCAACACGCCAACACCCTGCGCGAATGGCTGGAGCCGCTCGGCATCCGCATCGCCTGGCTGGCCGGCAAGGTCACCGGCAAGGCGCGTGAGGCCGTGCTGGGCGATGTCGCGGGCGGCAGTGCGCAGCTCGTTGTCGGCACCCACGCGCTGATGCAGGAGGGCGTGGCGTTCAAGGCGCTCGCGCTCGCCATCATCGACGAGCAGCATCGCTTCGGCGTGCAGCAACGCCTCGCCCTGCGCGACAAGGGGGGCAAGAACGGCCGCGTGCCGCACCAACTGGTGATGACCGCGACCCCCATTCCGCGCACCTTGGCGATGGCCGCCTACGCGGATCTGGACGTGTCGGTCATCGACGAACTCCCGCCCGGCCGCACGCCGGTGCAGACCGTGGCGATCTCCGCCGACCGTCGCCCGCAGCTGGTCGAGCGCATCCGCGCGGCGATCGCCGAAGGGCGGCAGGCGTACTGGGTCTGCACGCTGATCGAGGAACAGGAAGAGGGTGCCGCGAAGATCGAGGCGCAGGCCGCGCAGACCACCTTCGATGCCTTGCGCGATGCACTGCCCGACATCCGCATTGGCCTGGTCCACGGGCGCATGAAGCCGAAAGACAAGCAGGCGGCGATGGCCGCGTTCAAGGCCGGCGAGCTGGACCTGCTGGTGGCGACGACGGTGATCGAAGTGGGCGTGGACGTGCCGAACGCCTCGCTGATGATCATCGAGAACGCCGAGCGGCTCGGCCTTGCGCAGTTGCACCAGCTGCGCGGCCGGGTGGGGCGCGGCAGCGCGGAATCGAGCTGCGTACTGCTCTACCAGCCGCCGCTCGGCGCCATCGCGCGCGAGCGGCTGGACACGTTGCGACAGACCAACGACGGCTTCGTTATCGCCGAAAAAGACCTGCGGCTGCGCGGGCCGGGCGAGCTGCTCGGCACTCGGCAGACGGGGCTGGCCGAATTCCGCATCGCCGACCTCGCGCGCGATGCCGATTTGTTGCCACGCGTGCAGCGTATGGCCGATGCTCTGCTGGCCGATTCCCCCGAACTTGCCGATCGCGTCGTCGAGCGTTGGGTGGGCGGCGCCGCGCGCTACGCCTCGGCATGAGCACGCGGCAGCTTGCCCCTACAATCGATGCCGATGAACATGCCCGCGATGTCCTTCCCCGCCGGTGAACGCGAAGCCCTGCTGGCGCTCGAGGGCGTGGGCACGACGGTCGTCGCCCGACTGGAGCAGATGGGCATCGCATCGTTCAGGCAGTTGGCGGCGGTCGATGCCGACCACGTGCTGGCCGGCGGCGCGGCGCTCACCGGCGGCACCTGCTGGAAGAACAGCCCAAAGGCCCGCGCCGCGATCGATGCCGCCATCGATCTCGCCCGACAAGGAAGCCCCGATTCATGAGCAAGCCCCGGATTCCCCTGCTGATCGACACCGATCCCGGCGTCGATGACGCGCTCGCCATCCTGATGGCCTTCGACGACCCGGCGCATGAGGTCGTCGGCCTGACCATCGCCGCCGGCAACGTGGGCTTGAAACATACCGTCGCCAACGCACTGAAGCTGTGCGAGGTGGCGGGGCGAAGCGACATCCCCGTGTTCGCGGGCTGCCCGGAACCCATGCTGCATCCGGCGCCCGACGCCGCCGACGTGCATGGCGCCGACGGGTTCGGCGACACCGGCTATGCACCCGCGCAGCGCCAGGCCGAGGCCGAGCACGCCGCGCAGGCGATCATCCGCCTGTCGCACGAGCATGCCGGGCAGTTGCTGCTGGTGGCGCTCGGCCCGCTGACCAACCTGGCGCTGGCGCTCAAGCTGGACCCGACGCTGCCCGCGCGCATCCAGCGACTGGTGGTGATGGGCGGCGCGGTGAACGGCCGCGGCAACATCACGCCCTTCGCCGAGTTCAACACCCACTTCGACCCCGAGGCCGCGCACATCGTGTTCGAGGCGTTCAAGAGGTTCGACTTGGCCGATTGGGAGGCGACGCTCGCGCACGGCTTCCTGCATGTCGATGTGGATGCGTGGTGCCGGGTGGATTCCGGCCGCGCGCGCTTCTACGATGCGATCTCCCGGCAGACGCGGGCATGGTCGGGCGAACGACGCGGCGAGCGCTGGCACAGCGCGGATTCGCTGGCGATGGCCTTCGCGCTGGCTCCGGGGCTGGCACAGACGGCGATCCGGCACCTGTGCGTCGCCCTGGACGGGCCGGCGCGCGGCATGACGCTGGTGGACTGGCAAGGATTGTCGCCATCCCCGGCCAATGCCCGCATCCTCCTCCGTTACGACCAGCCTGCCTTCGAATCCCGGGTTGCCGCGGCCTTGGCGGCCGGCTGAACACGTGCGCCGGCCGCGGCTTGCGCGATGGGCCTGAGGGCGAATAGAATGGCCGGCTCAATCCTTTCTTCCGGTGCCGCCATGAAGGCCGACATCCATCCCGATTACCGCGAAGTCGTGTTCCACGACGTCACCTCGGACTTCAAGTTCCTGACCCGCTCGACCCTTGCCAGCAAGGAAACCGTGAAGTGGGAAGACGGCAACGAGTATCCGCTCGTGAAGGTGGAAATCTCCTCCGCCTCGCACCCGTTCTACACCGGCCAGAACCGCGTCGTCGACACCGCCGGCCGCATCGACAAGTTCAAGCGCCGCTACGCCAAATAAGAAGGCGCCTCCGTCCGACGGACGCGATGCCTCGACGGCCGCCTCAGGGCGGCCGTTTTCGTTCCCGCCACTGCCATTGGACTTTCGTCGCCTCGCGACCGGACGGATGGGTATGCGATAATGCTGCGTTGCGTCAACCGGCGATCCGTGCACGTCGCGCGAGTGGCCACCGCCAAGAGGAGACCCCGATGCCCGAACTCAACGAAGTCAGCCTGAGGGCCGGCGACAAGACCGTGGAAATGCCCATGCTGCAGCCGACCCTCGGCCAGCCGTGCATCGACATCGCCAGGTTGCCGAAGGAAACCGGCTGCTTCACCTACGACAACGGCTTCACCGCGACCGCCGCCTGCAAGTCCGCCATCACCTACATCGACGGCGATGCGGGGGTTCTGCTGTATCGCGGCTACCCGATCGACCAGCTGGCCGAAAAATCCAGCTTCCTCGAGGTCGCCTATCTGCTGATGAACGGCGAGCTGCCTTCGGGCGCGGCCTTCTCGGCCTTCGAGGGCGAGATCACCCATCACTCGATGCTCAACGAGAAGTTCAAGAACTTCGTCGAGGGCTTCCGTTACGACGCGCACCCGATGGCGATGCTGATGGGGATGCTGGGTTCGATGGCCAGCTTCTACCACAACGAACACGATTACGAGGATCCGGAGCAGCGCCGCCTGGCCGCGATTCGCCTGATCGCCAAGGTGCCGACCATCGCCGCGCTCTGCTACCGCCACCGCATCGGCTGGCCCGCGGCCTATCCCCGCAACAACCTGGAATACGTCACACGCTTGCTGCACAACATGTTCGAGGTCCCGAGCGAGCCGCTCGAGATCTCGCCGGTCGCCGCCAAGGCGCTGGACCTGCTGTTCATCCTGCATGCGGACCACGAGCAGAACGCGTCCACCTCGACGGTGCGCCTGGTCGGCTCCACCGGGGCCAATCCGTATGCCTGCGTTTCCGCCGGCGTGGCCGCGCTGTGGGGCCCCGCGCACGGCGGTGCGAACGAAGCCGTGCTGAAGATGCTGAACGAGATCGGCACCGCGTCCAACGTGCAGTCCGCGATCGACAAGGCCAAGGACAAGGAATCGGGCTTCCGCCTGATGGGCTTCGGCCACCGGGTCTACAAGAACTTCGATCCGCGCGCGAAGATCATCCGCGAGATGACCTACAAGGTGCTGAACGACCTCGGCATCAACGATCCGCTGCTGGATGTGGCGATGAAGCTGGAGGAGGCGGCGCTGAAGGACGAGTATTTCGTGCAGCGCAAGCTTTACCCCAACGTCGATTTCTACAGCGGCATCATCTACAAGGCGCTGAAGATCCCGAACGAGATGTTCACGGTGATGTTCGCCATCGCGCGCACCGCCGGCTGGATCAGCCACTGGCTGGAGCAGCAGAACGACCCGGAGAACAAGATCGGCCGTCCGCGTCAGGTCTACACCGGCTACACGAGCCGCGACTACGCGCCGATCGACGAGCGCTGACCGGCTCCGAACCCCGTCCGCCACAGGGCGTTCGGGGCGCGGGACGCATGCGAAGCGACCAACGGCCCGACATCCGGGCAGCCGCGATTTCCGGTGCCCGGCGCCGCCTGCCTTTCCCGTGCGTGTGCGTCGGTTCCGCGGAATCCATGCCGTTCCTGCCGTAACCCGTCCGCCACCGTCGTTGCCGGCATCCTTGGAAAACCCCTGCAACGTCGGCCAGCCCGCCCGTCGCCGGTTTATCCTTGGGGCAGGAGGGCGCATGCGCATTTTGCTGATCGAGGACGACGCACAGACCGCGGCATTCGTGCGCAACGGGCTGGAGGAGGCATCGCACGCCGTCGATCATGCGCCACGGGCCGCGATGGCCTGTCCATGGCGATGCGCGGGTCCTATGACGTCATCGTGCTGGATCGCATGCTGCCCGATCCCGACGGCCTTGCCATCGTCTGCGCCCTGCGCGAGGCCGGCGACCGCACGCCGGTGCTGATGCTCACGGCCCTGGGCGATGTCGATCATCGCGTGGAGGGCCTGCGCGCCGGTGCCGATGATTACCTCGTCAAGCCCTTCGCCTTCGCCGAACTTTCCGCGCGCATCGACGGACTGGCGCGGCGCGCGCAGGGCGATCCGCGCGATGGCGCGCCGGTCAGGCTCAAGGTGGAGGATCTGGAGCTCGACCTGATCCGCCACCAGGCCAGCCGAAACGGCCGTCCCATCGTCCTGCTGCCGCGCGAATACGCCCTGCTGGAATACCTGATGCGCCATGCCGGACAGACCGTGACGCGCGCCATGCTGCTGGAGGCGGTGTGGGACTACCACTTCGACCCGCAGACCAACGTCATCGAGGTGCACATCAGCAGGTTGCGGCAGAAGATCGACCACGGTTTGCCCAAGCCGTTGCTGCATACCTTGCGCGGCGTCGGTTACCGGCTCGGCGATTGAGCATGTGGCGGCGCGTTTCCACCAGCCGGCAGTTGATGATGCTGGTCTGCGGCGCCTATCTTTTGGCCTTCCTACTGCTGGCTGCGGGCATCTATGCGACGGTGTCGGCGCGGATGCGGATCGACACCCGCGCGTTCGTGGATGCCAGCGCCGAGGAATTGCATAGCCTGTACCGCGCGTTGGGCAGGCAGGCGCTGCTCGAATACGTGGTCGACGGCAGCCGCGATACCGACCGCACCTTCATGGTCTACAGCATGTTCGACGGCCAAGGCCGGACGCTGGCGGGCAGGGTATTGCCGGCCAGCGTGGCGGCGGCAGGCCCGGGCTGGCAGCGATTCAGGATCCGCGGCGGGCCGCGGATCGAGGCGCAGGTGATCCGGCTTGCGGGTGGGGAATACCTGCTGGTCGGGCTGGAGATGCGGGCCGGGGAATGGTTTCTCGACACCATGGCGCGCGCGGCCGGCCTCGCGCTGCTGATCGCGCCTGTGCTGGCGCTGGCGATGGGATGGGCGATTTCGGGTTGGATCGGCCACCGGCTGTCGGTGCTCGACCGCGCGGTCGAAGACGTATCCGCAGGGCGGCTGCATCGACGGGTGCCGGTGGACGGCAGCGGTGACGCTTTCGACCGAATCGGTCACAGCTTCAATGAAATGCTCGACCGGATCGGCGAGTTGGTGGACAGCGTGCGCCAAGTCAGCGATCACATCGCCCACGACCTGCGGACGCCCCTCACGCGCCTGCGCAATCGCCTGGCCTCCGCCCGCGCGGGCTTGCCGGAGGGCTCGGAAGCCGCGGCCGGACTCGATGCCGCCCTCGCCGACACCGATCAGCTCCTGCAGATATTCTCGGCGATCCTGCGGCTCTCCCGCATCGAGGCGCAGGCGCAGGCCAGCGACCTGCCGCCGGTCAGGCTGGATGCGCTTGCAAGGGATGCGGTGGATCTCTACGCGCCCATCGCCGCCGAGCGCGGCATGCGCATCGACGTGGACCTCGAGCCGGCGAGACTGCCTGGCGATGCCGACCAACTGTTCCAGATGCTGGTCAACCTGATCGACAACGCGCTCAAGTACGGACAGGACGGCGATGCCGTCCGGTTGCTGCTGCGGCAGGAAGGGGAGGCCGTACGACTCGAGATCGCCGATCGCGGCGATGGCATCCCGGAGGCCGAGCGGCAGCGCGTGTTCGACCGTTTCCATCGGCTGGATGCGCATCGCGGCAGCGAGGGCAACGGCCTCGGTCTGCCACTGGCGCGCGCCATCGTGCTGCGGCACGGCGGCCAGGTTTCTCTGCACGACAACGCACCGGGGCTGCGGGTGCGGATCGATTTCCCGGTGTCGGGCGGGGCTTCAATCGCCTAGCGAGGGCAGCCCGTCCTCGTGCCCGCGGATTTCATCCTGCGCGAGCAGCAGGCGCAGCTGCGGGGCCGAAGCCCGTGCCATGGGCTTTTCGGTGAGCGCGGAGAGCGGCGGCTGCCGCAGCGCGCGCATCGGCAGCACGCTGATGTCGAAACTCTGATCGTCGGCAGCGAACAACCAGACATCGACGTCGATGTCGCGTTCGCGGTCGAGCCGGAACCGGCGCATTCGCGATTCCGCGGGAACTCCCGCCTCCAGGAGGAATGCGGCCACCTGTTGCGGGTCGTCGCAGTGCAGATGCAGCGAGACCGGGGAATGGACGTCGGGCTGGCCTTCCATCGCCGCGCCGGCCAGGCGCGGGTGGAAGGCATCGAAGAATTCCAGCGCGCGCAGCGCCGCTTCGCGCTGCAGCCGGACCCGGTCCGCCTGGGCCCCCTCGTCGCCGAACAGCCGGTGGTATTCGCGCAGCGCGTCCTCGATCTCGCGGTTGCGCGGCAGCGAAGCGTCCTCGAGGATGCCGAGCCGTTCCGCGGCCTTCAGCTTGGCCTGGCGGAAGTCGCGGATGCCGTCTTCGGCCATCAGCCGTGCGGCCTCGTGGGCGAGCCGCGAGCGGCGCTCGCGGATACGGGTTTCTGCGTGTTGGCGGGCGCGATGCATGGCAGCCATCCCTTCCGGTCATCGTGAATGTAGCGCATCCGCGACCCGCGTCAGAAGATGTCGTAGGCCTCTTCGGCCGGCACGGCCTCCTGTTCGGGCTCCGGGCCGTAGTCGATGTACGACTCCATCCGCTCGAGGTCTTCCGCCTTGACCCATTCGCTGATGCCACCACCACCCGGGATGAGCTGCCCGCCGGCGCTGACGCCCACCTTCACCATGCCTTGTGGCGGTTCGATGGTCACTTCAGGCTGGTCCTTGAGCGCCACCCGCATGTACTGGATCCAGATCGGCAGCGCCGCCTTGCCGCCGTATTCGCGGTAGCCGAGCGATTTGTAGTCGTCTCGCCCCACCCAGACCACGGTGACGAGGTCGCCGCCGTAGCCGGCGAACCACGCGTCGCGATGGTCGTTGGTGGAGCCGGTCTTGCCGCCGATGTCCTCACGGGCCAGTACGCGGGCATCGGTCGCGGTGCCGCGCTTGATCACATCGGCCATCATCGACCGGATCTGCCAGGCCACGCGTTCGTCGATCGCGCGCGGCGCCAGTACGCTGCCGGCCGCCGGCGACTTCGACGCGGCTTCGGTGGCGGGGGGCGCGGCTTTCGCCCTGGCGGGTGCGGTGGGCGCGGTGGGCGCGGCTGCGCCCAGGTTGAAGCCGTCCACGATCTGCGGCTTGGCCGGCGCGGAGGCCGGGGCCGCTTGCGCGGCCGCGGCACTGCATCCGCGGCAGGCGGCCGGCGGGTTTTCCTTGAATACGAGGTTGCCGTCGCGGTCGCGGACCTCGTCGATCAGCCAGGCGTTGACGCGGGAGCCGCCATTGGCGAACACCGCGTAGCCGCGCGCGACCGAGAGCGGTGTCAGCGAGGCGGTTCCGAGCGACATCGACAGGTTCGGCGGCAGTTCCTTCTCGTCGAAGCCGAAGTGGCTGATGTAGCGGCGCGCGTAATCCACGCCGATGGCATCGAGCAGTCGCACCGAGACCAGGTTGCGTGAATACACCAGCGCTTCGCGCAGGCGGACCGGGCCGGCGAAGCGTCCGCCGTCGTTCTGCGGCCGCCACACCTTGCCGTTGCCCTGGCGGAAGACCACCGGTGCATCCAGCACCACCGAGGCCGGGTTGAAGCCGCGCTCGAACGAGGCGGCATACACGAACGGCTTGAAGCTGGAGCCGGGTTGGCGGTGCGCCTGGGTGGCGCGGTTGAACTTGTTGCCGGCGAAGCTGAAACCGCCGACCAATGCCTTCAGCGCACCGGTTTCCGGTTCGAGCGACACCAGCGTGGCCTGCGCGCGGGGAAGCTGGTCGACGACCCACGTGCCTGGCTTGTCGCCAGCCCGGATGCGGGCGACGTCGCCGCGCTGGTACAAAGACGCCGGACTCTTGCCCGGCCAGGGCCGCCCCGCCGAAGCCGGCAGCGAGATGCGCTGGCGCTGCGCGTCGATGACCGTCGCGCTGCCGTCGGCACCGGTCTCGATCACGATCGCCGGGATCAGCCCGGACTGCGCGGGCGTGCCGGCCAGCCGCGCCGATATCTCCGCGTCGCTTTCGCCCGGGCGCAGCTCGAAGTGCTTCTCGACCTGGCTCCACCCATGGCGATGGTCGTAGATGCGAAGGCCGGTGCGGATCGCGGCATCGGCGGCGGCCTGGAGGACCGGATCGATGGTGGTGGTGACCTGGTAGCCTTTTTCGAGCGCGTCCGGGCCATATCGCTCCAGCATTTCCTGGCGAACCATTTCCGCCACGTAGGGCGCGTAGACCTCAACCGGGCGTTCGTGCGGGGCGGCATGCATCGGCTCGTTCGCGGCCGTGTCCGCTTCTGCCTGCGTGACCATGCCCAACGAGACCATTCGCGGCAGGATGTAGTCGTTCCGCCGTTCGAGGTTGCGCTGGGGGTTGCTGATCGGGTTGGCGCTGGAGGGGAACTTGGGGGTGGCGACCAGGGTGGCGATCTCGCCCAGGCTCAGTTGCGGCAGCGTCTTGCCGTAGTAGAACTCGGCGGCCGCTCCGATCCCGTAGGCGCGGTTGCCGAAGAAGCTCTTGTTGAGGTAGAGCTCGAGGATCTCGTCCTTGGACATCTCCTGCTCTATCTTGCGGGCCAGCAGTATCTGCGCGAGCTTGGCGTGGTAGTCGCGCTTCTGCCCCTCCTGGTAGAAGAGCTTGGCCACCTGCATGCTGATCGTGGATCCCCCGGGGATACGGCGGCCGTCCGTGGTCAGGGTCAGCCAGACCGCACGCGCGAGGCCCTTCATGTCCACGCCGCCGTGACGGTAGAAATCGGCGTCCTCGGCGGCGATGAAGGCGTCCTTGACCCGCTTCGGGACATCGGCGATATCGACCGGATAGCGTCGCCCCTCGCCGAACATCCCCATCAACCTGCCGTCCCGGGCATAGACGTAGAGCGGCTCCTGCAGGGAGATGTCACGCAGCGACTGCACGTCCGGGAGTTTGGAGGAAGCGCTGGCATACACGATCGCGACGGCCAGCCCGCCCGCCACGGCCAGGATGGCGAGCGCCGAAAGGCCCCAGCGGACGAGGCGACGGATGGGCGGCATAGACATGTCCATGGGGGGATTTCCGAACCTACCAGTATAGGGAGTGGCGCGCAGCCTTGGCTTGCGTCACACTTTCTGTCACATTCTAAGAATGTGACGGAAGTTGTTGATTTGCTTTCAGGTAATTGTGCGAAAGTAAAAAAGCCGTTATGAAGTCGGCAAAGCGGGGCCCACGGCGCCGCCCAAGGGGGAAATCCGCGTGAGATTCGTCAGGAACAGCCAGGCCGCGTTGATCGGGGTGGACATCAGTTCGACCGCGATCAAGCTGCTGCAGCTCACCCGGACCGGCGACCGCTACCGCGTCG
>Ga0209793_1000674_pt1 | contig 32683 bp, 38 predicted proteins | sample EBPBio122009_DNA_FD_185863 | JGI IMG/M metagenome (GOLD analysis project Ga0209793, IMG submission 185863) | Wastewater treatment Type I Accumulibacter community from EBPR Bioreactor in Madison, WI, USA - Reactor 1_2/2/2009_ DNA (SPAdes) (version 2) | ecosystem: Engineered > Bioreactor > EBPR >... | reverse complement strand
GAGGATGACGATGTTCTGCATGGTAAGCTCCTGTGTTTCCTGTCCCTGGGACCGTCCCTTCGACAAGACCCGGAAAAAGCCTGTCGGCTGAGGCGTGCACGGGAGACGGAACGGCGACCGGAAACCTCCAGAGGGCCGGGGTGGAGCGGGCAGCCCTGAAAGGGCAACACGGCCCGGACTGACGCGGGGTTGCGCGCCAGAGGCCGAACAGGCTTAGGGGATTGTCAGTCGAAGGGATGGCACCGGGGATAGTGGCGACCTGGGGCTCTTGCAGAACTCGGCCTTCCTGGCCACGGCAACGGGGTTGAGGCATTTGCGAAACCGCTGACCCGGCAGCTCAAGCCAACCTTATCCCCCTGCCCTATCGCGGTGACCTCCGTGGGAGTTGCGATGTTGCGAGCTGACGGCTATCCCGGATGCATCATTCAGGACACGAGGGCCCAATGGCTGATTTCAATCTCGAGGCGATGTCGCTCAAGGAACTGCGGCAATTGCAGAAGGACCTCGCCAAGGCGACTTCCACCTATGAGGACCGTCATAAGGCCGAAGCCCGCACCAAGCTGGAAGCCATCGCCAAGGAGATGGGCTATTCCCTCGCCGAACTGATCGGTGTTGAGGTGAAAACAACACGTGCGCCAGCCGTGGCGAAGTATCGTCACCCGGAGAACGCAGGAATCACCTGGTCTGGCCGCGGCCGGAAACCGCAATGGTTCGCCGATCACGTCAATGCCGGCAAAGACCCGAGCGAGCTCGCGGTCTAAGGAAAGCGAAGTGGAGACGGCCAGTTCGCCGTCGAAAATCACGTGATCGCAGCTCCCGTGGGGCAGCGGTGATCGCCCATTTTGCTTGCCGACCGTCGTCGGCTCACTGTGCTGGTCGGCCCAGGATGGCAGACAGGCGAAAGGCCCGGATCGGAGCCTTCGCTCTGCCTCCGAGCCTCAGGAGAAACCGTGGGCCTTACACCCACGGGTCGACCTCGGCGACCACTTGAACCTCGTCGCCGTCGATTTCATCGGCGGGGACGGCGCCGAAGGTTCCATCCCCTGCCTGGAAGACGACGATCGAGACCATGAGCGTGGCGGCGAGGGAGGCTGCGAAGGCGTGAGCATCTTTGCGGGACATCTGTTTGGCTCCTGTCTGGGAGGCGGGGGACCATCCCCCGCGCGACAGGACCCCGTAGGCCCGAAGACTGGCTGACATCACCGGGTGCGTTCGGCTCGCCCGAATCCACCCGGCGGCACGGGCTTGGCCGTAGTCCGACCCCTCGCGGGTTGATCTCGAAGACGGGATTCGGGGCAAGGAAGGGAATGGAGAGCGGGGGATGGTGCCCAAACGTCCGGAGCCGATTGTCCCGTTGATGCCTGGAACGTCGCCAGCCTCCCGGGCAGGCTCTTGGTTGAAGACCTCCGTATTGGGCGATGGATCCTTTGGCGCCCCGCAACATCGTGGGACGGGGTTGTGGTCGGTGATGGGCCCGCCCGTTTGCAGGCCCATCACGCATTGTCAGGGCTCAAGCGGCCAGGTCCGCGCCCCCTGCCCTCTCGCCGTCTTCGGCACCGACGATTTCGAGCCGCGCATTGCGATAGCCTTCCCGCGCGATCCACAGTTCGGCTGCTGTGATGGATTCTGCCATATGCAGCAGCTCGGTGTTGCCTCCGAAATCCAGCAGCACGCGGACCTGCCCGGGCTTCGGTTCCTCCGCCACCTGGAAGATCAGTCGACTGTCAGCCGAATGACTGCGCATGATCGTGACGAGGATCACCCCGTCCGAGGAGAAGTTGCCCTCATGCAGCGTGAACGAGGCTGGTGCCGTCCAGGTCGGATAGACCCGTGGCGGCTCCTTCTTCACGAGACGGCCGACGCCGTTCGAACGCTCCCAAGCGGCAAGCTTCTTTGTGAAACGTGCTGGCGGCTTGGGACTGCCGTCGGTGTAGCGGATCAGTGCCCCGAGGGGGGCTGCGTCGATGATGGTTGTTGCAGACATGATTCCTCATCCCGAATGCGAGTGTTCGCACTCATCATATTGATATTGCTGTCGTTTGTGGGAATGAGGGCGGGTTGCACCGCCCCCGTATGGCTCAGATCACTCCGCGGCCATCATCGACGCGGCGCTGTCGGGCAGGTCAGCCGTCAGGAAGGCCGGGAGATCGATGTCGTCGGGCTCGCCCGCATCTTCCCCCTGCCCCTCTCCGACCGCCTCGCCGTCGAACGTGACCAGATCGGCCCGGCGCAGGACCTCGGGCAACCAACCGCTGCCCTTGAGGAGCCGCTCGGCTTCGGTCGCCATCTCGCCCTTCTTCAGGTGATCGAGAAGCTGCGCGTTCCCCTCCCCCTTCGCCTCGCGCACGGCTTCGAGGATGCGGGCCTTCGGCACACGGTTGAGGTAGCCGTCGACCGTCGGCTCCCAGCCCGCCTCGACCATGTCGAGATCGACCGCCCGTGCCACCAGATCGGCATGTGCCATACGGCGGGTCAGACCGCTGGCGGAGATGCCCGCCCCATAGGGGTTCACCTTCTCATGGAGCGCGTTGATGCCGAAGCTGAGGCAATGCGCCAACAGAGCCAGACGACTGCCCTGGTCGAGGACCGTCAAATAGTCCCAGAGCGCGGCACCGTCTCCGAGGGGCAGATCGGCCTCCCAGGCCGCGTGACGCTCATCGACGAGCTTCGCCACGACACTGTCTTTCAGATCGGGCGACTGCGCCGACATGTAGACGTGGCGCACTGACGCTTCGAGGCAGCCGCCGATGGCTGAAGTGGTGCGGAAGGTATCCGTCACCAGCTTCAGGAGCAGGAGCGTCAGCGCCACGTCCGGGGAACGCCCGATGGCCTCGCGCAGCGCAAGGGTCCTGTGGGCGGTGAGTTCCATGACCAGCCGCTCGGGCAACGGCTTCAGCGCCCCGTCGTCGTCTTCCTCGGACGCATCCGCACCAATCGGCTGACCGCCCGAGGTGATGACGGTGCCGCCAGCGGAGGTCGCCGACGGGTTCCAACTGGAGCCGCCGACATCACCCCCCTGCCCCATGGCATCCACACCATCGCCATCCTGGACCGCGGCCTCCTCGCGCGGCTCGTCCTCGGGCCGGACATAGCCACGATACACCGCGAGACTGCCGTCCCGATCCAGCGTCACAAAGACGCCAGCGCGACCGACCTCGGCCTGATCGTAGATCAGGGGCCGCTGCTCGAGCGCTTCCATCGCCATCTCGAGCTGCCCGAGACGGGCATCGATCCCCTCAGGGCACTCGTCCTGGCCGGAGTATTCCTCCTCCAGCCCGCGATATTCGGAGAGGAGCGCCGCATGGGCCGCGCTTTCCTCGTCGGTCATCGGCGCAGGATCACCGGCCAGACGCCGCAGACCGTGGCTATAGCCATAGGGCAGGTCGGTCGCGACCTCGATCCACTTCCAGCCTTCGGACGCGAGTGCCTCGGCCTCAGCCTTAAGCTTATTGGCGACCAGCCGGTCGAGGAGGGCAGGGTCCTCGAGCCAGCCGCCGTCATCACCCTGGAAGAGATCGCGCAGGACGACACCGCCCGCCTCCTCATAGGCATCGACACCCACGAAGACCGCGCGACGATCCGAGGCCCGCACAGAGGTCTCGGTCAGCATCCGCCGGATGGCGTAGGGCTCCTTGTTCCAGGAGTTCTTCACTGCGTCCCAGACCTGCACCTGACGCTCGTGGTCGGGGTTCAGCGTGAAAGCCATCAGTTGCTCCAGCGTCATGCCATCCTCGGCATAGACCTCAAGCAGGGCAGGGGCCACGGAAGCGAGTTTCAGGCGCTGCTTGACGATCTGCGGCGTGACGTAGAAGGCAGCCGCGATCGCCTCCTCGCCCCGACCCTTTTCGCGCAGGGCTGCGAACGCACGGAACTGATCGAGCGGATGCAGGGCAACGCGCTGCATGTTTTCCGCCAGCGAGTCGTCCTCGGCCAGGATCTCCGACGCGGCATCCCGCACGATGCAGGGGATCGGCGCGGTCTTCGAGAGACGCTTCTGCTTCACCAGCAGTGACAACGCCTGGAAGCGACGACCACCGGCCGGGATCTCGAACATCCCGGTCTCGACACCATCGGCATCGATAACAGGCCGGACGTTCAAGCCTTGCAGGAGCCCGCGGCGGGCGATGTCTTCGGCCAGTTCTTCGACCGAGACGCCAGCCTTGATGCGCCGCACGTTGGACTGGCTCAGCACGAGCTGGTCGAAGGGGATATCCCGCGAAGGGGACAGGGTGACTTTCTGGGCTGCTTTCGCCATCAGATCTTCTCCAAGACGGGCGCCGGAAGCCACTCTCCCGATCTCACTTCCCGTCACCCCTCAACCTTCAGCCCTTTCCCTCTCCTTCTTTCGTGAGCAGCTAGTGCGTGACTTTACAGCTGTTAAGTCTCACTCCTCAGGACGCTGGTGGTTTTGGACTTAACAGCTGTTATGCCGCATTTCGCCTGGACATCAGCGCCATGACCATCGGCCCGCAGGAGAACTCGCCTGCCGCTGCCTTAGAAGTCAGAGCACGTAGGTATCCACCCGGTGATTTGATCTCGGCAAATCGTTCCAGCATTGCGACAACGACAATCGAAGCCTGCTCTGGGCCCATGCAGCGTTGTGCTTCTTCCCAGGCGGAGGCACTGATCCCCATCGCCGGCCGCACCTGGCAGGCAGCGTCGAAAAGTTGATGCCAATGTCGGATATCGCCTTGGTAGAAGGTCTTGAGCGATGGACAGCCTGCGATCACCAAATGGAGCGGGATCTTAGGTACCCGTCTCATGTCCGGTTCTTCAACGTCAGCCTCAATCTTACCCTTCTCCGCATCTGGTGCGTCGGCAGCCGCCCCGCCTTGTTCTAAGGCAGGTTCAAAATCTATAGAGTCTTTATTTGAATTATGATGGTGACGCTCAAAGCGAGCATCATTGGTGTTCATATCTTCTGCTTCAGGGCCATCAATAAGGTTGCGCGCCTGATCGAGGAGGGTCTCGAGATTGGACCGGTAAGCCGAAAGATCCTCGAGCGACAGCTTACGGCGAAGCGCGCGGGCTGTGAGGGCGGCTGTGTCACGCAGTTGGTCCCAGAAGCCAAGTCTGGGTTGCATCTCTTCGCCGAACTCTGCCAAGGCAGCCAAGTCGCGCCGCATGAGGCTCACGACCTCTCTCAACCGCCGCACACGGTCCTCGGCCTCACGCACGGCCTCAGCGGCCCGTGCGATCTCCTCTGCCCGGCAATAGAGGGGACAGAGGTCAAAGCCGAAGGTTACGCGCTCATCGCCATGCTTGCGGACATAGCGCTTCCCGTTGGGACTATCGCGACGCATGAGCAAGCCCGCCTCTACAAGACGGCTGAGATGACGACGCATCGTCGAGCAAGGCATACCGTTCAGCCGCTCACAGACTGTCTTGTTGGAAGGGAAAACGACCATTTCGGCGTTCCCGCCAAGTGCGTCGTCAGGAAAGAAGCTCAAAAGCCCCTGCAGAACGGTGAGATCGCGTTCAGTGACCCCAAAAGCGGCCTGGGCCTTGGACAACTCACGAAGGAGTTCCCACTTGTTAACGGGCTTGCCGGGAACTGACGCCTCAGGGCGCTCGATCACGCGCAGATGCGCATGCGAGATCGGCCGCATAAACGGCGAGATCGGTGTGTACTCCATGATGTCATTCACGAAGGCAAAATTTCCCTGGCCCGCGAATCGCTTTACGCTTGCGGGAAAAGGGCCAGATCGCTACATTCAGAGGTGCGAAAACTGAGTTTTGTAGCGGGCTGGTCCCGTGCGAAACCTAAGAAAGGTCTCGTGAAGCTTGCTTCTCGGGGCCTTTTTCTTTTCTGCCTGTCTCGTGCCTCCTTTTTTGGTTGTTGCTCTTCCTCAGTCTTCCTTGCGCTTCCAGCGCTCGTGAAGTTCAGCGATCAGCTGCGGGGCCTTGCCCTCAAGCCAGCTGACAAAATCCATGTCATCAGCCTTCAAGTCGAGTTTGAGCTGTCTGCCACGACGCCCTGTGGTGACCGTCGCTGCACCCACACCCGGAATAACCACACTCGGCTCTCTCAGGGACTTCGGTACAGGGGAGGGGCGATTGGCCTTCCTTGCGGCAGCCAAGACCGCCAAGAACGCCGCATCAGAGTTCTCGTCAATCCCGCGAGGATGGGAGGAATTGGCCTGAACCGCCAATTCCGCGAGTCGCTGACGGTCGACCTGCGCGTCGCTCATCGCCTTCTTTAGTTCTTCCCATCGGGGCCGTCCGATGCCGGGCGCAGCTCCAATCGCAAGCACAAGATCCTCGCCGACGGTGCGCACAACGCTTAACAACTGCGAGACACCAGCCTCAGTGAGATTGAGAACCTCTGCGACGCCCTTGTTGGTGCGTTCAGGCTCGCCTAGGTGATCACCATTCAGCAAGGCAGATGCAACCAAGGCGCGTTCGATGAAACTTAAGTCCCGTCGTTCCTGGTTCTCCAGCAGCTGGTCCCTGAGCGCCTGATCCCCGTCCATTTCTGTGACGATGGCACGGACCTTGATCCCAAGCTCGCGGCAAGCCTCCAGCCGACGTCGGCCGTAGATGAGGCTGTAGCGATCCCCGTCACGTGGACGCACCAAGATGGGCACCCGCTGTCCGCTTCTCGAAATCGAGGCTTTTAGGCCAGCAATCTCGATCTGCAGGCGGTCGTCCAGTCTGCCCGAGGTCTCGATATGGTCCGGTTCAATCTCGAATACACCGCCCCGAAGCCTGCGCCCCTCAAGGGCGTCGGGCGCGTTGCGCAAAGTCTGCAAGGGCAGTCCCAGTTTAGGCTTTCTTGCCATTGCGTCCCCACGTGCTCTGGATGATCGCAGCGATCTCGTCGTTGACGGCATTCATGGACTCGATTGCGCGGTCAAAAGTCTGACGCGTGAAGTCCTTCTTGTCGGCTTCGTAAAGGGTCTGCTTTGTCAGCCCTGCATCCGAGATAGCCGTCGACTCGACCATATGGTTGGTCAATACCGAGCGGCCAAAAAGTCCACGAATGAACGCGATGACCTCGGTCTGCGGTGCGTCACCCACCTTGTAACGGGTGGGCAGAAAGCGCAGCCAATCAAAGCGAAGGTTGGCCCCTGCGTCACGGATCACGCCGAGCAAGTCTGCCGTCATACGCAGGAACTGCGACATGGACATGAGGTCAAGCATCTGCGGGTGCACTGTGACTAGTACGCCAGAGGACGCAGACAGCGCGGACATGGTCAGGAAGCCGAGTTGTGGCGGACAGTCGATCACGACGACGTCGTAGTCGCTCTCGACGCTATCGAGTGCGTCACGGACTCTCGCGAAAAAAGCACGTGCACCGCCTCGCTGGATCGCAGCTGGTGTCTCGTGCTCGAACTCCATGAGTTCGAGGTTGCCCGGAATAAGGTCAAGCCCGCGAATGTAAGTCTTTCTGATCACTTCAGAAATAGGAACTGGATCATCGTAGCGAACCGCGTCGTAAAGCGTACCGCCTTCCATCAGATCAAGTTCGGGCTGGATACCATGAAGCGCAGACATGGAAGCTTGAGGATCAAGGTCGATCGCCAGAACGCGATAGCCCTTGAACGCCAATCGCTGCGCCAGATGAGCTGACGTAGTTGTCTTGCCGGACCCGCCCTTGAAGTTCACGACAGAAACCACTTGCAGCTCGTCACCACTGCGTCGCCCCGGCACATATGTTCCAGGCTTCTTGGCGTTCGCTTCTAGGCTATGCCGAATCTCCCAGATATCGTCGAGCGTGTAGCGTCTGTGGCTTCCCGCCGTGGTTTCGACATCTGAGATCTTGCCTTCGCGGTGAAGCTTGCGAAGGTAGGTATGATCGACTCCTAGGAGTTCTGCTGCTTCGCCACTGCTCAGGCTTCGCATCACCTTCTTCGCATCTGGCGGGAAGTGAGCAGCGCGCTGAGCGTGCAGATTAGAAGCAAGTAGCTCCGCAAAGTGGCCGATGGCAATATCGAGATCTTGTTCTGCTGCGCTCATACCCTGCTCGATCCGTGGGCGCGATTTTTATGTGTCCGCGCGTTATTTTTCGAGACTATTGCCCGAGCTATCAGATTCGCGCAAGCTCTTTCTAGATTTGGTGCCCTAGCGTGCGACACCCACAAGGGCGACGGTGTCTCAAGGCCGAGCTTGCGCAGATACCCAGGGTGATATACTTTTCAGCTTGTATATCAACGCCAGGAGGTAGCGATGCAGGTCGCGAAATGGGGCAACTCACTTGCCGTCCGCTTGCCCGCGGATCTCGTTCGCGAGCTTGGCCTCAAGGAAGGCGACCAGATCGACCTTGTGAAAGATGACGGCCAGGTGCGGGTGCGTCGCTTAGCCCGTGCAGATGAGGTGCTGGCGGGTCTGCGCCGCTTTAGGGGCAAACTGCCCTCGGCGGAACGCCTGAGCCGCGACGACGCGCATGAGCGCTGAGTTCGCGGACACGAACGTCATCCTTTACCTGCTCGACGACGGCCCGAAGGCTGATCGCGCTGAGGTGATCCTGGGGCAGGGGCCCAGGATCAGCGTTCAAGTGCTGAACGAGGCGCTAGTGAACTGCCGACGCAAGGCTGGTCTCAACTGGGAAGAATCGGGTGCTTTTCTTGCTGGTGTCCGCGCCTTGTGCGCAGTCGAAGAACTGACCCTCCAGACCCACGACGTGGGGCGAGCCCTGGCACAGCGCTATGGCTTTTCGGTCTACGATGCGATGATCGTAGCCAGCGCCCTAATCGCGGGATGCACGACGCTATGGAGCGAGGACATGCAGGATGGCCTGTTGGTGGAGGGCCAACTCCGCATTGTGAACCCCTTCGCATGAGGGGATGGGTTACTCGCACTTCAGTCGAGCAAGCCCAGCCGTTCGGCCCGCTCCAGCAGCATCTTCACCGAGGAGGGCTGCCAGCTTGTCCGCCCGCGGGGCGTGCGCTCACGCATCGCTTCCAGTCTGGTGCAGATCGCCTGAAGCGTGATGTCGGGGTCCGCGCCCTTGATGGCGGCGACGATGGCGGGCAGGCGGTCGTCGGTCTCGCGGCGGCCGGCGCGGTCCAGTACCGTGGGCGGCAGGAAGCCGTCCCGGACATAGGCATTCACGGCGCGCAGGAGTCGGCTTTGCGTCCAATGCCGCTCGCGGGGCAGGGGGCCGTTGACGATGCGCACCACGTCTTCCCAGGCCAAGTCGGGCCGCAGGCGGCGGACATGGGGCACCCAGTCCTGCGCCGTCTCGTTCAGGCGCTCGAGGTAGCCGTCCTGTCGCGCTAGCCGCACCTTTCGCAACGCCGCCGGATCACGGGCGCGCAAACCCGGATTGCCGCCTACCCTGCCTTTGGTTCTTGCGCTGGCCAGCCCCGCCTTGGTGCGTTCCCGGATCAGGGCGCGCTCGAACTCGGCCGCGGCGCCCAAGACCTGCAAAGTGAACTTACCCTGCGGAGACGACGTGTCGATCGGGTCCATGAGCGAGCGGAAGAAGGCACCTTTTGCCTCTAGCCGTTCGATCACCTCGAGGAGGTGGGAGAGCGACCGCGCCAGACGGTCAATGCGCACCACCACCAGCGTGTCGTCCTTGCCGATCCGCTCCAGCACCCGCGCCAGCACCGGCCGGGCACGATTTCCGCCCGAGGCTTGCTCTTCATGGATCTCTGCGCAGCCCGCGGATTTCAGGGCCTGCGACTGGGGCAGGGGGGTCTGATCTTCGGTCGAGACGCGCGCGTAGCCGATCAGGGGCATCAAAACAGGCCGTTTGCAGTTTCCGATATCACCAATAAACGACCGTTTGTAAGCGGATGCAAGGGCGATCGCTGTGCCACTGATCGGTTGAAAGCCCTTAGTTTCCCATACGCTGAGCACGACCAGAGAGCCATCGCAGGCCATCGCGCGCGCGTACAATAAGAGGAGTGTTGGCACGCCCAAGAAAACCCTTGGGTAAGATGCAAATTACCCGTATTTTGCACATATGAAGCCGAAGGCACCTGCCCACTATGAAAGTTTTGACGAGCCTGTCGTTGACGTCGAAGTTGTCGCAGAGACGCCGGAGGGCGACCTGTGGTTCTTGCCTGGTCCGATCCAAGATGAGCCTGACGATCTGCCGCCCCTGCCATGGGCCGAACCCCGCAAAGTCGCAGTGCTCGATGAATGGCGGAACGCAGAGGCGGGCCATGCCGCGCGTCTTGCCCGTGCGGCCGGTCGTCTCGGCGCGCTGGACGATCGGCTGCGGCGCGGCCCGGAAGGCTGGCGGCACAGGCTCGCCCTGATCGAAGCAGCCGACCTCAGCTGGTTCGTGGGTGACCGGATCGGTCCGGATCGGTTAGCGCTCTGGATCTCAATGCGCCTGTCTGGCGTGCAGGATGACTCTGGAGCGCTAGCACGTGTCGGATGGGCTGTGCGCCGCCTGAGTGGCGGCCCCAGCCCAGAGGCCGATCTTTCCACTTTTCTCAACCGCCGCGACCCTGAAAATCTTGGCATCGAGGCCGAGCCATTTGCGGATCGCGCGAGCAGCTGGCAGGACGTGATGTCACAAGCTGCGGAGCTTCACCCTATCACCCGCGCTTGCACGAGCTTTCACCTCTGGAGCCTTGCAGGCCTTGGGCAGCAGGGTGACCGGATGGAAGCGGCGGTCACGGCGTCTCGGATCGCGGCCAGCGAGGGCAAGGGAGCAATATTTGCGCCTCTGGCCATGGGCGGGGCAGGGGGGCTGCGGGCCAGTGGCGCACCCGCTGACCGTTTGGTGCGGTGGCTTGATGGGATGGAGACTGCATGCCTGACTGCGATGCGGCACCTCGACGATATCGAGGCATGGTCGACGCGGGCGGAAGCTGAAACATCGCTGCTCTCCGGTAAGACGTCGCCTGCACTGCGCGCTGTGCTGACCGAATGGCCACTTGTGTCGGCGCCCATGGCTGAAGCCCTCACCCGCGCGAGCCGCGCGGCTGTACAGCGTAACCTTGTTTGGATGGAGGCGCGGGGTCTGATCCGGGAGGTGACAGGACAGGGGCGATATCGAATGTGGCGCCTGAATGTTTAGGATGCTGACGGACCTTGAGAGGTAAGAGTCAACCATTTGGCATCCACACTTAAAGCCACAGCACTAGGCTAGCCCTACGCCTGATCGGCTTTGGGAACTCAAATAATAGAAGGAAAGCTAATCCTGCACGCTGCGTGCTCGCATTCAGAGAATATACGCACGCTACTAGGGCGCAAAAATCGAGTGGCCAGATGAAAAGCGCCGACGAACCGTCTAGGGGAAAATCTCGATAGGCGTGCCATCTCGAACCATCGAGTATATCTCTTCGATTTGCCGGTCGCTTACGGCGATACAGCCCGCAGTCCAGTCTTGGACATTGAGAGGCTCTATTCCGCGTCGGGGGCCGCCGTGAATGAAGATATCGCCTCCGGGAGGGCGCCCCTGTTCGGCTGCAAAGGAAGCGTCTGCATCATTTGGATAGGAAATGCCTATGGACAAGTGATAGAGACTATCTGGGTTCCGCCTGTCGATGACGTAGCTACCCTCGGGCGTCTTTCCATCACCTTCAAACTGCTTGTGCCCTTTCGGTGCAAATCCAAGGCCGATCGGATATGTCTTCAATGGACCCGTTTCGCCATCGAGAAAAAGCAGTCGTTGAGATTTATAAATCCGCAACCGCGTGACCGGTGGCCCGTCGTAAGTTCGAAACTTTCCTGCGCAAGCGGATAGCAGAACTGCGACAGTGCCCAGTAAGAAAACGCGTCGTGTCCCGATAGATACCATGTGTCCTAGTGTCCAGTTCGCAGTGATCGCATCCGAACGTTCGAGGCCGTCTTGTCGACAAGGCCAAAGCGTCGTCTGGCATCTCTATCGGGCAGAAATACCCTATGATCGACGTCACCGAGACACAACTGGCAACATGATGGACCACAGAGTCGTTTGTGATTGGTCCAGCAGATGCGCCCCGCTCCTCGGTGTTGAAGCGGTTTCCGCCGGCGCGGTGACCAAGCCGAGGTGTGGATACCCTGTATCGCGATCAAATGGGGTCCGCAGCGGACTGAGAAGGCGCGAGATGCCTGGTTTTCTTGCCTGGCTGAACAAATATCCCTTGCAGCTCTAGTAGCTAGAGGTTGCATCGTGCTAATCCAACACGCAGCCTTACATTTGGAATATCCATGCTTCGAGCAGTCACGTCCGTTGTCCTGATTTCCGGCTTCCTCATGGGCAGCCAAGTTGGCGCCCAAGAGCTATCCGAAGCCAGGGTAAAAGAACTGGTTGCTGAGGCTCTCAGAGAAAACCCAGAGCTTGTCTTGGAAGCCTTGCAGGCCCTTGAGCAACGCCAGGCCGAAGCTGAAGCCAAAGCAGCCCTAAGCGCGCTATCAGCGGAACGCAGCACCCTGGAGCGGGATTCAAACGCGCCGGTTTTAGGGAACCCCGATGGCGATGTCACTGTGGTTGAGTTTTTCGACTACAACTGCCCCTATTGCAAGCAAGCTGCGCCGGAGATTGATGCCCTTTTGGAAGCGGACAAGAGCGTTCGTCTTGTGCTTCGTGAGTGGCCAATCCTTAGCGAAGGGTCAGCTTTTGCCGCCCGAGCCGCCTTGGCATCACGAGTGCAGGGAAAATATGCCGAGTTTCATGAAGCGCTCATGACCATGCGAGGCAGGCTTGAAGCCGAAACAATCCTTCGCATCGCTGGGGAAACCGGCTTGGATGTCGAAAAGCTGCAGATCGACATGAAGTCCCCTGAGGTCGAGGAACACATTGCAACATCGATGAGGCTGGCCGAGGCGCTCGGCTTCAACGGAACACCGGCTTTTGTAATTGGCGATCAGCTCATTCCCGGTTTCGTTGAGCGAGATCAATTGACTGAAGCCGTCGCGGCTGCGCGGTCTAGGGAGTGAACGGGCGGCGGTAAAGTGAGGCCGACCCACTTACTTCTAGCAATCTGATAAGCAGCAGACCAGAAGTGCCGGGCACTCCTACAGATGCCCGGCGCATACGAAATCACAGAACAAGAACCGGAGTTCCCTTCGGGACCTGCTCGTAAAGTTGAATAACGTGATCATTCAGCATTCTGATACAGCCGTTTGATACCGATTTTCCGATTGACGAGGGCTCGGTGGTGCCGTGGATCCGATAATAGGTGTCCACCCCATTTTGATACAGATACAGTGCCCTCGCGCCGAGGGGATTGGTCGGTCCACCGGGAACGCCATCCGCAAACTTCGCGTAGCGGTCCGGGTCTCGACGTATCATGTCATTTGTCGGACGCCATGACGGCCACTTCGCTTTACGCTCGATGATAGCGGTTCCCTTGAATTCCAGACCTGCCCGCCCGACTCCGACACCATAGCGGATCGCTCTTTCGGTCTCGAAAATGTGGTAGAGGTAGAACTGGTGAGGTATGACAAGGATCATTCCCGCCGCATACTGTTCGCGCACTCGGACTTCTTTCGGCTGGAACTGTTCAGGCAGAACGAACGGGTCTTCCGTGTGCGCGCGCAAGATGCTTGGTGTCGTCAAAAAAGCTGCTGTGGTGCAGCCTATGGCAGATCGTCTGGTGAACATATGGCCTCCGGGAACCGACTGGGAAAGGTGCTGTATCCGTCAGGACCAGGTTCGCGGCGGAGGTAACCTTGGCGAATAGGTTAGGCTTGGCCTTCGTTCCGGCACCAGCACAAAGGTTGACCCATTACTTTTGGGAATATGAGAGCACACCACCGCAGATGGTTCGGTGATCCAGTGGCAAGCACCATGACTGCTTGTCTCTGCGCACCCAGCACTAATGCAGCCAAGCTCTAAGTCGCCAATACTCCAGACTTCATCTCCCGACTTGTATTCGAACGCAGCGCTAGGAAAACTAACGCAAACCGTGAACAGCCAGAAGAGGAGCAACATCATTCGCATGCGACGATCATATTCCCCCTATGCCAAAACTCCGGTTAGTCAAAAGAACGTGAATGCAAGCCATTTGCTTTATAGACAACAAAAGGCACACAGGCTGCGCCGACCCGGTCATCGTTCATGTCACGCTGCTGGATAGCTTGTAAAAACTTCCAGGCTGCCATCCCGGCCAACCAGCAGGACGTCATAGGCGTCCCGACTGTCTTCTGATCCCATGCCGGGGGAGCCGTAAGGCATGCCGGGCACGGCAAGACCAACTGCATCAGGACGCTCGTCGAGCAGCCTTCGGATGTCCGCAGCCGGGACATGGCCTTCGAGAGCATAGCCGTCAACGGTCCCCGTGTGGCAGGAAAATGCCTTTGCTGGAATGCCCTGGTCCATCTTGAAGCGGATCAGCAACGTTCCCATCGACACCTCATCCGTAACCGTGAAGCCTTGCTCCCGCAGATAGTCGACCCATGCTTCACAGCACTCGCAGCCACGCCCCTTGACGACATGGATTGGCGGTTCTTCCTCTGCCTGAGCTTTGGCGGCAGGGGTTACAGCAAAGGCTGTTGCTGCAAGGATGACCTCGCGGCGGCCGATACGAAATTCCGTCATCCACGTTCTCCGTCTGTCAATGGGATGAAGCCAGTTTCGCTGCGCCAAGTGGCGAGCGCATTGAGATCATCTGACGAAGCGATCTCCTGTTCCGGCAAGGTGTCCTGGTCCTTAGGATCGACCGGTCTGCCGTCGACACGGACTTCGTAGTGAAGGTTGGGGCCGCTCACGAGACCTGTCGCCCCGACCGCGCCAATCTCGTCTCCCGCCTTGACCCGCGACCCCACGCGAACGTCTTCGGCAATTTCGGAAAGATGTGCATAGCGCGTGACGACCCCACCGCCGTGATCGATGTCGATCGTGGTGCCATAGCCACGGATCGTGCCCGCAAAGATCACCCGCCCGGCACCGGTCGCCGAGACTTCGGTCCCCACGGGTGCCGCGTAATCGATGCCGGTATGCATGCGAACCCCACCCAACACGGGATGGTTCCGGCGCCCAAAGACGGACGACAGACGTGCACCAAGGATGGGTGCCGCTGAACGCTGCACGGCTTCGCCATCTTCAAAGACGATGACCGGGCCGGCGGCTTCGGTCGCAACGAGTTCGAGGACGCGATCGCGAAGCTCCAGCCGAGCGTAACTCAGGCGCGGCTCTCCCGCGATGCTGCCATCGGGAAGCTGATCTTCCTGCCAGACCAGCGCGAAGGTCTCTCCACCTTTGAGGTCGCGCCTGAAATCGACCTGGCCCGCAAGAAGTGCCGTAAGGTCAACCGCAAAGCGTTCCGGTGCATTTCGCGCCATCAAGGCGTCGTAAAGGGTTCCGTCGAGGGTCAAGGTCTCCCGCCGGTCCGTCTCACGAACCGGTGGGTCAAGCCGTCGTGCCGCGATCGGCCCGTCGAAGGTAAGAGCGATCTCCACACCATCTTCCACGAAGAGCGACAGGTGTCTCAGCGATGCTGGATCCCCGGACGCCGCAGTCCATTCGATTCGGTGACCAGGTCGCAGGTCGGTCAGGTCATAAACTCCCGAAAGTGCCAGCGCGGCTTCAGCCCGGATCGTCGCGGGGATCCCTGCGTGACCAAGGACGCTGTCCAAAGTGTCACCGGGTTCGATTGTGGCCTCGAATGCCATGGGCAAATGCGCCGTCGGAGGATCGGCCACTGCCTGGAGCGGGGCGAATGACGCGAGAGCAAGGATCAGAAATGCGGAGCGGATCATCTGGCAGAATGACCTTTCAACTGAGGGTTCGGCGGATTTTGGGAACGGCCAAGCGCCGGTCCTCGTGAAAGTCGATGATGCTGGCGAAGCGCCCATCGGGGTGGAACAGGAACACACCGGCGGTATGGTCCATCGTGTAATCACCGGCGTCCTTGGCGACGCGGCGATAGGTTGCGCGAAAATCTGCGGCGGCCTGCGCGACCTCGCCAGCAGATCCCGTCAGCCCCATGATGCGTGGATCGAAATTGCCGACGTAGTCGGCAAGGACACCTGGCGTGTCCCGCTCCGGATCGACCGAAATCAACGCGACAATCATGCGATCGGCGTCAGCACCTACTTCTTCGAGCCAGAGAGATATGTCGCTTAGTGTGGTTGGACAGACATCTGGGCACCACGTGAAGCCAAAGAACACCATGACCGGGCGACCGGCCCAGTCTGCGGGTCGGACGGATCGGCCACGGTGATCGGTCAATGTCCAGGACATCTCGCCGATTGGCAAGGGCAGGAGGTCGCTGCGGGTTGGCTGCTTGCGCGTGCGATAGGCCCCGACGCCCAGCATGAAGGCGACGGCTCCGACTGCCCCTCCAGCACCGAGGATTATTGCCCTGCGTCGGCGCAATCCGGACCCTCCGCACGCAACGACAGGACGTCGACGTTCACGGTAACCTCACCGGCCTTTTCGAAGGACAGGGTAACCGGGAAGCTGTCGCCCTCCTTGAGGGCGGTGGTCAGTCCCATCAGCATGCCATGGTATCCACCAGGCGAAAGCTGCACGTTCTGGCCGGCCGGTACCGGGATCGACATCGCATGCGGCATTGATGCGATGCCATCCTGGACGACGGTCTCGTGCAACATCGGCATACCAGCCGCGGGCGTCGCGATGCCGATCAGCGCATCATCCACAGATCCACCGTTGGTGATTTCTACATAGAAAACGCCGGGACGACCCGCGCCGATCGTTGCCTTCGACCATGCGTGTTCAATGGTCAGATCACCGATGGTCACGGTCTCGCATGCCATGACGGCAGGCGCGGACAGGATCAGAGCTGCGGCAAGAAGGAAGTGTTTCATGGGTCAGAATCTCGCTTGAAGGTCAGAAAGGATGTCGGCCGCAGGTGTGCCGTAGGTGAATTGACGTAGCCACGCGCCATCCGGACCGATCAGGTAGAGGCCAGGACTGTGCGCCATTGTGTACCCATCCGGCGACGAGGTGTCGGCCTCCCGCTCGTAGAAAATCTTGAAGCTTGCGGCCGCAGACTGTGTTTCCGCCTCGCTTCCGGCCAGACCGAGGATCGCTGGATGAAAGGCCTTGGTGTAGTCGGCCAGCCCCAGGCGCATGTCGCGTTCGGGATCGATCGAAATGAAAATAGGCTGCACCGATCCCGCGTCAGATCCAAGATCATCCATGACCTGCGCGACTTCGGCGAGCGTCGTCGGACAGACATCCGGGCAGCTTGTAAAGCCGAAGAACACCAACAGGAACTTTCCTCGGAATTCGGCAGTCGTGCGGATGCTGCCTTCGCTGTCCGCAAGCGCGAAGGCAGGACTGAAGGCTGAAGCTGCTGCGGCGCTCTCGTCCGTTGCGGGCCACCACCGCATCGCCGAGAACGCGACGACCGCCGCGGTCGCAGCGATCCAAAGGATGATCTGAAGAGAACGAAGACGCATGAACAGCCTAGACCATGAGAACAGAGTGCCGTCTAGAACCTCGAGCAACTAGAGGTTCAACCGACAAAGAGGTGAGGATCTCGAGACCGGCAAGGTTTCGCCGATCACGCCGTCCCAAGAAACCTGGCGAGGGCGATGCCGAGAAGGGTGCCAAACAGCCCAAAGGCGATGGCGAAACCTACGCCGTACTGCAGGCGGTCGAGAGTCTTTCCGCCGCGCCGCCGTGCAACGAGGTAACCCCAGAGGAACCCGATGATTGCGAAGAGCGGCCCGATCATTTCGATGCACCTTTCAGGTTTGCCTGTTGCCGCCGGGCCCAGTAGCCACTGATCATCCATGAAGTGAGGATGAGAATGAGAAGCGCCCAGTCTCCGATGCGGGCGTAGATGGTTGCAGGCAATGGGCGGGGCAAGCGGATGTCGATCACGCCTGAAGTGTCGATATCGAGCATTGCCAGTGTTGCCCCGTAAGCATCAACCACCGCCGAAATTCCGGTGTTGGCGGCCCGCACGAGTGGAAGGCCCTCTTCAACGGCCCGCATCCGGGCCGATGCCAAGTGCTGCCATGGTCCGATCGAGGCACCGAACCAGGCGTCGTTTGTCGCGTTAAAGATCCAGTCCGGTCTGATTGCATTATCGACGACATGTCCGGGAAAAATGATCTCGTAGCAGATTGCGATCCCCGCATAGGGGTGTGGACCGAACGCCAATGTCCGGGGCCCTGGCCCCGGCGTGAAGTCTCCGAGGGATTGAACCAGACGCTGGAGGGGCAAAAGGTTGCGCCACGGAATGTACTCACCGAACGGAACGAGATGATGTTTGGCATAGCGCGTCAGAATGGTACCGTCGGGAGAGATAGCAAGCACGGCGTTCTGGTAGACTGTTCCGGCCTCGGTTTCCTCCCTTTCCGGGCTGCCTGTCAGCAAGACACCGGTTTCGGGCAAGAGCCAGCCCAACATCGCCCTTGCGCCCGCATCCTCTGCCAGGAACCCTGGCCAAGCGGTTTCTGGCCAGAGCAGGATGTCGAAGTCGCCGGGCTGGGCCGAAAGTGCGATGAGTTTCAGGATGTTTGCGTTTCGTGCGGCATCATCCCACTTCGCACTTTGAGCGATGTTCGGCTGAACAACACGGACCTGCGCGCCACGTTCTAACGGCGCATCGGCGAGCAGCAAACGCACTGCACCAAATCCGGCCGTCGACAAGGCGATTGCGCCCGCAGTGACGAGGCGGCCGAGGCGCTTCCCGTTGTCGGCCGAGACAAAGGCCAGTCCGGCAAGTGCGGCGCACAGCACCAGAAGAAATCCCAGCCCGTAGCTTCCGACGACAGAGGAGGCCTGCGCGGCGACCGGCCAGTCGGACAGTGTGTAGGCAGCCAGGTTCCAGGGAAACCCGGTGAGAACATGCCCCCGCAACCACTCCGTGGCGGTCCAGCTTGTTGCCATCGAGAGCGCCAACGGCAATCCGGCGCGTTCTATTCGTGCCGTCAGAGCGCAGGCTATGGCAGGAAAGACCGACAGAAGCGCGGAAAGACCAAACACCGCTGGAAGAGCCAGCGAACCGAACCGGTCCGCCTCGACCTGAAAACTCTCGGTGATCCAGAACAGCCCTGTCACGAATTGACCAAGGCCGAAGAAGTATCCCAGCCCGAACGCGAAGAAACCGGATGCGCCACGCACCAACACTGCCAGCAGAGCAAAGGCGATCAGCGCAAGCGGCAGGATCGAGTATGGCTGCAGAGCGAAGACAAAGAGGGCACCTGCTGTGACGGCGGCCCCGAAACTGGCCCAGCTTTGGATAGGCTCCCTGCAGGAAAATTGGTGTGCGTCTGGAAGGAACACTCGGGCCACCGCCTCTAACTCAGGGATGACGGCTAAATGCTCTAGTAGCTTGAGGTGCAATGCATCTATTGGGAGATCACATCATTGTCAGGTTGATGGGAAGGCGATCGATTTTCGACATGAGCGTGAAACTGTGGAAGGATTGTCTCGCTCTTTCCAAGCTTTCCAAGTGTCGGCTGGACATCTGCGTCGCTTGCAGGCCGCCTCATAACCTGGCTTGCGGTTGAGGGGAGAAAGAATGGTAGCGCTCCTCGCCTCGAGTGGCCGACTGATAACGGCTGTTTGATTTGTCTCTTCCACGAGCGAACGATACTTCCACTCGCACAACCGCGCAGGAGGGAGTGTTCCATGGCCAACGATTTGATGAAGCGGCGAGCTTTGCTGGGTGGCGCAATCGGGATGGCCAGTTTTGCAGCCCTGCCGACTTGGGCGCAGGAAGGCAGCACGGAGTTTCAAGCTCCCGTCTCCAACAGCGTGCGGAACAATGTGTCCAGCTTCCGGATGCCTCAGTGGCAGGACTATTTTGAGAATACTCGGGGTGGTGCAATTCTGGCGGACACCAAGTCACGCGCACTGCACTATTGGTCAGAGGATCAGTCGATCTACCGGCTATATCCCTCGTCCGTCCCTCTGTCCGAGGAACTGACCCGGCTCGGGAGGACCGAGATTGTCCGCAAGGCCGTGAACCCGCCGTGGCGTCCGACGGCATCCATGCTCGAGCGCAACCCAGACTGGCCGAAGATGGTGGAGGGTGGAGCGAAGGACAATCCACTAGGTGTCCGGGGACTGTATCTCTCCTGGCCGGCCTACTTGATCCACGGCACCCACGACACCCGAAAGATCGGACGCAGATCATCGAATGGCTGCATCGGTCTGTACAATGAGCATGTTATTGAACTCTACGATTTGGCGCAGGTCGGCACTCAGGTGCTGCTGATCTGATTTCGTTGCACGGCCACACCCTTGGACTTCAAGCAGGACGCCGTGACTGGTTTCACCTTCTGTATCCGAATTGAAGTGGCTGGGGTCAGCTCAGCAGAACGGTCGACAGCAGGTTCACGTTCAGCACGATGATCACGGCCGCAATCAACCAACAGAGGCCGGTCAGCCAGCGGGGTGCGACCAGTTCGCCCATCTTGGCGCGGCTGGCGGTGAACATCACCAAGGGAACGATGGCGAAGGGAAGCTGGAATGACAGCACCACCTGGCTCAGGATCAAAAGCTCACCCACGCCTCCGCTGCCGTAAAGCAGGATCACGAAGATCGCCGGGATGATGGCAAGGCCCCGGGTGATCAGCCGCCGCGCCCACGGGGCGATGCGCAGGTTGATGAAACCTTCCATCACGATCTGTCCGGCCATGGTGGCGGTGACAGTAGAGTTCAAGCCAGCGCACAAGAGCGCCACGCCGAACAGGACCGGCGCGAGCGACGAACCGAGCAAGGGCTCAAGCAACAGATGCGCCTTGTCAATTTCGGCTACGTCGTTTTGCCCCACGGTGTAGAAGGCAGCAGCGGCCAGGATCAGGATCGATGCATTGATCGTCAGCGCGAACATCAGTGCGATGGTGCTGTCCCAAGTCGCCAACCTCAGCGCCTCGCGCTTCGAGGGCAGATCAAGCCCGAAGGCGCGAGTCTGCACGATGCCCGAATGCAGGTATAGGTTATGTGGCATGACCGTCGCCCCGATAATGCCAAGCGCCAGGTAAAGCATCGTCGGGTTGTTGAAAATCTCGCGGCTTGGGGCAAAGCCTGCGATGACTTCGCCCCAGACCGGGTCGGCCTGCGCGATCAGCACGACAAAACAGGCGGCGATCAGCGCCATTAGCGAGATGATCAGCGCCTCGATCCAGCGAAAGCCCTTGTTCTGTAGCCACAATATCAGGAACACGTCGGCGGCGGTGATGAAGATGCCGATTTCCAGCGGAATGCCGAAGAGCAGATTCAGGCCGATGGCTGTCCCGATCACCTCGGCCAGGTCGGTTGCGATGATCGCCAGTTCGGCAAATATCCAGAGTGGGACCGACATCCATTTCGGGAAGGCATCGCGGCAGGCCTGCGCCAGATCGCGGCCCGAGGCGACCGCCAGCCGGGCGCACAGCGACTGCAGCAGGATCGCCATGATGTTCGACAAAAGCGCGACGAAGAGGAGCGTGTAGCCGAAGGCCGCCCCACCCGCCAGCGAGGTCGCCCAGTTGCCGGGGTCCATGTAGCCCACCGCCACCAGATATCCGGGGCCGATGAAGGCCAAGAAGCGGCGGAACCGGCTGGTGCCACCGTTGCCGACCGCGATGGTGCGGAAAACTTCGGAAAGCGACGGCGTTTCGCTTTCCTGCCGCCAGGCATTGGTCGTCATGGCTCTTCGCACTCCCGGCTTGATCACGCCCAACAAGACGCGGCGCATAAAGTTAGACAAGGCTAACAATCTGCGCCGCTCCTTTACTTGTCAATCCATCCCGTGCGACACTGAACGGATGACAGAGTTCGATCCTGCACTCCAAGCCACCTCGGATGACCGGCCTGCAGATCTGCGCGCCGGGGCGTTTCAAGGTGTGCGCGAAGCCCGACGCAATGAACTGGCCGAGGACTATGTCGAACTGATCGCCGAACTGATCCACGATCAGGGCGAGGCGCGCCCGGTGGACATCGCCGCCCGGCTTGGCGTGAAGGTGCCGACCGTGAGCAAGACTCTCGACCGTCTCGCGCGCGAGGGGCTGATCACCCGCGCGAAGTATCGGTCGGTCTTTCTGACAGAGGCGGGCCGCGCACTGGCCAAGGAATGCCGGCGGCGGCACGAGATCGTCTTTCGCTTTCTGATCAGCCTCGGCCTTGACCCCGAGACAGCGGAACGCGATGCCGAAGGCATCGAGCACCATGTCAGCGAGCGGACGCTGGCGCTCTTCGCTGCCTTCGAGCGTTTGTCCTCGACTACCTAAATGCGTGTTCGCTGTCAGCTTTGGCCGGCAGCATCGACAAAGCAGGCCACCGTATCAGCAATACCTTGCGGCGTGTCTTCACGTCTGAAGAACTGGACGAAGCCCTCCTTCGGCAGGACAAGGTAGGTAAAGGTGGAATGGTCCATCAGGTAGTATTCGTCTCCCGTGTCCTGTTTTTTGTAGAACGTCTTGTAGGCTTTGGACGCTACCGACACCTGTTCCTGACTGCCCGTCAGACCGATCATCCCCGGATGGAAGAAATCGGTAAACTCCTTGACCCGATCTACATCGTCGCGCTCCGGGTCAATCGTAATGAATACCCCTTGGGCATCAACGCCGCGTTCCGTCAGCAGATCTATGGCCTCGGCATTTCGTGCACTGTCGGTCGGGCACACATCCGGGCAAAAGGTATAGCCGAAATAAACTAGCGAGGGCTTGGTCAGAACCTCCGCCTCGGTCACGGTTGCCCCGGTCTCGTCAACCAGTGTGAACGGTCCGCCGATGGTTGCACCTGCGACCGAAGATGTGCTGCAAGCCGCAAAACGGTCTGTGCTGGGTTGCAGGAACTTCCAAGCAGCGGCCCCGGCAAGTGCCGCGACCCCGGCTGATGCAACCACGAAAAGCGATATCTTGTTCATACGACAATCTCCAATGAGAGGCGCCGCGCGCAGACATCTGCCGGGCGCGGCGCTTGAAATCAGTTTGACGGAGCGGCGTTGTGGTCGCCGTGTTTCATGGTCATGCCTTCAGGGCGCTTTTCTACCTTGAACACGACCGCCAGATCGCCTGCTTTTTCGAAGACCAACGTCGCAGGAACCTCTTCGCCTTCCGTCAACTGCCGGCCATCCAGACCCATGAACATCACGTGAAAGCCGCCGGGTTGCAGCGTAACGGTCTGGCCCGGGGCGATCTCGATTGCCTCGACAGGCAGCATTTGCGCGACGCCGTCTTTCTCGACTGTCTGATGGATCTCGACTTTCGGAAAGTCTGCCCGAACGGCGATCAGGCGGTCGAGTTCATCTCCAGTGTTGGTGATAGACATGAACCCGCCACCCGTCATTGCCATGGGCGCAGTTTCAAAGGCCATGGGATGATCCACGGTCAGATCGCCCGCCTTGAACTCGTGTGCCATCAGGTTGGAGGACATGAGGCAGAATGCGGCTGCCGCCGCAATAACGTTGAATTTCATCTCGGTTTTCCTTGGTTGCGTGCCACATTCGAAAGGATGCGGCCTTGTGATCGGAATGAATGTTTCGATCAGGCAAACAAGGGTGGACCACGGGCCGGGGCCGGAAGGCCAGGAAACGACCGAACAAAGGGGGTGGTCGGTGGGCGAAACACGGTCTGGATGAACGACACGCGACGGGGCATCGCCGCACAGACGTTTTGTGGAACCAAAGTCAGATCTGGCAGGCGACAAGCATCACAGGACGCAGAATCCGGATGCGGAAATTCGCCATCGCGGCATAGATCTTCGAAAGAACCGCCAGCCGAGATGAATTGGGCAAAAGTCGCTTCGGTCTGCGCGAAGGTGACCAAGGCTGCCCGCCTTGCCGTGGCACCAAAAACCAATGACAACGCGACGACGAGCGCGACAAAGATTGCCGTCGGGCGAATGGTTTTTGTTGTGTTATACCCTGACCGCATGGTGAAGGCGTTAGTCTCAGTTTGCAGGAAAGTCCATGTGCTCCCTTGTCGCTACAAGGTTCGACTCATTGAGAACTACGCGTTTTCAACCGCGAACCGCACATCGGCGATCAGGCTGTCGGCGCTGAAGTTCTCCAACCGCTTGCCATTGAGGAAGAAGGTCGGCGTCTGGCGGATAGCCAAGGCTTCCACGTCGGCCGCATCCTGATTCAGAATGCCCGTGATCCCCGGGAAGAACTGGTCCGTCTCGGCCTTTTCGAGATCGAGGCCCGCAGCCCCGGCAATCTCCCAGGCAACATCCATCTCGGGCGAGCCATGAACGGCCCAGCCAGGCTGCTGCTCCAGAAGCGCGTCCAGCACCGGCTCGAACTTGTCCTGCATTCGGGCGGCCTCGAGGATGCGCACAGCCTCGTCCGAGCCTTCGTGAAAGACGGTGTAGCGCAGCACGACGCGGACCTGTGTGGGAAACTGCCGCCGGATTTCCTGCACCACCGGGTGGTAGGCACGGCAGGCCTCGCAGGAGGGGTCAAAGAATTCAACCAGTGTGACGGGCGCATCTGCGGGGCCGAAGCTGGGGGAATAGTCACGGACCAACAGTGCCTGATCCTCGGTTGGCGTGGCGGCGGCCACCGCCTCTGCCTCGGCCGCGCGGCGACGGTTCAGGACGATGGCGCCGCCTGCGAAGGCGGCAAGCCCGAGTGCAGAGGCCCCGATCAGAAGAGTGCGGCGGTTCATGGGCGGTGTCCTTTCGGCAAGAGGAGACAGGCAAGGATCGCCGCGAAGGCGACCGCAGAAAGATAGGGGATCGGCAGGCCAAGGATCATCTGCGCCTCGCCGGTGCAGGAAGGGCCATTCTCGGTGCAGGGCACGATTGGCGCGGGCAGGACGCCGACGTAAAGCCCCGAATGCCAGGCCGCAAGCGCCAGCCCGGACAGGACCAGCGGCAAGGCGTAGGCGCGCGCCATGCCATCGCCGCGCCAGAGTGAAAGGCCAAGGATCGGCACCAAGGGGAACATGGCGATGCGCTGATACCAGCAGAGTGTGCAGGGCATCTGGCCCAGCACCTCACCGATGAAGAGCGCGCCAAGCGTGGCCGCCAGTGCGATCAGGAAGGCGGCGGTCAGGGCAAGGTCGTCACGCGACATGCTCTGCGGGTCAGCTTTGGTCAAGAACCGGCTCCTTGCGACGAAGGGGAAGCGAGGCGGCAAGGATCAGGACCGCGCCGAGAGTGATCGCAATATCGGCGACGTTGAACGTGGGCCAGTGCCAGTCGCGCCAGTAAAGATCAAGGAAATCGGTCACGGCACCCTGCCGCACCCTGTCGATGATGTTGCCAAGCGCCCCGCCCACGACCAACGCAAAACCTGCCCGTTCCAGCGCGTGCTGCGCCCGGAACGCTATGACGGCGAAGGCTAGAGTCAGCGCGCCCGTCAGCGCCGCCATCAGGAGCGGCTTGCCCGCCATGAACCCGCCCATCATGCCGAAGCTCGCGCCTTCGTTGAACCCGAGGGTGAGGTTGAAGCTCGGAAGGACCGGCACCGCAGTCCCTTGCGAGAGCAGCGACAGCGCCGCGGACTTGGTCAATTGGTCCACCAACATTGTGACGGCGATCAGGAAAATGAGCATAGTGCGAGTCATCGCGCAGCCTTGCTATTGATGCCAAACCAGCGGGGAACCGATGCGGCGTACCGGTCATACTCTGGCCCGATGGCCGAGCTCAGGGCAGCCTCTTCCGACCGGACTTGCGTGCGTGCGGACCAGAGAAACAGGATCGGGGCCAGGACTGTCGGGAGAGAGGGCACCGCCAGAGCGACCCCCGCCAGCAGGGCCGCCTGCCCGACGAAGGTCGGGTTGCGGCTGAACCGGTAAAGCCCGCCCGAGACGAGATCGCCGGTTTCGCCGCCGACCACGCCGACGCGCCAGGATGATCCCATCGACATCTGCGCGGCAAAGGCCACCATCGCGCCAAGCCCCGCGACGAAGACCCCGATTAGGCCAAGGAGGACGGCGCGCCCCTCGGTCCAAAGCGGATCGACCTTGTGGAGCGTGGGCACCGCAAGCCAAAGGAGCGGACCGAAGAAAGCGAGCGCAAAGGCCACGCGGAATCCCATGGCGGCCAGTCGGTCGCGTCCCGTGGCGCGGGCGAACAGCCAGACCGGCCGACCGGCTGCTTGTGCGGCCATGGCGCTGCCCCAGAAGAACAGCGCCAGATAGCCGAAGAGAAGGGCCAGCGCGGCCCAGCCGAAAGCAGAGATCATGTGCGCAGCCCTTGGGCAGACGGCTTTCGGATGTCGTGACAGCAGGGCCGCAGTAATCCTTCTGGTCCGGGTATTTGCATGGGATGTTCAGGCATGAGTGTCGAAGGTCTTCCTGCTGGATTCGGGTTAGCTTTCATGGGCAACGATCCCGGTTCCGGGCGGGTCCACCTGCACCGTTACGTGGTCGATATCATAAAGGTCGTGAAGTCGCTTCACGACAAGTTCAGGCAGGCTCAGCGGGTCGGCACCTGGCGCTGCGGTCACATGCACCGTTGCGACCGTGGAATTGTCGGTCAGCACCCAAGCGTGGAAGTGCCCCGCATCGGCAATCCCCGGCAAGGTGGCCAGATCGGCCTCGGCGGCGCGTGCGTCCAGCCCCTGCGGCACCGCCTGCAACAGCACCCGAAGCGACTCCGACACCAGCGACCAAGCCGACCGCACCACAAGGGCTGCGACAAGCACCGACAAGAGCGGGTCAAGGATCAGCCAACCAGTCAGCATGATGCCGATGGCAGCCAGAATCGCGCCGACCGATCCAAGGAGATCGCCGATCACATGCAGAAAGGCGCCTTTCAGGTTCGTGTCGCGCTTGTCACCGCGCGACAGATACCAGGCTCCGGTGACGTTGACGAAAAGCCCGATACAGGCCACCGCCAGCATCGGCCCGGCAAGGATTTCCACCGGACTGCCGATCCGCCCGACCGCTTCCCAGGTGATCCAGGCGACCAGCAGCAGCAGCGAGGCCCCGTTCGCCAGCGCCGCCAGTACACGAACGCGGTGAAAGCCGTAGGTGCGCGTGGCATCCGCCGCTCGGGCCGCGACCCGGTAGGCGATCAGCGCCAGAAGCAGCGCTGCCGCATCCGACACCATGTGTCCGCTGTCGGCGATCAGGGCCAGCGAGCCCGAGAACCACCCGCCCACCGCCTGCACCACCGCGTAGCCGGCTGTCAGCCAGAAGACGACCCTGACCCGGCCAACATTGCCAGAGTCCAGATTGCCGCCGTGATCATGGCCCTCGGACATGCCCTCAGCCCTCGCGTTCCGGGTTGAACCGCAGTAGGCGCAGAGCGTTCAGCGTCACCAGCACTGTCGCACCAGTATCAGCGAGAATCGCAATCCAAAGGCCGGTCAGACCGAAGACCGAGGTCACGAGGAAAACGGCCTTCAGGCCAAGCGCGATGGTCACGTTCTGACGGATATTGGCCATTGCCGCGCGCGACATGCGGATCGTGGCCGGAATGTCGGTCACCCGGTCGCGCAGGATCGCCGCATCGGCGGTTTCCAGCGCCACATCGGTCCCCGATCCCATCGCCACGCCCACACTCGCTTGCTTCAGAGCCGGTGCGTCGTTGATACCGTCGCCGATCATCATCACGCCCCCTTTGGTGCCGATCTCGCGGATGTAGGCGAGCTTGTCCTCGGGCATCATGTCGGCTTCGAACTTCAGCCCGAGGCTTCCGGCAATCGCGGCGGCCGTGCGCGGGTTATCCCCGGTCAGGATAACTGCGGTCACCCCCATGGCCGTCAGCTGGCGCACAGCGTCTTTGGCATCCGCCCGCGGCTCGTCCCGCATGGCGATCAAGCCAAGTGGGGTTTTCTCGCGGAACACGGCGACCGCGGTCTTGCCATCCTCTTCGAAGATCGTAGCCTGCCGCAGGCCAAGGCCATCGAGCCCACCATGCTCCATCGCGTAACGCGGAGAGGCGACCCATGCAGGCACGCCGCCCACGGTTGCGACAACCCCCTTGCCCATCAGCGCTTTTGCATCCTGCGACGACAGCGCGGTCACGCCTGCATCTTTGGCCTTGTTCAGGATGGCGATCGCCAGCGGATGGCTTGACCCCATCTCGACGCCAGCGGCAACGGCCAGAAGCTCGGCTTCGGTAGTGGCCCCGAACGGCACCACGTCCGTCACCTGCGGGCGGCCGTGCGTCAGCGTCCCGGTCTTGTCGAAGGTCACGACATCGACCTTCGCCGCCGCTTCGATCACCGCGCCGCCCTTCATCAACAGTCCACGGCGCGCCCCGGTGGACATGGCCGAGGCAATGGAAGCGGGGACCGAGATGACCAGCGCGCAAGGGCAGCCGATCAGCAGGAGGGCAAGGCCGCGGTAAACCCAGGTCTCCCAAGGCTGACCGAAGGCCAGCGGCGGCACCAGCACAACCAGTGCCGCGACGGCAACGATGGCGGGCATATACCAGCGGCTGAAGCGGTCGATGAAGCGTTCGGTCGGCGCACGCGCCTCCTCGGCCTCTTCGACAAGGCGGATAATGCGGGCAATGGTGTTGTCTTCGGGGCCTTTGGTAACCTTGACCCGCAAGGCGGCCTCGGTGTTGATCGAGCCTGCAAACACGGATTCCCCCGGCCCGCGCGTCTTGGGCACGCTTTCGCCGGTGACCGGGCTCTCATCAACGCCCGAGGTGCCATCGGTGATCTCGCCATCGGCCGGAATGCGGTCGCCGGGACGCACTAGCACAGTCTGGCCCACGGACAGGCTCGCTGCTGGCACCTCGCGCGTTGTGTCGCCGGTGACCAGTTGCGCCGTCTTCGGCACCAGATTTGCCAGCGCCCGGATGCCGTCCCGTGCCTTGCCTGCGGCCACGCCCTCCAGCACCTCTCCCACAGCGAAGAGGAAAACAACCAGCGCGGCCTCCTCAGCCGCATTGATGAACAGCGCACCGATGGCGGCGATGGTCATCAGGCTTTCGATGGTGAAAGGCTGGCCCATCCGCAGCGCGGCAAAGGCGCGCTGCGCCACCGGGGCAACCCCAATCAGACAGGCGGAAACGAAGGCCCACTTCCCAATGTCGGGCGCCAGATACTCGATGATCCAGGCCGCACCCAACAAGAGGGCGGTGAAGATGACGAGCTTGCCCTTTCCAGTCTGATACCAGCGCTTGCCGCGATCTGCGGGGTCGTCATGGACATGGCCGGGGCTTCCGTGACCGCTGTCGTCGCGCGCAGATGCCTTTGCGGCCTTTGGGGCAGCGTCACGGCCAGCATGATCGTGCTTAGCGTGATCTTCCCCGCTGTGATCGTGCCCCGAATGGTCTTGCCCGGCATCATCATGGTCGTGATCATGGCCATCGTCGTGGCTGTGGCCCTTGGCTTCGTCGTGGTCATCCTCGGGCACCGCACCCGGAAGCACGAAGTCCTTCTTCGCCCCCGCCTTGCGCGGCTCGATCTGATAGCCAAGCGACCGCACGGCCCCTTCGATCTTTTCGCGCGGAGTGGTGCCATCGGCCAGCGTCAGCTTCAACCGTTCGGACATGATTGCCACATTCACATCGCTGACTCCCGGCAGACGCCCGACCGCATTCTTGATCTTAGTCGCGCATGCGGCGCAATCCATGCCTGTCACGGTCCATTCGACAGTTGCTGTCGTGTTGGTCGTATCGGAATTCTTGTCAGCCATGATCGCTCCCCCGCCCAAGCTGGGGCAGTTGCCATTATTGATTCGTAGATTTAATGTCTCTAGCAACTATAGCTTCAAGGGGAATCTGATGCTGACCATCGGAAAACTGAGCGAGGCCGCCGGGGTGAAGGTTCCGACGATCCGCTATTACGAGCAGATTGGCCTTCTTCCCGAAGCCGAACGCAGCGCGGGCAATCAGCGGCTCTATGGCCGCAAGGCGATGGAACGGCTCGCCTTCATCCGGCATGCGCGCGATCTGGGCTTCACGCTGGAAGCGATCCGGGACCTTCTCAGTCTGTCGGACCGACCCGATCAGTCTTGCGCGGCAGCCGATGCCATCGCGAAGGCGCAACTGGCCGAGGTTGAAAGCCGCCTTGCGCGCCTGACCGCGCTGAAGGCCGAGCTTGAACGTATGGTCGTGCAATGCGCAGGCGGGAAGATAGCCGACTGCCGGGTGATCGAAGTGCTGGGAGACCATTCCCTCTGCGCGACCGATCACCGCCATCCCGAAAGCGAGGCAGCCCAATGACCATACCCGGCACACTCGCTATCTACGCTGGAGCGGCTCTGGCTGAGATTCTAGGGTGTTTCGCCGTCTGGGCATGGATGCGGCAGGGAGCGAGCGCGCTATGGCTGGCCCCCGGCCTGGTTAGCTTGGCCGTCTTCGCCTGGCTCCTGACCCTCGCGCCATCGGATTTCGCGGGGCGCGCCTACGCCGCCTACGGTGGCGTCTACATCGCTGCGTCGCTCGTCTGGCTCTGGGCCGTAGAGAAACAACGCCCTGACGCCTGGGACCTGAGCGGGGCGATGCTCTGTTTTCTCGGTGCAGCGCTCATCTTGTTTGCTCCCAGAGGTGCCTGATCTTTGTGCTCAGAATGCGCGGTCGGTCAAACAGCACGAACCGATGGCTGATATCTCGATCAGGTTGATCCGGAAGGGCTGAGCGAAGCATTGCCCGTTCCGACGACGGGAAGGCGCCCAATATTCCCTTCACCGCGAAATCTCTCCCGCCAGTACCGCCCGCCCATGCACCGCGAGGATTGCAGCGAACTTAGGACATCCGAACTGATGGACGATGGTGCGGACACGGGCTTCATACGCAGCCTGACCGATCAGCCGGCACAGATCCGATGCATGGAACTGCCGGTTGGCGCTTGGTGCCGCCCGGATCTGATCGTGAAGCTCTTGCGCTTTCGGGCCAGCCGTATGCTGCGGCACCGGAGTAGCTGATGGCGACGGAGCCGTGTTCGACGAACTGGTCCGCCAGCGGCGCATGAAGCCGAGTAAGAAGCCAGCCGGAACACGGTCATTGCCTCGCGCACGGTTGAAGGCAAGGAACCTCTCCCAGATGGCCTGCGTATCGACATTCCAGCAGGGTAACGCCGCCTTAGCCGCCCTGATCAGCTCTGCCCACGGCGTTTGGTAAACGTTGGTTCCCTCCTCAATCTCAATCCTCCCTGCAAAGATAGTTTTGTTCTTAGAGTCTCTAGATAGTGATGTGTCGCGTGCAGATGACGCGACATCTGGAAGTGCGTTTACCTCTCGGTTCCCCCCGAACCGGAAGAGCCAAGGCGCAAACTTGCCATTCGGCTTCCACCGAACCAGCGCCAAACCGGACGCCGCAAGCTCGACAAGGAGCACCGTCAGATGCTGACGGGAAACTCCCATTTTCTCGGCAAGATGAGCCAGCGTGAACGCGGCCGTCCCGAGTTCGAGTCCGTTGTACCCATTTCTCCAGGCGATCCCGTCGAGGATGATCGTCGCGAGCTTGTGGGCCGATGTTGAGAGCGGCGTTTCTGTGATGCGGCGCAGAATGGCGCCGGTCGTGAGTTCCATGTCGTGTCGTTCCTTCAAGGGACGACACCAGACCGTGAGGCGTGCAAAATTTCGTTCCGGCAAAGGCATTTGCCGGTTGAACGGCCCCAAAGCTCGCGCTAAATTTCCACTACCACGAGGAAATCAGTGCGGCGTCGGGCCTATGGTCTGGCGTCGTTTCTGTTTCTAGGGGTTTCAGTCTTTCGGTCGTGTCGGATGAGGCTGAAGGGTCAGTTCATCAGTAGCGGACCTCCTCGAAGCCGTAGGTGCCCTCGTAATCGGTCCAGTCGACGAAGACCCCGCGGAACCAATAGTTGGAACAGCTTGTGCCCGGGCGGAACGCCGAAGCGGACGGGACTCGGGCTGGCGTGGATCGCGCCCACGCGAAGTCACCCTGCTCACCGTAGGTCCCCTCGCGGATCGTCGACCAGGTGTTGCAATCACCGTCTCTGTTGCGGTGCCGGCGGTACTCGATCTGGAACACATGGATCGAGCGCACGAAGTCGTAAGCCGGATCGGAAATGTCGACGTCCGCGCGGTCTTGGGCCAGGTAAAGGTCGGCTAAATGCTCATCCCGTGACTGGGGCCGTGGTCCGCCTTCCTGTCGCAGTGCGATCTCGAACAGCCGCTCCATCGGAGCCTTTTCGCGGTTCAGCGACGCGCGCATAGGGCAGTTCCAGATCTGCAGCGGCGGCTCGACCGGCCAGGGCGTGATCCGGGCGATGAAGACGGTACGGGCGTGGGCGCATTCTGCCGAGGCTGGCCAGCCGCCTGCGAGGCAGAGAAGGATCGCGCAATCGACAGGGTAGGCGGCGACTGGCGCAGCAAGAGAAAGGGACAGGGCGGTCGCTGCGACGGCGGCCGCAGCTCGTAGTCTTGTCATGGGAGTTTCCTTGTGAAGATGCCGGGAGGGAAGGGCAGGGGGACCTGAACACACGCGATCAACCGTCCGGGTCCTGGCCAAGAGCCTGGTAGTCGCGGATTGCGCGGTTGATCTCTTCGGACACTTCGGCTCGCGCGGCGTCGAGACAGCGCAGATAGGCCTGTGCCTCATCGAAATAGGCCGTGAACTCCTGCCCGATCTCCACGCGATACTCGGCACGTGTGGCCGCATCGGTCACCGGAGCAGGCGGGACCGGCGGCAGGCAGTCCAGCGAAGTCGCTGCCTGAGAGACCCCGCAGACAGGCATCATGAGCAGGGTGGCGACGACGAAGCAAGCGCGTCTGGAGGTGACAAATAGCATGCGCGGTCCCGGGGTTTCAAAACATGTGCATGAATTGCAAAACACCGCTATTGACGCAACAGGATTCTACCGCTAGGTGAGCGCCATGTTGTGCGACGACATGTTTCTCATCAGCGCAACATGCACTATGTTCTGCCGTGAGCGTTTTGCTTTCGGAAGGTGCCAACCCATGAGGAACTTGACCCCGGTGATCTTGCAGGCCGGACTTAAGGAGGCCCTGACCGAAGGCGGCATCGTCGAAGCCCTCTGTGTCGAGGACGCAAAGAAGGTTCTCAATG
>Ga0209793_1000668_pt1 | contig 33097 bp, 29 predicted proteins | sample EBPBio122009_DNA_FD_185863 | JGI IMG/M metagenome (GOLD analysis project Ga0209793, IMG submission 185863) | Wastewater treatment Type I Accumulibacter community from EBPR Bioreactor in Madison, WI, USA - Reactor 1_2/2/2009_ DNA (SPAdes) (version 2) | ecosystem: Engineered > Bioreactor > EBPR >... | reverse complement strand
GTTACGGGCCGGGCGAACCTTGCAGCCCTCTCGTCCTATTGCCGCGACAGCGATATCGCCTTCATCTCGGATGAGATCTATCACGGCCTGACCTTCGTCGGCGAAGAGGCGACGGCGCTGGAATTCGGCGAGGAGGCGGTGATCATCAACTCCTTCTCGAAATACTATTGCATGACCGGCTGGCGGATCGGCTGGATGGTGCTGCCGGAAAAGCTGGTGCGTCCGGTCGAGCGTATCGCCCAGAGCCTCTATATTTCCGCGCCGGAACTCTCGCAGATCGCGGCGCAGGCGGCCCTCGGCGCGGAGGCGGAGTTGAACGTCTACCGCGACGCCTATCGGGTGAATCGTGATTTCCTCGTCAAGCGCCTGCCGGAACTCGGCTTCTCCATCGCCTCGCCGATGGATGGCGCCTTTTATGCCTATGTGGATGTCCGCCGCTTCACCAACGACAGCATGGCCTTCGCCCGCCGCATGCTGGCCGAGACCGATGTCGCCGCCACGCCCGGCATCGACTTCGACCCGCTGGACGGCCATCACACGATGCGGTTCTCCTATGCCGGCTCCTTCGAGGAGATGAACGAGGCGGTCGACCGCCTCGCGCGCTGGCTCGCCTGAGATCGGAAAGCGATTCCGCTTCAAGGCTTTGCGATGCGAAGCGGAATCGATCTTTCAGGCACCTGATTCACTTTCTCAGACGCGGTTGATCGAGACGCCGCCATCGACCAGCATCGCCGTTCCCGTCGTGAAGCTGGAGGCGGGCGAGCAGAGGAAAAGCGCGGCTTCAGCGATTTCCTCCGGCGCGGCGATGCGCTTGAAGGCGTTGAGGCCGGCGACGAATTGCAGCGCCTCGGGCGTGTTCGCCACGTCGCGGCCCATCGGCGTATCCGTCGCGCCCGGCAGCAGCGCATTCACGCGAATGCCCTTCGGCCCGTATTCGGAAGCGAGCACCTGCACCAGGCCGACAAGGCCGGACTTGGACGCGGCGTAAGCCGCAAGACCGGGAAAACCTGCCGTGTAGCCGACGAAGGTGGACGTGAAGACGAGGCTGCCGCCGCCGCGTGCCTCCATCGCGGGAAGCTGGTACTTGGCGGCGAGGAAGCCGCTCGTCAGGTTGACGCCCAGAACTGCCTGCCATTCCGCCATGGAGAGCGCGGTGAGGGCGCCGACCGGCCCCGTCGTGCCGGCATTGTTGAAGGCTATGTCGAGGCCGCCGAATTCCGCCTGCGCGGCATCGACCAGCGCCTCGTGATGGGATTCTTCGCTGACGTCGCCGGGAACGGCGACGACCGCGCCGCCGGCCATACGGATTTCCTCGGTAACCGCCTCCAGCCGTTCGCGTCCGCGTGCCGAAAGCACGACCTTCGCCCCCTGCCGGGCGAACAGCAGCGCGGCGGCGCGGCCGATGCCGGAGCTTGCGCCGGTGATGATGGCAACCTTGTTATCGAGACGTGTCATGGGAAGCTCCTTCTGGTTCTGACGACAGCGATGTCGCAGAAGGAGAAGGGGGCAGCCACCCGATTCCCGCGCGCAAGAAAAAGGCCCGGCAAAACCGGGCCTTCTCGATTCCATAATATAAGCAGGCTCTTAGAAGAAGCCGCGACGCTGCCACCAGCCACCCTTCTTGGGCTTTTCCGGTTCATCGTCCGTTGCCGCTTCCTTGGCCGTCGTGGACTTCACGACGGGTTCGGATGCGATCTTCGAGAGGTCGCGGTTGGCGCGCACGGGCTTGGCCGGCTCTTCGAGATCGGCGGCGGCCTGCTCGACTTCCGGTTCCGCCGTTGCGGTCTCTTCCACGGCGGCCGGTGCGGGCTGGGCCTCGACCTCGCTGCGGGCAGCCTCGTCGGCAACGGCTTCTTCGGCCGCCTTGGCGCGGCTTCGGCGAGCGCGCTTCGGCTTGGCAGGCGCCTCCTCGACGACGGCTTCGGCCGGGGTTTCCTCGGCAGCGACAGCCACTTCTGCGACTTCCGCCTCGACGGCTTCCACCGTCACGGCATCGCCGTCGTCGTCATCGCCTTCCGCATCGTCGGACCCTTCGGCGCCGGCTTCGACGGAGCCGTCCTCGGGACGGTTGCGGCGGCCGCCGCGCTTGCCACGACGGCGGCGCTTGCGGCGCTGGTCGCTGCTCTCGCCGGCTTCGGCCTGGGTCGCTTCCGTACCCTCTTCGCCATCGCCATCGCCTTCGGCGTCATCGTCGTCGAGCACGTCGTCATCACCAGCCTGTTCACCGCCGAAGGAGGCGGTGTCCGTGCCGTCGCCGTTCTCGCGGCCACGACCGCGACGGCGGCGGCGGCGCTTGCGCTTGTTGCGGCCGTTCTCGTCGGAGGAGGCGGACTGCGCGGCGGCGGCCGGGCGGGCTGCTTCTTCCTCTTCCTCGTCGATCTCTTCCTCGATCACGACGTCTTCTTCTTCCGGCTCCGGCTCGAAGTGCAGGATCTGCTCGATCTTGACCGGATTCTCCACAGCCTCGCCGCGGTCGATCGCGAAGTGCTGTGCGCCGACATGGGCATCCGCCTCTATGATGATGACGACGCCGAAGCGGCCCTCATAGTCGATGATCGTGCCGCGCTTGTGGTTGAGCAGGTAGAGCGCGATATCCGGCGTGGTGCGGACGGTGATGTTGTGCGTCGTGTTCTTGAGGAGATATTCCTCGATGCCGCGCAGGACATGCAGCGCGACCGACGACTGCGAGCGGATATGGCCCGTGCCGTTGCAGTGCGGGCAGGTCTGCATCGTCGATTCGAGAACCGAGGCGCGGATACGCTGGCGCGACATTTCGAGCAGGCCGAAATGCGAGATGCGGCCGACCTGGATGCGCGCGCGGTCGTTCTTGAGATGGTCCTTCAGACGCTTCTCGACGGCCCGGTTATTGCGCTTCTCCTCCATGTCGATGAAGTCGATGACGACGAGGCCGGCAAGGTCGCGCAGGCGAAGCTGGCGCGCCACTTCTTCCGCCGCTTCCAGGTTCGTCTGGAGCGCGGTCTCCTCGATGGAGTGCTCGCGCGTCGAGCGGCCGGAGTTGACGTCGATCGAGACGAGCGCCTCGGTTTGGTTGATGATGATGTAGCCGCCGGACTTCAGCGTCACCTGCGGCTGCAGCATGCGGTCGAGCTGGGCTTCGATGCCCGAGCGCGAGAAGATCGGATGCACGTCGCGGTAAGGCTGGACGACCTTCGCGTGGCTCGGCATCAGCATCTTCATGAAGGCTTTTGCCTCGCGGTAGCCTTCCTCGCCGGCAACGACGATCTCGCTGATGTCCTTGTTGTAGAGGTCGCGGATCGAGCGCTTGATGAGCGAGCCTTCCTCATAGACGAGGCAGGGCGCGGTGGAGGCGAGCGTCAGCGTACGGACGTTTTCCCAAAGGCGCATCAGGTATTCGAAGTCGCGCTTGACCTCGACGCGGGTGCGGTTCGCGCCGGCGGTGCGCAGAATGACGCCCATGCCCTGCGGAACCTCGAGGTCGCGGGCGATTTCCTTCAGGCGCTTGCGGTCCTGCAGGTTGGTGATCTTGCGGGAAATGCCGCCGCCGCGCGCCGTGTTCGGCATCAGGACGGAGTAGCGGCCGGCGAGCGACAGGTACGTGGTGAGAGCCGCGCCCTTGTTGCCGCGCTCTTCCTTGGCGACCTGCACGAGCAGGATCTGGCGACGCTTGATGACTTCCTGGATGCGGTACTGCTTGCGCGGCTTGCGCTGCACGCGGTCCGGCACTTCTTCCATGGCGTCTTCTGCGCCGACGGATTCGATGACTTCCTTCTCTTCGCCGTTGTGATCGTCGTCATCGTCGTCGTCATCGCGGCGACGACGGCCGCGCGCACGCTCGGCCGGCTCGGAGATCTCGTCGGTGTCGACGGCCATGGCCATCGCGCCGCCGGGCGTTTCGTCGTCGGTGCCTTCGGTGGACGCGGCAGCCTCTTCTGCGACCGGAGCTTCTTCCTCGGTCTTCGCTTTGGCCTTGCGGGTGCGGCGCGGCTTCTTCGGCTTTTCGGCCGGAGCCTCTTCGGCGGCAAGGTCCGCGAAGGCTGCGACGACGTCCGGCTCAGCCGGGGCTTCGGCGACGGCTTGCTCGACGGCGACGATCGCTTCAGCCTCGATCTCGGCCGGCGCTTCGCTTTCGTCGGAGGAAGCGCGCGTGCCCGTCTCGATCGGCTCGATATCGTCGTCGCGGCGATGTTCCTCGGCTTCCGCCTTCAGGAGAGCCTGACGGTCGGCGAGGGGGATCTGGTAATAATCCGGATGGATTTCGGCGAAGGCCAGGAAGCCGTGGCGGTTGCCGCCGTAGTCGACGAAGGCCGCCTGGAGCGACGGTTCGACGCGCGTGACCTTGGCAAGGTAGATATTGCCGCGGATCTGCTTCTTGTGTTCGGATTCGAAATCGAATTCTTCTATGCGGTTCCCGCGTACGACGACAACCCGCGTCTCCTCAGCGTGAGACGCATCGATAAGCATTTTCTCTGCCATTTAATTTGAACTCCTCGGCGCAGCCGCAATCCTGGCGGCGAGCTGTTCCCTGAAAGGAACGAGCCGGGGGAGGAGAGGGATGCGCCGGATAGGTAAGTTCCCGTCGGGCCACGGTGAGCGGCAGGCGAACGGAGGGTGGTCGGTACGCGAGCGTCCCGGTGCCTGTTACCCTCTGATAGAATCCGCCGTGACAACATCAACGTCCAACGAGAATGCCAGTGCCATAGACCTATAAGGGTCCGATGAAATTGCCCTTGGGTAAGGGCGAGCGGTGGAAATCCACCTTGACTGTTCCGGCCACCGCCGGTTTACGCGATCTAATCGGCCGGGAAAAAGCGGTGCGACGGCGGATGAAGGCCCGGTTCGGCGCCAAGATCCCGAAGGGGTGGCTGCCTGCTCTAAGCGATTCTATCCCGTCTATTCTTTTTCCCTGATTTTGCTTTTATGGCGGATATGTCACAATGGCAAGGGAAAAGCCAAAAGCGTCATAATCTTGATGGATTTGCCATGATCTGTGCGCCGCGCCGCGCACGGCCGCCTCCGGCAAGCTTCGGTTAACCATATGGGGGCATCTATGGACTTCGTCCAGCGCCGCGCCGCGCGGGTTTCACGCGTTCGAACGGACTGCAAGTGGTGATGCCAAGCTTTCTGACCAAGACCCTTTATCGCCTTGCCATGGGAGCGTTCGCCGCAAGCCTCTGCCTTGCCGTCGTGACGCCTGTGCTCGCCGTTTCCGCTTCCGCCGCGCCGCTGCTCGCCTTCGGCGCCCGCATCGCCGGTGACGACGCCCGCACGCGCCTCGTCATCGACTTCGACCGCAAGCCCGACTTCAAGGTTCACTACGTCGCCAATCCCTATCGCATCCTCATCGACCTGCCGGAGACCGATTTCGGCATCAAGGCGGAGGAACTGGAGGCGCGCGGCATCTTCTCCGACATCCGCTACGGCACCATGGCCGCCGGGCGCGCCCGCATCGTGCTGACCGCCTCGCGCCCTGTCGGCGTCGTGCTGGCGGAGGTGCAGGAAGAGCAGGGGGCGGAAAGCTATCGCCTTGTCATCGACACGGCCATCGTCACCGGTGAGGTCTTCCAGGGCCAGATGGACAAGCAGAGCTGGCAGGCATCCGCGCCCGCCGCAAGCGAGGAAACGCCCGTGCTGCTGCCGGGCAGCCGGCCGGACGGCCCCTTCGTCATCGCCGTCGATGCCGGTCACGGCGGCATCGACAACGGCGCGCGCGGCGGCGCGACGAAGACAGAGGAGAAGAATGTCACGCTCGCCTTCGCAAGGGAGCTTGCGGACGCCCTCAACAAGCTGCCCGGCACCAAGGCCATCCTGACCCGCGACAAGGACGAGTTCCTCTCGCTTTCCCAGCGCGTGCAGCTTGCCCGCGGCGAGGGCGCGAACCTTCTGATCTCCATCCACGCCGATACGCTGAAGCAGAAGGATATCCGCGGCGCGACGGTCTACACCATTTCCGACAAGGCTTCCGACAGTCTCGCCGCAAGCCTTGCCGAGCGGGAAAACCTCTCCGACCAGATCGCCGGCATCTCCTTCACCGATGAGCCGGCCGAGGTCGCCGACATCCTGCTGGACCTGACGCGCCGCGAGACGCAGGCCTTTTCCATCAATCTCGCCCAGAGCGTCGTCGGCACCTTCAAGGACGAGGTGCTGCTGATCAACAATCCGCACCGCCATGCCGGCTTCCGCGTGCTGACCGCGCCGGACGTGCCCTCGATCCTGCTGGAACTCGGCTTCATGTCGAACAAGGACGACGAGCAATTGCTGATCGATCCCGCCTGGCAGAAGAAGGTCGCAGGCCTCGTCGCCAAGGCGGTGGAGGAATACCGCGAGACTGTGGTCGCCAACGGCGGTTAAGCTTGTCCTTAAAAACGTGGGCGCCGGATCGGCGAACATGCTAGTCTTTTCTGTGCCGGAAAAGTGACATCGCCGCCCATTGTGCGGGTAGCGAAGCCATCGGGCATGCTGTAAGCCCTATTTTCCTCACAATCCGATCGCTAGACGGAAGCGGAAACTGGGGACGAGTCGTCTTCGACGGGCAGGGCGCGGCGGCTGGATCCAGCCGGAGCGGCACAGGCCGGGCAGCAGGTCTGTCCGATGAATTCATAAGCATAAGGCACCGGTAACTGGCTCATGATCAGACTGATTGGATATTTCTTCGGGATTGGCGCCGTATTCTTTCTCGGCGTGGCGGCAATGGTTGCCCTCTATCTCGGAAGTGTCGCAAAGGATCTCCCCGATTATGAGGTGCTCAACAGCTACGCGCCGCCGGTGACGACGCGCGTACATGCCGGCAACGGCGCGCTGATGGCCGAATATGCCCGCGAACGCCGCCTCTACCTGCCGATCCAGGCGATCCCGGACCGCGTGAAGGCCGCCTTCCTTTCCGCCGAAGACAAGAATTTCTACCAGCATCCCGGCGTCGACGTGACGGGCCTCTTCCGCGCCATCGTGGTCAACTTGCAGAACATGGGGTCCGGCCGCCGCCCCGTCGGCGCGTCGACCATCACGCAGCAGGTCGCGAAGAATTTCCTCCTGTCCTCCGACCAGACCATGGACCGCAAGGTCAAGGAAGCGATCCTCTCCTTCCGCATCGAGCAGGCCTATTCCAAGGACCGCATCCTCGAACTCTACCTGAACGAGATCTTCTTCGGCCTCAATTCCTACGGCATCGCCGGCGCGGCGCTCACCTATTTCGACAAGTCCGTCACCGAACTGACCATCGCCGAGACCGCCTATCTCGCAGCCCTGCCGAAGGGGCCGTCGAACTACCATCCCTTCCGCCGCGCGGAAGCGGCCATCGAGCGCCGCAACTGGGTCATCGACCGTATGGTGGAGAACGGCTACGTCACCCAGAGCGACGGCGCGGAGGCGAAAGCCCAGCCGCTCGGCGTGACCCCGCGCCACCGCGGCACCTATCTCTTCGCCTCGGACTACTTCTCCGAGGAAGTCCGCCGCCAGATCATCGAGCGCTACGGCGACAACGCGCTTTACGAAGGCGGCCTTTCGGTGCGCACCTCGCTCGACCCGCGCATCCAGGTCGCGGCCCGCAAGGCGCTGCAACACGGCCTTTTGAGCTATGACGAGCGCCGCGGCTTCCACGGCCCGATCAAGACCATCGAGATCGGTGGTGACTGGGGCGTGGAACTGGCCAAGGTTGACGCCTTCTCCGACGTGCCGGAATGGAAGCTCGCCGTCGTGCTCGCTGTCGATGACAGCGGCGCGGATATTGGCCTGCAACCGAGCAAGGAAGCTTCCGGCAAGGTTGTCGAAGAGCGTGTCACGGGCCGCATCGAGGCCAAGGCGATGACCTGGGCCTACCGCTCCGCCAAGGGTGATCGCAAGACGGCGAAATCGCCGGTCGGCGTGCTCAGTGCGGGCGATGTCGTCTATGTCGAACCGGTGGAGGGCGGCACCTATCGCCTGCGCCAGCCGCCGAAGGTGCAGGGCGGCCTTATCGCCATGGACCCGCATACCGGCCGCGTGCTCGCCATGGTCGGCGGCTTCTCCTACGGCCAGTCGGAATTCAACCGCGCCACGCAGGCGATGCGCCAGCCGGGTTCCTCCTTCAAGCCCTTCGTCTATGCCGCCGCGCTCGACAACGGCTATACGCCGGCCTCGGTGGTCATGGACGCGCCGTTCGAGATGGTCGCCGGCGGCCAGGTCTGGCGCCCGCAGAACTACGGCGGCGGTTCGGCCGGCCCGTCGACGCTGCGCCTCGGCATCGAGCGCTCGCGCAACCTGATGACCGTTCGCCTTGCCAACGACATGGGCATGAACCTCGTCGCCGAATATGCCGAGCGCTTCGGCATCTACGACAAGATGCTGCCGGTGCTCGCCATGTCGCTCGGCTCGGGTGAGACGACGGTGATGCGCATGGTCTCGGCCTATGCCGTGCTCGCCAATGGCGGCAAGCAGATCAAGCCTTCGCTGATCGACCGCATCCAGGACCGCTACGGCAAGACGATCTTCCGCCATGAAGAGCGCACCTGCGAAAACTGCAACGCCACCGACTGGGAAAACCAGCAGGAGCCGGAACTGGTCGACAATCGCGAGCAGGTGCTCGACCCGATGACCGCCTACCAGATCACCTCGATGATGGAAGGCGTCGTCACGCGCGGCACCGCCGCCGGCAAGATCAAGCTCGACCGCCCGACGGCCGGCAAGACCGGCACGACCAACGACGAGAAGGATGCCTGGTTCGTCGGCTACACGCCGGACCTCGTCGCGGGTCTCTATATCGGCTTCGACAGCCCGGCCCCGCTTGGCCGCGGCGGCACCGGCGGCTCGCTTTCCGCGCCGATCTTCAACGAATTCATGCAGGCCGCGGTGGAGGGCACGCGCCCGACAAAGTTCATCGTGCCGGAAGGTATGCAGTTCATCGCCGTCAACCGCAAGACGGGCATGCAGGCCTATGAGGGCGATCCGGACACGATCATGGAAGCCTTCAAGCCCGGCACCGGCCCGGCCGACGTATTCTCGGTCATCGGCGGTGACGAATATGCCACCCCCGAGGAAATCCTGAACAGCTCGCCGCAGGCCAACCAGGCCGTGACGGGCGGCAGCGGCGGCCTGTTCTGATCCATCCGATCCCTGTTCGAGGGCGGGCGCGGGGCTTTACATCCGCGCCCGCCCTCTCTATTTCGGGGCCACCGAAACCTGAAGCATCGAAGAAACGGACATGCGCGCGGAAATCGAGAATATCGTCGACGAAATCAAGCAGGCCATAAGCCTGCTGAGGAGGCATCTTTGACTGGGATCAGGCGGTAAGACGACTGGACTGGTTGAACAACAAGGCAGAGGATCCCAACCTCTGGAACGATGCCCAGGAAGCCCAGAAGCTGATGCGCGAGCGCCAGCAGCTGGACGAGAGCATCAATGGCGTAAGAGCCATCGAGCAGCAGCTCCGGGACAATATCGAACTCATCGAAATGGGTGAGGAAGAGGGCGACGATTCCGTCGTCAAGGATGCCGAGGACGCGCTGAAGGCCGTCAAGGTCGAGGCTGCGCGCAAGCAGGTCGAGGCCATGCTTTCGGGCGAGGCGGACACCAACGACACCTATCTCGAAGTGCATTCCGGCGCCGGCGGCACGGAAAGCCAGGACTGGGCGAACATGCTGCTGCGCATGTATACCCGCTGGGCCGAGCGCTCGGGCTACAAGGTGGAGCTGCTGGAAGTCCACGACGGCGAAGAGGCGGGCATCAAGTCCGCGACGCTTCTCGTCAAGGGCCACAATGCCTATGGCTGGCTGAAGACGGAATCGGGCGTGCACCGTCTCGTGCGCATCTCGCCGTATGACAGCAATGCGCGGCGCCACACCTCGTTCTCGTCGATCTGGGTCTATCCGGTCGTCGACGATTCGATCACCGTCGAGGTGAACGAAAGCGATTGCCGTATCGACACCTACCGTTCGTCGGGCGCCGGCGGCCAGCACGTCAACACGACCGACTCGGCCGTGCGCATCACGCACATCCCGACCGGCATCGTGGTCGCCTGCCAGCAGGAGCGTTCGCAGCACAAGAACCGCGCCAAGGCGTGGGACATGCTGCGCGCCCGCCTCTACGAGCAGGAGCTGAAGAAACGTGAGGACGCCGCCAATGCCGAAGCCGCCTCCAAGACGGATATCGGCTGGGGCCACCAGATCCGCTCCTACGTCCTCCAGCCCTATCAGCTCGTCAAGGACCTGCGCACGGGTGTCGAAAGCACGGCCCCCTCGGACGTGCTCGACGGCGAACTCAACGAGTTCATGGAAGCCGCGCTCGCCCATCGCGTCAACGGTGGCGCCGATGCGGTGGTGGACGACCTGAGCTGAGGTCTGCCGACATGAGATGAATGACGGGCGCTTCGGCGCCCGTTTTCAATTGGTGGCGCGTTCCACCTTGATCGCGCCGAGATCGTCGATCAGCACCGTCCAGCTTTCAGGCTCCACGGCCTTCGGATCGGTCTTGAGATAGACCGTGGCGAAGAGACCGGGCTGGGCGGTGACGCCCGAAGAGTTCTCCGGGCGGATATCCGTCACATAGGGTTTCATCGCTGAAAACTCTTCCAGCACCGCCGAGGAGGCGATCTTCGGGCCGGTTGCGGTCGCCTCGATCTGCTGGAGATGGATCGCGGCCGTTCCGTCCGGCTGGCGCACGGCGATCAGCTTGTAGTAGCCGCGGCGCAGGTCGCCTGCGGTCGTTTCCGGCTTTGCCGCGTCGCCATCCTCGGCCGGCGCCTCCCAGAAGCCGGTGCTGACCACGAAGGTGATCGTCTCGCCAACCGGCGAATCGCCCTCGGCCGAAGCCGGCCCGGCGAAAAGGAGAAAGGCGAGGGTGGCGGCGAGCATATGCCGTTTCATGACGAACTCCTGTCCTGAACCTGTCGCCGCCTCAATAATCGAATTGTTCGGCGAGAATCCGGTCGGACCAGGAATGATCGGGATCCGAAAGGATGCGCGCCGAGAGGCCGGCCGATTCGGCGATGCGCACCGAGATCACCGACTTGACCTCCGTATTGTCGGCCACCGCATTGACCGGCCGCTTTTCCGCCTCCAGCACCTCGATCTCCACCGTCACCTTGTTCGGTAGCAGTGCGCCGCGCCAGCGGCGGGGCCGGAAAGCGCTGACGGGCGTCAGGGCGAGAAGCGGTGCCTCCAGTGGCAGGATGGGGCCGTGGGCGGAGAGATTGTAGGCCGTGGAACCTGCCGGCGTCGCCAAAAGCAGGCCGTCGCAGATGAGTTCCTCAAGCCGCACACGCCCGTCCACGCTGACGCGCAGCTTGGCCGCCTGGTAGGACTGGCGGAACAGATAGACCTCGTTGATGGCCAGCGCCCGGCGTTCCTGGCCGCTGGCGTCGCTCGTGGTCATTTCGAGCGGGCGGAAGGCATTCTCCACCGCGGTCTCGATGCGCGCCTGAAGGTCCCTGGTGTCGTAGCGATTCATCAGGAAGCCGATGGAGCCGCGATTCATGCCGTAGACGCGCTTGCCGGAATTCATCGTCGTGTGCAGCGTCTGAAGCATGAAGCCGTCGCCGCCGAGCGCGACGATCACGTCGGCCTCCTCGGGGTCGGCATTGCCGTAGATGGCGATCAGCTCGTTGCGCGCTTCCTGCGCTTCCGGCGCCTGCGAGGCGACGAAGGAGAGGGAGGTGAAGTTACGCGTCATGCCCTGATCCGCATCCTCGCTTCAAAGTCCCGCCGGGTGCGGGCTGGCCTTTGTCGCACGCCTTCACGGTCCATGCATCTGAAAAATACCAGAGGCATCGATGCAAAAAGGCGGCGGCGTTCGCCGCCTGCGTCAAGCCTTGCGGGCCTTTTCCTGCGCCTCGAGGCGGTTGAGCACGGCCTGACCGGCGGCCGCGGCCTGAAGCGGATTGGCGAAGGGACCGTTCACCGGATAGGTGACGCCACGATAGGTGAGGGCGAAGAAATAGAGCCCCTTGGCGTCCTTCTCCACTGTGACCTTGGTAATCGGGTTCCTGGCATCCGGGTTCTTGTCTGCCGCCACGTCCGTTCCTCCGCATGATCGCCGCGCCGCTACGTAACCGCGCGCTGAGCATGCCTATAGGGCAGAGCGCCGCCTACGGCAATGGAGGCTGCGCAAGGAGACCCCGGCGCCGGGATGGCATCATTGAAGCCGTAACTCGAGTTGCTTCTTGCTCTTAAGCACATAGAGCGGCTTGGCGACGGCCGCGGCCTTGCGCTGAAGCTCAAGGCGGTTCTGCATCTGCCGCTCCCGCAAGGACCGGCAGGCTTCCAGAAGGGCATGTCCGCGTTCCAGGGTATCGTTCTGCATGATCGCAACCTCCAATGTTCTCTATATGTTCTCTTCTGGTGAAGGAGTCAAGAGACGGGCGCTGGCGGCGGGCTCAGAATGTGGTTCGAAGGAAATGGGACAGGCTTTCGGCAATTCCCTGGCTATACGCGCCGTGGTTCTGCGTGAAATCCCAGACGATGGCGCAGGCGATCGCAAAGACGGCGATGACATATCTCATGGGCACCCCGCACGACAGGGAGGGGCTGCGCCGGAAAATCGGGCGCGGTCCTGTAACGGCCATGGTGCGCCCTGCGGTAGCGCAAGTCCATTGAATTTCGGGATTTTGCCTACACATGGCCGCGCCGGCCGGTAATCGGCGACGAAGAGGAGAGAGTGGTGCCCCCAGCAAGACTCGAACTCGCGACCCCCTGATTACAAATTAATTCAAAAGCCTTTAAAGTCATAGGTTTGTGGTGGTCGCAAGGAATTGCGATTTGCGTTTTCGGTAAGGTTTTGACTAAAGCCCTGCGACTTATCGAGCCGCTTCATAACAACCATCATCACGAAATCAGAAAGCCACATAGCGCTGACGCCGATGATGAAACCGACAGCACCGAAAGTGGCTAGCGGATCATCCGGCAACGGAACGGCGATCGAGCGCAGGAGATGCACACCCGCCGCCGTGAGGTATCCCGCCGCCAGCGCCCCGCAGAGCGGCGAGACGATGCGTTCGCGCAAACTATGTCGCGTTGAAGACAGGGCGCGAAGAAGTCCACCTGCGCCACCGGCCGCGAGCACCAGCGGATTGAGCCCAAGCGCCTCGAGCAGATCTCTCATGCCTGCCCCTTCTGAGCGCCGGTAGCGCGAATAATGGTATTCCCGCCCATATAGAGGCCGATATAGATGGTGTAGATCGTCGTAAAGGTGCCGAGATCCATCCCCATCTCGATGCCCCCGCGCGCGCCGGCCGCCTCCATCATGGCGTTGATCAGGGGGCGCACCACGACAAGCCAGGCGAGAAGGCCGTGCAGAAGCCACATGCCGGCCGGCCGCCAAAGCCAACCGAACGGCGTCTCCTTTTTCATCTCCTCGAGCATGAGCCGGTTCGCCTCACGCTGCTGCGCCGTCCAGGCCGCGATGATCTCCGGCGACTGCTCCTCGACGGCCGCGATCGCCTCCTCCTGGTCCGCCGCCGGCAGGCGCTCCAGCTCGTCGACCGACACCCCGGCCTTGCCCGCGATCGCGTCGATGATCACCCCGCCCAGCTCGCCGGCCGACCCGCCGATCCTGTCCTCGAGTATGCTCTTGACGATCGGCGCGCCAACCTTGGCGGCCGCGCCGATCAGGATCGTTGTCAGCGCGCTCATGCTGCAGCTCCCGCATAGGCTTCCGATCGCGCATCGTGCGCACGCTTCTTCACCACCATGACAGCCGCCACGACGATCGCGGCGATGATGACGCCGCCGAGAACCCAAACCGCCGCCGCGTCGATCGCGCCGGGCTCGATTGCGATCGTGCCGCCAGCCGCGCTGCCAGTGGCACCCGTAGTCTTCGCTATGTTGCCAGCCGTCTTCGCTGCCTTTTTGGCCGCCTCGGCCTCGAGCCTCGCACCGGCCTGGATCCGCTTGTCTGTCGCGCCCATATAGGCCAGCGCCATGGCGACGCCGCGCACCTCGATATCCGCCACGCGCCGGCCCCAGCCTTTGCCGAATGTCTTCCAGATCTTCAAAGACTGCATGAAGGACAGGCGAGCACGGCAGATCCGCTTGACGGTCACGGAGTGGTCGCTGCTACCGGCGGATGCCTTCAGCCATTTGATGCCGCGCGAAACGCCGGAATTGACCGCTGCGTCATAGGTCGCAAGATCGACGCCAGGAACCAAAGTGAAAGCTATGGCCGTTGGGTTCCAGTAATCCTCGCGGTAGATCGCCAGCACCTCTGCATTCGTGATCGTCTTGACATGACGATTTGGCTTACCCTTGCGCCTCAGCCATTCCGTAAACTTGCCCTGCGTGACGCCTTTCATGGTGGCGCCGCCAGGATCATCCTTGTGGTCGCTGTAAAGGCCTTCGTGCTTCGCCGTGATGGCATGGCAAATCTCGAAACGGTCGGACATGAAAACGGCTCCAGCCAGGTTGGGATGGAGCCGAGTGTAGAAGGCGGCAGAGGGGGTCAAATGCGCTCGTCAGGAAGGCGCAAGGATCTGCGTGGCGCGCTCGGCACCGAAGAGCGTCGTCGCCATGTTCTCGAGCAGCGGCCAAAGCTCGTGGTCGCTGCGATAGGATGAGGCGTAATTGAAAATGTTCTGGATGCGAACAGGCTGAGAGGTCATGGCCGTTTCGACCGCAACCGCTTCGCTATCGGTCAGGCGTGACCAGAGATCCACCGGATACAGAATGATGATTTCATCAGCCGGAACATTCGCCTCAAGAGCTGCCAGTTCGGCCGGTGATAACGGGATTTCCTCCCGCTCGCCAGTTTCAAGGTTAAATACAACACGAAACGTCATGATCAGAACTCCCACCAGACTTTAGCGGTTCCGGACAATGTAGCTGCCGAACCAGTAGAAAGCTTAATCCGCGACAGCGGTCCGGTTAGTCCGGAGCACATCGCGTTAAGAAGGTTGATACCCGGCGCTGAGTACGAGCAACTCCCTGACACTTTCCACAGGTTACCGCTCTGACGAGTAAACACGAACAATCCGGGATGTTGCGACGTGGAGCTAGTCCAAGTAATCGCAGTGGATAGAAGGTTGCCAGAGCCCACGGTAGAAGCCCCAACTGCCGAGCGCGTGCCGGAATAGCCAGAGGTGAGTATGCCGCTGCTATCTCCGATGGTAAGTTCAAGCGCCGCAGCAACAGATGCAGCAACAGACAAATCAAGAAACACACGCTGCACATCTGCCGGAATGCCCGTAAGCTCGATGGACGTACCGCTAAGTGCGATCAACCCGCCGTTTTTAAGGCTCAATTTCCCCAAGTCGATATCGGCATCCGGCATCGTTATTGTCCGGACGGTCGCCGTAGAAATCCCGGTTAGCGAGAAAGCCAGCCCCTTGGTTGCGTCAGCGGCATCCCAAAGTCGAAAGCTCGATAGGAAGTAGGCGTTGGTAATCTTGCGCGCGGTCTTGAAGATGCCGGCAACCAGTTCGGAAACCACAATCGAGGCCAGGCCAGCCGCGCTTGCGTCGTAGACGCCGAGCTTGTCCGTGTCCGCGAGGTTGGCGCCGATCAGCGCCGGCGCGCCGTTGATGGCGATACCGGTAACGTCCACATTGCTGAGATAAGTCCTGAAATGGGTTCCGTTGCCTTTCAGGATGAGGGACGTACCATTCGGCACAGTGATGGCCGCATTGCCGCCGTCAATCTCCTCGACACCATCCGGCACGATCGTCATGGCGCCCGTGTTGATGTTCTTGAAGATCGCGACAAATCCGGCGCCCAACGTCGCAGCAGAGGCGAGATTGAAGGTGATCGCCGTCGCACGGTTGCCGATGATCACCTTACCGCTGTCGCTGGCATCCACATGATTGATCGCGTCGGTTTCCACCCGCTGCACATAGCCGAGCGCACCATCGTTTCGCTCGTCGTAGCGTGCCATTGCAACGCCGCCGACGGTCACGCCGTCGCCGCCGTGCCAGCGCTTGGTGGTCTCGTTCCAGACAAGCAGGCCAGCGCCTACAATCCGGGCGGCCAGCTCTGCAGCGGATGCCTTCAGTTGCGAAATGGGAGTTGCCACGTCAAACCTCTCCGAGATTACAGGTCAGCCAGCCGCCCCAGATCACCGGGGAAGAGCGTGAGATCATCGGCCAGGCGGCCAAGGTCGTAAAAGGTGTTGGGCTCAAAGCCCGCATAGCCCGCCGTCGCCATGTCGACGAGGATCTGCGCCTGCGCATGGGACACAGCTGCGGCGGACGCGTCGTTGCTGGCCGCACCAGCCGAGACCGCCGCAGCCGCTTCCGACGCAGACGCCTCAGCGGCTGCGGCAACGGCGAGATCCTTCGCGGCCTCGATGTCCCCGGCATTCGTGCCGCCAACAAGCCGGCCGCCCTGTTTCTTCAGCAGCTCACCATCGGCGATGTCGCCCGAGACAACGAGGGCTGTTCCGCCGAAGTCCACCTTCAAGGCTCGGTCGATGTCGCGCGACTGCTCTTGCTGCGTCGCCGCAATCTTGCTGAATTCTTTCTCAAGTGCGTCCGGGTTGATCCTGGTGCCGCCCATCACGCCGGCGTCGCGCGATGCGATCCGCGCGGATCCGACGACGAACGCCGTCGTATCCTGCAGGTTTGCTGGAAACGTCACCGTGAAATTGTCGAACGGAAGTCCGTCGATCTTCTCCACCAAGGCAGATGCGATCGTGAAGCCGTCGACGTTGGGCGGACGGATCCAGACCTGCACGTCCTCGGTATCGAAGACCTTGAACGCAAACGGCCCATAGGTCGATCCGCCATTGCCGACGAGAATGCCGGTCTGGCGGATTGCGCGCGGCAACGGATACGGGTTTGTCATCGACGCCCTGCCTGGTTCCTTATCCAGGCAGGGTATCCGTCAGAGGCGGCCGTTCACTGCGTTAAGAGCGCTTTGTGGCTTTAGCGGCCTTGACCTCGAGGTGCTTCGGCAGAGGCTTGCTCGAGCAACGCATATGGATTTCCCGGGCAAACAACCTGCGCGCATCCTCCCGCTCCGCATCCGCGGCTGCCGCAATCGGAATACCAAAAGGCCCGAGCAGAAGGCCGGCACCGACGCCGATCGCCACGCGGGAGCCGGTCTTGTTGTCGAATTCCAGCGCTTTTAAGCGGATATCTTTGCACTCTTTCGAGTTGAATTTCGGATCGTCCTGCGGCAGCGACGCCGCGTACTTGTCCGGCGTGGATGTGCAGCCAGCCGCGAGCAGGCCGACCATGCCGGCGAGAATGATTTTTCGCATACTTCCCCCAAGGTGTGAATGTCCCCGGCCGCCACCTAAGCACGAGACAACCCGCGCTGGAAGGTGCTGGCTCACTCTGCCCCCAGCGCAGCCTCCGGCGCCGGCAGCCGGCGGAAGGTCACCTCACCGGGCTCCCACCAGAAACTGCCCTTGTTTTTCTGCGCGCGGAAGCTCTTATCCGCTTCCGGATCCGTCAGCCACTGCAACTGCTCGACGAAGGCGCGTCGGTATGCCGCTCTGGTCGCGGGGTGGGAGGAGAGGATAGGCGTATAGCGGCCGACATACTTCGAGAAGTTTCGGCCAAGCTTGAGATCCTCACCGCCCATGATCGTCTGGATCCCACGCAGCGTCAGATCGAGCGTGTCCCCGATGAAGGCTGCGCCTGGTCCCGGCAGGGTCTCGGCGAAGCTCTGGCCGTACCGGTTTTCGGCGCGGTTCACGAAATCCGCGAACAGGCCGCCACCGCCACCCTTCACGAAGGCCGCTCCCCAAAAGCTCGCCGTCGTCATGTCTTCTGGATCCTTTCCGCCCAGGATGTTGAGCACCTGGGTGTAGAAGGCTGCTCCGACCGTCAACGGCGCCGCCATCGAGGCAAAGAACCAAGCACCGCGGGCAACCCGTCCGCTGCGGGATTTCGCCAGCATGGAATAGACGTACATCGCCTCGAGCTGGCGGGCCGTGAAACTCATGCCGAACGACAGGAACTGCGAACCGAACTCGGCCAGCTCGCCCAGGATCGTGCCGCGCGGCGTGCCGCCGGTCAGCACGCTCTTGATGCGCGGATCCCCTGACGGCACAGAACGTTCGGACCACTGGTGGATCAGCTCGGCATACTTTTCGGCAAGCTGGCGATCGCCCGTTTTCTCGAAGACACCGCCGGGATCCAGAAAACCCATGTCGTCGATGCCGGCGCGCATCTTCTGCCAGTCGTCGGGGGTGAAGCCGAAACCGGTCATCGCCTTCTGCAGGAGCGGATCGAGATCCGCCCAGTCCGCCTTGCGCTCGGCATAGCCGCCCAACGTCTCATGCCATGCCGTTGCCTCGAGGCGCTTGCGGGCGTCGGTAAGCGGGATGAGCGCATTCCATGTCAGCGCCCGATCGGTGAGATAGCGGCTCCATTCATGGCCGAACATCTGGTCGACGAACCGGGCCTGTTCGTTCATGGTGTGCAGGTAATCATCCCACATGAACGCCCGCCGGGCCATCGCGCGCCGATCGGTATCGCGCGCGAAACGCTTGAGGATACCGCCCAGGCTCCGCGCCACTGGCAGGCCCGCAAGCCTGCGAGATGCAGCCGCAACGAATGGATCGGTCGCCGCCGCCAGGATGCCAGTCGATCCAAGCATGGCGGACGTCGCAAGGTTGCGGATATCCCCGGAGATCTTCGCCGGAGCATCCAGCACGGTTTCCCGCCCTCTCAGCGCCCGCCAGAGTCCTTCGATGCGGTAGCCGGCCCACTTTGTCGCAGAGAGGCCCGGCGGCTTTCCTGCGGCTTCTATGGCGCCCGCCTGCTGCCGGCCGATGTTTACCTGTACCGCCTGCTTGATCCATTCGACAGCCGCATCCGGGTTCGGCCCGAAACGTTCCATGGCGGCGATGTCGCGAGCCATGGAATTGATGTGGTTGAAGATCGAGCCGATCGGGTCACCGTTGCCGAACTTCTCGTTATAGGTCAGCCAGCTTTGCGCATCGCGGAAGGTGAGGAAGCGGCTTTCCTGGCGGCGGTTCGCAAGCTTGCCCTGGCCGGGGCGCATGGCGGCCGGCTGCCGGTGCGCCCAATCCTGGGAAACGATCGTCTCGAAAACATAATCGAGTGAAGCATCAAGGCCGTCGGCGCCGACCTTCGCGCCAGTGTTCGGGTTGATCATCCGCTCGGGATCCAGCAGCGGCCGAATGAACGCCTTCCACCTTTCACGGGCTTCCGCCGGCGTGCGGCCGAGTTTCGTAATGGCCCGGCGGTTGTGACTGTGGGTGATGCCCCAGTTCTCGAGCTTGCGAATGTTTCCGCCGGCCGCGTTGAAGCGCTGGCGCAGATCCTCGAGCACGCCGGAGATGGCGCCCGCCAGCGCCTTTGCCGTCGGGTTGCTCACCTCCTCGCCGTGCATGGCCCTGATGAGATCGGGAAGGTCAGCCTTGTTGCGGCGCAGACCGAGCCCTTTCGAGCGCCGGAAATGGTACATGACATCCGACAGGTCGCGATGCGCCATGGAGGTGATCGCGCTCGCCTTGCCGGCCATGGACTGGGTGCCCTTGTAGCCGTTGTGGATCATCAGCGACAAAGCTGCGTCGAGCTGGTCGGGATCGCCGGCGCGGTTCCGGTAGCTTTCCAGGAACGTTGCGACTTCCTTGCGCCGGGCCTCGGCCAGGAGCGTCTGCCGGCGCCGTTCGAACGCCTGCTCGCGAAGCTCTTTCGTCATCTCGTCACGCGCCGCGGCGGCCGCCTCGCGCTCTGTCATTCCGGGTCTCTTCTGTCGGAAGCGTGCTTCCCAGTATCGATGCAGCTCGTCGGCCTGGCGCTTGTCGATCGCACCCTGGGAAACGGCGGAATTCAGGCAGTCACGAAGGCTCATAGTTTGCAGCTCATCAAAAGATCGGCGAGGAAATTGCCTTCATCGGCCGCCTCGAGCGCTTCGCGCGTCGAGACCAGGCGCACGTTTCCGTCGCCGTCTTCCACGGGGATGAAGTCGAGAAGGCTTTCAGGGTTGCCGTTGGCGTCTACGGCGGGGTCGAGGATCTCGCCCGCCTGCTCTTCCGCCGTCCGCATGGCGGCTTCGTCGAATGGCTCGACCGCGCGCGAGGGTGCAATCGCCTGGCCTTCGATCGGGTCTAGGCCGTCTCGTGAAGCTTCGCCAGGACCTTGAGGTTGATCGCCGATTTCTTCATTTGCTCGGCCAGTTCCGGCGTTGCCGTCTCGCTCTTGCGCTCGAGCAGCGCCGCGCGGTTCAGCAGCGCCTGCTGCCGGCTCGTCGAAGAAGGGGATGTCTTCATAGTCTGGCTCATTGCGATATCCCTCGCCGATCTCGTCCGCGAATTCTGCAAGCCTAGCCTCTTCCTCGAGCGCTGCGCGATCGAATGCCGCTAATGGCGTCAGATCCTCTTGTATCATTAGATCCGTGGCTCGGACAAGGATGGCGTCGTCTATCCCACCGTCCGGCGCCACTTCCCTGAGGGCTGTCTCGAGTTGGCCGAGAAATTCGCGATATTCCGCCCGCGCCGCCAGCTGCTGGCGATAGGCATCCATGGCAGCCACCCTGTTGGCGTCAGCCGGCGAGAAGGCCGCATTGCCCCTGTTCTCTTGGTCCAGCAGATCAAGGAGATCCGCGACAGTGCTGCGCGCCGCGGCTTCGTCTGGCGTCCCGTACAAATGATTGAAGTACCCCGCCTGCGCGGCCGCCTCACGGGCATAATCGAGGCTCTGGCCCGCCGGCCGAACAAGCGCGCCACGACCAGGCACAAACTTCCGGGACAGGCCAAGCGATCGCAGCTCGCCGCCGCTTTCCCGAAGTCCACCTTCAGAGGCGATGAAATCCATGAGGGACTGCGGCGCACGCGGCTTGGCACCGACCGGGACCTTTGCCCGGGCGAGGTCATCGAGGCGGCCGGCGTCGGCGATCGCCTCAAGTTGATCAACGCGAGCCGCCACGTCATCGATGGTCGCCGCCTGTGTCTCGGCGCGCGTCTGGGCGTCGGCCTGGCGCTCGGCCGCCATGACGTCGGACAGTTCCTCGATCGCCTGGCGGTCACCGGCCATCACGCGCTCGATCTGCTCGGGCGTCACGTCAAGCGCCCTGCCGCCATCTTGCGCTTCGACAATACGCTCGACGAGATCCGGCGGCGGAAACCGGTCAGGATCTTCCGCATACCGCTGGGCCGCCTCAAGGACACGCATCTGCGAAGGCGTCGCGTCCGCCGGCAGCGCTGCCTGGTCAAGCGCGCGTTCCTCGAAAGATCGGTTGATCATCTCGAGCTTTTCCGGCCCCAGCTCGACATTCATCGCCTTGGCGAGGACCTCGACGTCACCCGGCTGCGGCCGCCCCTCGAGGACGCGCGCGGCCCGATCGGCTCCGCCTTCGCCGAGCTTGAAGACCTTCGCCAGTTCCATGCCGCCCTGCATGGTCCCGCCGAACAGGGCGCCGAAGGTCGCGGCAATGCCGGCATTGGTCAGCATGTCCTTCATGCCGTGCTCGAGGCCGGCCGCGCGCTTGCGCTCCTGGCTCATTCCCTGCAGGACCAGCTCGGAGCCGCCGTTGATCAATGCCTCTGTCGCCATCGTCTGCCCGATGCGGCCCGCAACCGTCTTGGCGGCCGATCCACCAGCGCCGAGAAAGGACATGCCCCACTGCACCGGATCGCGCGCTGCGCCCATGAGGCCGCCGACAATCTGGGCGGTGAAGCGGCCGGCCATGCCAAGTTCCGGCGACTGCGCCGCCACCGCGGCGTCGCGCTGCGCCTGCTGCATCACGCGGTTGCGCTGTTGGACGATCGGTGTCGAAAGCAACTGGTCGACAGCCTCGCGATTGGCGCCCGACAAAGCCCGCGCGCGCTCGTTGAACTCCTCCTCCTCACGCTGGCGATACTCAGGGTCTAACTCGCCGATCGACGGCATGAAGCCCGCGCCGCCGGCTTGCGAGGCCAGCACATCGGCATAGTCGCGCCCGACGCCGGTCGCTGTCCGGATCGGGTTGGGAAGCTCCTGCCCGGTGATTTCCCGGATTGCGGCGATCCGGTGGTCATAGGCCTTTTCGATGGCGGCGATGTCGGCCGTCGTGTTCTCGATCAAGCGCATGGTCTCGTCCGTGGTTCCGGCCACCTTCGACCAGGCCTCGCCCCATGTCTCCGGCCCTTCGGACGCACTTTTCGGCAATGCCGATGGATCCAGCAATTCGATCATCGATACCCCCCCGGCACGCGGGGCTCGAGCACCGGCCTCAAATCGTTGAGGTCGAGCACGATGGGATTGCCGTTCTCATCGACGATGAACATGGGCGAGGATCCTGCAGGATCACCGGTTGCGAAAGCGAAGCCGCCCTTGACGGCCACCGGCATGGCCCGCTGGAAGTCGCGAGCCGTCCAGGCCTTCCCATTCTTCGCCTTGACGCCGCCAAGGTCCGCGTCGGTCAAGGCGCCCATCAGGTCCTCGAATTTGTCCGCGCGCACGGTCGGCGGCAGCAACACTTTCTTGGGGCTGTAGAACAGGCCGCGATCGTAATCCGCGAAACCGCCGAACTGCACGCCGTTATCAAAAGTCGCGCCGGCGGCCTCCTGGTAGGCCTGCTGATAGATCTCTTTCGCGTCGTCCTTTTTCGGATCGATTCCGGCCTCATGCAGGCGCTTGCGGGCGATCGCCGCCGCCGCCTGGTCGAGGCGGTTCATTTCCGCCGGCGTGTAGGCGAGCGCTTCGCCCGAGATTTTGCGGGCTTCTGGCAGCCGTTTCGTGTTCGGCATATCGGCATAATCTTTGCCCTCGGGCGTCTTGCCGTAGCCGGCAATCAGATCGGCCGCCGCCTGGCGGTTGCCGCCGGCGGCGATCAGCGCACCGGACTGCGAGACGGCCGGCGCGACACTCCCCAGCTCGCGAAGCACGCGATCGGCATCCGGCCCGGCCGCATCCACCAGGCCGGCCGCGATGTCGAGACCGCGCTGCGAATCTGCCTTTACTGCCGCCTCAATCTGGGCCGCCTCGCCGGGGCGGAAGAACTTCGGCGTTGTGCCGAAATGCGCGCCCGCCGCCTTGGCAGCGTTGATGCGCTCCGAGAACGCGGCCGAAACCGACGCGGGATCCACGTCGCCATCGAGGGGTAGCCCTTCCGAGATCGGGAGCACGCCGAACCGCTCGGCTACCCCCAGCGGATCTGTCGCCACGTCCTTGCGATGCTGCGCGATCGTCGTCTGCGCGAAGGCGATATCGTCGGAGGTAGCGTTCTCGCCGAGCAGCTGCTTGAGGTTCTTTTCGACCTGGCCGATCGGCATGGTCCGGATCGCCTCCGAGACACGCATCCTGGAAAGGGTCGAGGAGACGATCTCCCTGCCCTTGGGCGCGGTCCCGGCGTCGAGCTGGAAGCGCGCAAGTTCCTCTGGCGTGACCGGCAAGCTCTGGGCAACGCGCTTCGCGATATCGTCACCACGCTTGGCCAGATCCGTGTCGGCCTTCGCGTCCTGCGTCCGGCGCGCGCTTTCTGCCGCGGCGAGGCCCTGATCAATCTTGCCCCAGTCGTCGGTCGTCACTCCCGTCAGCTTCCCTTCGGAATAGTCGCGGGTCATATCGGCGCGCATGGTTTTGATGTCGTCGGCGCCGAGCTTTGAGGCCTGCCGCACGTAGAAACCGACGGTGCTGTCGGATCGGCTCGATCGCTTGAACTTCTCCGCGTCGGCGAGGTCGACGATACCGCGTGCCGCCGCACTGTCCCAGTGCGCGTCGATCGAGGCCTGCAGGTCCGCCAGATCCGACGCTGCAGCATCGTCGTTCGGGTCGAGGCCAGCGAGCTGCTGGCTCTTCCGGTTCTCCAGCTCTTCCACGCGGCCGAGGAATTCGACACGGTTCTGTTGCTGCAGGCGCTCCTGTTGGGCGGCACGGGCCTTCGAGACGATACCGGCCGCCCGCTTCTTATAAGCCACCGTGTATTCCGGGGCGATCTCCTCGAATACATTGTCGCGAAGATCCGCAACCAGGCCCTCGCCGAGCGCCTTGTCGAGCATGACCGGATCGTCTTTGTACTGCTCGTAAATGGCCTGCTGGTTCTCCACCATGGCGAGGTCGGCCATTTCGAGATACGTCCGCGTACCTTGGACGTCATAGGCGCGGCCATAAACCGTGTCGCGTCCGCTGGCCTTCCAGCTGCCTGCCTTGCCAGCCGTCACCTGGATCGGTTCCTCGACCATTGTCACGCTCACGGGCCCGACGGAAGCCGGCGACGGCAGCTTGGAGTATCCGCCAACCTTTGATGTCCACTTGGAAGCAAATTGCCCCGCCGTCATGTCGGCGGATCCGCCATTGAGCCGGATGGCATCGGCACCCACGACGTCGACGGCCCGAGCATCCGGGTTGACGAGGAGTTTCGCCGCTCCGCCGGCGCCCTGCTGGTGAGCGAGATACAGCTCGCCCGGGGTCGGCTCGCGGCCGAGCCGCTGCACAAGATAGGCACGGTTGTCCTTCATCAGGCGCGCGGCGGCGTCCGAAGCGGCTGCGGGGTCGAACTTGTCGCGCAAACCGTAGCTGCGCGCCGTGCCGTCCAGGAACTGAAACAGGCCACCGGCCGTGGAGTTGGGATTGCGGGCAAGCGGATTGAACGAGCTTTCGATACCGGCAAACTGGGTCAATGCGTCGGGATCCTGACCATGCCGAATAGCGGCATCGACGATCATCTTGCGGATCTCCGCCGGCGGAACGCGCACGCGCACCCCGCCCTGCGCGCCCTTCACATGTCCGGCCTGGCCGTTGACGCTGGCTGTCGACACAGCGCCACCCCCCGTTACCTGCGCGCCGGTCGGCGCACCCGCCAGGGCATCGCGCGCGCCCGCGAGCTTGCCGGCGCGCTCTGCCTCGGCGTCTGCGCGGCGTCCCATCTCGTCGGCGATCCGGGCCAGTCCCATCGCAACCTTGCGCTCTAGGTCACCGCCAGACCGCTCGACGGCAAGCAGTCCATCGGATAGCAGAGGCTGGGCGTCGAAACGGCGGTATGAAACCGGAGAAAGCTGACGGTTCGCCATGGATCAATACCGCTCCGCAATGCTCGTGAAACCCTTGAGGCCGATGCCGACGGCGTCGATCGCTGCCGCGCTGCGCGCTCGCTTCGCCCGCTTTCGGTAATTGGCCGCGCGCTCGTCCAATCTGGCGACCCGCGTCTGCTCAGTCCCCACATCGGAGGTCAGCTCGAGATCCGCGTTGCGGAACGCGTCCTGTCGCGCCGCGTTCGGCGTCCCGAACGATAGGTCGACGCCAGATGCGGCATAGGCCACATCCTGCTCCCCAACCTGCGCCATCATTTTCTGCTTGATGCCGGCCCGTCGATTGATGCCCTGGAGCGTCTCGAGAGGCTTTTCGCGCTCGGCATCCTGTGCAGCAAGCTCGTAGGCCTCTGCATCCGCTTTGCCCGCATTGAGCGCCGACATGACGCCGAAGACGGTTGCCGTGCCCTGGAGCAACGTTGACAGAGAAAAGCCGCCGGCTGCGGCGGCACCGGCGCCAGTGGCCGCCGCACCCGCCCCGGCCGCCGCGCCGCCACCACCAAAGAGCGCACCGATTGCTGCTGCTGCTGCTTCCATTACAGTTTCACCCCCGGAATATAGTCGCGCACATTGAGGCGGCCCGGCCGCACCTGGCTGATAACGATTGTCGGATCCATGCAAGCCCCCATAAGGCCGGCAACATTGACGTGGCCCGTGAAGTTCTGTTTGGGCAGTGAGAGATCGTCGGTGGATCGATTGAGTGGAACGTCGCGCGGCGGCCGGCCGTTCGCGCCGATGGCGATGCTAGCCGTTCCCCTGAGATAAAGCCGCGCCGACCCCACCTTGCCAGGCCGACGCACGATGTCATCGTTCGGCAGGACGCGGACATAGGGCATGCTCTCATACCAGGGCGCTGCCCACAGGCCGATCTTTGCTGTTCTGGTCGGAACGTTTGTCTGGATGATACCACCCGAGACTGTAAACGGGCCGAAGACATCATTGTCTATCGTCGCCCAGACCGTCTTGCCGTTCAGAAGGGCTAGCCCTGAAGCCTGACCCGCGAGGTCGGTGGTCGTGACAAACGCGTGCTGGAAAAGGTTGTGTTTCTCCTCCTCGAGGATTTCCTCAGAGACGACCCCGTTTCGCTCGACCGTGAGCCAAACCTGCCCTTGTCCATCCACAGCCAGGGCATGCACAAGGCCACCGCCGAAAACCGGCCATTCGACGGCCGCCATGATCTCCTGGGTCTTGTTGATGACGCAACAGACCAGCCGGCCGTCCTCGCGAACGATCCAGAGCCGGTCGGAAATCATTTCCGCCGTCTTCTTCTGCACGGCCATCATCTTGATGTTGGTCACGAGATCTTCCGGCCCGCCATTGAGGTCGTTCTCGGGCGTCGGCTGAAACATTTCGGAGACAGCATCATAAGCGGCCGAATAGAGGCGGCCGCCATCATCAGACACAAAATAGACGCGCCCCTCGAGCGTAATGGGCCGGCAGCTTTTCTTGCTGCCGATCTCGATCGCACGAACCCAGTTCAACGGCTCGTTCCGCTTCACCGTGCGGTTGCTGGCGAAGTAGACCGCCTGGTTGGTGAATGCCAGGAGGTACGTCGCGTCGATGATGTGCAGGACTGTCTCGGAGCTTTCGGTTCGGAGCGCTTCCAGCCTACCCGCCGCTTCGGCCTGGCTCTTGATGCCAAGGTCAAAGTACTCCCCGCTCGCCGACATGGCGATCGCTGCGCCCTTCGCCTTGGGACCGGCATAGATCGCCCGGTCCTGAAACAGCCCCATGACACCGAAACCACCCCTGGTCGCCGAGATGAGCGGTTCGCCAGCCGTTTTGCCCACCGTCGTGTGTGCCGGCAGCGCCGATGCGCTAGTCGTGTCAAGAACAGACGCATTGAAATCATATTCCGAGCCGGTCAACGACCCACCGAAGGTGACAATGAAGGCGCGAAAAAGCGAGCCGGAAGCGCCGAGCGTAACGCTCACCCCGCTGGCAAATCCGGGAAGGTTCGCAATTGCCGCCGCGGCAGCCGCAGGAAACGCCGCCCAGTTAGCGAAGACGATCTCGATGGCATCCGTGGTGTTGCCGTCGATGGTGATGGAAAGCTGAATTGAGGCCAGACCGCTCGACCAGCGGACGTAAACCGTCCACTTGTCATCGGTTTTCACGTACGAACCACCGAGATCGACCTCAGGCAGCTGTCCGAAAGGCCAGGCGCTCACGGTCCAAAGTGTGTCATTGGCCGCGTTACGGAACAGACGTATGCCCTGCCAGATATCGGGGTGAAAAACGCCGAAGGTGTTCGCCTCGCCATAAAAGGAAAGCTCGGAGACCATCGCCTCTGTGATCTGATCCAGGAGGCCACCGATCAGCGTCGCCACCTTCACCCGATCATTTCGGTAAATCTCGACCACGCCTGGGGAGACGACGAGCGTGTACGAAAGCCATTTGTCGACCTTAAGCACCGCCTTGTTGCAGATGCTGGAAACTCCCGAACCTACAAAGGCCGAGCCGGGCAGCAGCTGAAAGCCGGATTGCGGGATGGGCTCGACACCCCGCATAAGCTTGGCGCCGGAATAGTACTGCTTGAGGTTGACCTTTCCGAGAAGACTTTGCGCCAACTGGCCGGCATTGACGCTGCTCTTGAGCTGCCCTGAAACACGCGCCATGGTCAGAGCTTCCCGTGCCATGGCCCGGATAGCGGCCCAGCGCCGGAGATCCGCGCGTCGGTCAACGGATCCTCGTGCGCTATGCCGCTTCCCTTCGGCCGCGAGGCGCTGTCCTGTGCCATCAGACGCCCAAACAGCCCACCTGTGCCCTCACGCGACGGCGTGCCAAACGCTTCGACGAGCTTGTCGCCCCGCATGTCCGCGTCCTGCCACACGGGCACGGCGAGATAGCCGCCGAGCGCGACCACGAACGCGCCGCGGAACTCCGGCGGCCAGATATCCGGATTGACGGCAACCTTGACCTGGGACCAGGTGTCGGTTTCGTCGCAGAAGAGTTTCCCCTCCTCGATGGTGAAATCACGGAGCGGTCGGCGCGATCGCGGATCGCTCAGATTCAGGAGGGGGTTGCCGATCCGGTCTCCGGGCAGATCGAAGCCGTAGCAGTAGCCGTTCTCGGGCATATCGGCATGGCGTACGTTCTTGTAAGTCTTGAGCGCGAAGCTCCAGTCATGCATGCCGAACACACGGTCAACGACAGGCTGCCATGTGTTCTCGATCTGCTCGGCAAGCTCGCTGCCGTCATCAACGGAAAACATCGGCCCGGCGCCGATATCCGTTAGCGCCCAATTGATGATCGTCACCTTGTCGATCGTCGACATGCCGGAGCCCACCCGCAAAAAGAAAACCGTGGCCAGCAGGTTACCGGCCACGGTGGAGAGTTGACTGCGAAGCAGTGGGGATCAGGTGCCGGCGGCGTCACCATCGTACGCGACGGTGACGTTGCCGCTGGCGGGAACGGCCGTGAAGCGGAACGCAATGCGATCACTCGTGCCGTCGACGTCGATGATTGCATCCACGCAGTCGCCAACCTTGACCGTGTCGCGTGCGTTGTTGAAGTAGCCAGCGGCGACGACTTCGGCGGCGGTGTCGTTGGTGCCATAATTGTACCAGGACACCTGACGGTTTCCCGCAAGGGTGACGGTGTTGTAGCGCTTGAGCGCCCGGATTTCCAAAGCCATGACGGCCTCCATATGGTTTCGTTCGAGCGTGAAGGCCGGACATTGCTGCCCGACCTGCCATTTCGATGAGCTAGATGCGCGTGGCAGTCTTGATTGCCAGCTTGCGAACGCGCTTCACGCCTTCCGGCAGGATGCCGACGGCCGCGCCCGACAGCTGGACCTTGCAGAGGTTCGGCGTACCTTCCATTTCGGGAAGCGGGTCGATCGTCATGTTCTCCTGGTCCCATTCGATCTCGCAGCCGACCGCGCTCTGCGTCCATGCGAAGGTGTCGAGGTAATCGGAGCCGGTGAAGCCGGGCGTGCCGGGAACGTACGCGCCCGTGCCGTAGACGAAGTGCTCGTCGGGGATGCCGAGAATATGGACGTTCCTGAACGTCTTTTTGCTGATCCGTCCATTCACGGCAAACGGCAGTTCCTTGTTGCCCTGATAGTCGGCATTCGAGAACTCCTTGTACATCAGGAGTTGCGAAAACCACACATGGGGGATCGCCCAGTAGGCGTCTTCGTCGGCGCCCGCGCCGGCGATAGCATCCGAAACAGCAATGGCGTCGAGGATGTCGACGCGCTCGGTTCCGACACCGATCGTCTCGATTGTTTTCGGATTGTCGGTCAGCGAAGAGGTGGCCGATGCGAATGCGTTGAGGGCGTCGAGCTTCATCCGGTCGCGCTTGCGGCGCACGGCCTTTGCCATTTCGTCGGCAAGCGCCGCCTGGAGGCTCGGCCCCATCTTGCGGACATCCTGCGCACGGAAGGTCGTCGACGCCTCGAAATCATCGGTCAGCAGCGTGATCATGTCGAGGTTGATGTCGGAAAGCTTGACCTTCTGGATCGCGCCGGACAGCTTGTACATCTCGATCCGGCCGCCGACGACCGGGAACTTGACGGTACCCGCGCCGCCTTCGCCGCGCATCATCGTGCCGTCAAGATGGCCGCCCTTCGAGCTGTAGCGCGTGCGGACCTGGTCGCGGATCTTCTCGGTAAACCAATTCGGAATTCCAGGCATAAGAGCCCCCTGTCAAAGTGATGGACGAAATCACCGAGAGGGCCGATTAGCCGGAACTGCAGCAGGTCCGGTGAAGGATAGCCACTGCGTCGTCCAGGTCGCTCCCGTCCGGTAGCGCAACGAATGTGCCACCGGGCGGGTGCCGTTCAGTGTGGGTCAGTCGGGGATCTGGCGGGCATAGTCCGCCTGCAGCTGGTCGTAGCTCTTCTGGTCGAACTTCGGACTACCCCAGGTGTTTTCCGGCAGCGCCGCACGGCGCGCCAGTTCCTTTCGCGGATCATGACCGCCTGGCGCAGGACTTTCCATACGTGGACCACTGCCGCCAGCAGCGCCGCCGGTGGCGGAACGTAGCCATTCGAAGAAGCGATGCCCCTTGGCGCTGTCGCCAAGCATCGCCTTCGCGAACTCGGCGTCATCCTTCGACAGGCCGCCACCTTCGGCGCCTCGCGCGACCATGGCGTCGAGGAACGCGTAGTTATCGTTCATGCGCTTCTCGACGGCTTGCTGCTGCTCTGCTTGGGGCAGGTGCCTGGAAGCCTCGGGCACCAGCGCTGCGCGCTCCGCCTTTTCATCGACAACGGGCTCCAGGAGACCCATCTCGGCCGAGACGGACATGAACTCGTGTACCAGCGCCTGGTACTGCGGAACCGAGACTTTCAACTCCAGCGCCTTGTCGGACACCCGGCTGAAAAGCGGATCCTTGGTAAGGGTTTCGAGATGTGGCTTCACGACCTCGGAAACCTCACCCGTGAACTCCGCATACGCGTCTGGGGTCTCCGGCACGCCGTTGTTGGTGTCGCGCTCGCGGTACCCCTTCAGGGCATGCGCGAGCTTATCCATCGTCTCGTTCTGATCCTTGCCGAGCAGATGGTCCGGCATATCCTTGGGGCGATAGAAATCTCCGGCGGGCGGTCCGCCAGCGCCCGCCGGAGGATCCCCGGCCGATGGAGACGGCGGGGCATCGCCGCCAGCGGGACCAGGCGCCGGCGGATCACCTGCGCCGGCAGCGGGTGCGGCGGCCACAAGGGCTCCTCCGCCACCGCCCTCGGGCGCGTTGAAAACAATTCTCGACAAGAGGCTTTTCATGACCAGCTCCATTCTGGGTTCAGGATTTCTGCCGCGCTTCTCTGACCTGCTTTTCGCCATGCGCGATCGCGGCTAGGACCGCCTCGGCGAAACCGTTGATGCCCTGCCTGGTGGCCGCCGCCAGTGCCGTCTGCTCGATGGTCGCGCCGACGGCTCGGAATGGCTGACGGATGGAGATATCCATCATCCATTCGAACATCGCCTTGCCCTCGGGTGTGTTCGCCAGCCCCCACATGAACCGGGCGATATCGTCGCCGGGTTGCAAGGGGGCGTCCTGCAGGACGGGCTTGAACAGTTCTTCGAGGCTGTCCCAGCCGCCGCCGGCGACGCTCTTTTCGAGCAGGTCAAAGGGCTGCGCAGCACGCGCGGGCACGAAGGGGCCGGCCATTTATGCGGCCCTCCGCATATCGGCGACGGCTATATCCTTGATCGCGCCAGGTGCCTGCTTGGCCATCTCCGCCATCATCGCGGCCTGCAGCTGCTGCTGCCGGGCCTCCTCGATGTCCGCGACGATCTTCTTGCGATCATCGCCCTGCGGGATCAGATCCTTCTCGATCTGGAAGCCGTCGGCGATCTTGTCGATCGTCTTGTCGCGGTCGAGGTAGGCGGGCGCCATTTCAGGGCCAGCGAACGCCTGGATCATGTCCCAATAGTTCGCGATCGCCGCGATGCGGTCGGCATTCAGTGCCGCCTGCATCGGGGACCGCACCTTGACCGAAACCAGCAGATCGTCGATCTGCTGCATCTGCGGCATCATGCCGAATTCAAAGAGGATCTCGGCCGCACGCGGTACAACGACCGGCATGATCTCATTCACCAGGCGTCCGAACGCACCGATGTGGATGTTCGCCCGCTGTTGAAGGCGAGCGGCCATCTCACCAGCAGAGCGCGGCGTGCCCTCATAATCCGGCAGACGGGTATCGAACATCGCGTTTTTCACCTGCGTCTGCAGGTCGCCCGTCAGCATCTGCGCGACATTGAGGTTTCCGCTCGCAGGATCCAGCCGCTGCACGTCCGGCCCGAGCATGCCGCCTGTCGATTGCATCGACCAGAATTCGCCCGGCGCCAAGCGCACGGTGTTCGGGTTGAAGGTGCCGCCGGCGCGATAGCCCCAGATGCCCAGCATCGAGATTGCCGCGCTTTTCAACGCCAGCTCCTGCGCCTTGTTCAGCGTCTTGATCGTCGGGAGCGCCGTGAGAACGACGCCGCGCCCATAGGCTTCACCAGGGACGCGGTAGTAGCGTGGAACGGCGATCGGCTGGGTGCGATAGCGCTCATGCGAAATCAGCGCCGTCTTATCCTGCAGACGCACACCAAAATGCCACCCGGCGCCCTCGCGACCGTCTTTCCACCAGGTCTGGTGGACGGTGACGGGTTCCGATGGCTTCGTCTTCGCCTTTTCCTTGAAATCGCCGGTATAACGGCCATTCGGCCAGGCCTCGACGATCTGTCCCGCCTGCAGTTCCTGTTTCCAGTCCACGAAGGTAACGCGGCCGTAGCCGTCGACGTCGATCGCGAGCTGGTCGAACGGCAGGCAGCAGAACATGATCGGGTTGTTCGGCGTGCCTTTCACGGGTAGCAGCGCGCCGGTACCGACGGCGAGATCCACGCACATTTCGTGAATGGCCGTATCCCAGTCGCCGGCGAGAAAAAACGGATGGATCAGGCTTGAGGTGCGGGACAGCTCGACGTCGAACGCCTTTCGCTGGGCCGTGTCGAGGACCATGGCGGCGATCGGCCCGGTCTCCATCTCAAAGGTCGATTGCCCAGCCGGAAAAAGATCGCGCTGCAGGTTGCCGGCGAAGTACATGGCCGACATGGGCGCCGTCATATCGAAAAGCTTATCGGGCTGGCGAGGCCGTCCATTCACGCCGCCGGCGGGGCGCCGCATCGGCAGGGCGTAATCGTAGGCTTCCTGGTAGATCGTGCTCCATCCGGAGCGAGCGCCCCAGGTGTCATCGGTCCGCCGTTTCAGCCTGGCGACGTCGACGTTGAAATCGCCGTCCATCAGGCGAGCACCGAGCTTGCCGTGTCCGGACCATCCTCAAAAAGACGCCGGCCCCGCGGCGCCCGGCGCGTCGCACCGATCGCCTGGGTGTTGCGGTTCGCTTCCGCCAATTGGCGATCGTTCGCCACCTGCTGGAGCTGGCGGCTCTTCTCCGCCTCGGCCTTGGCTTGCTCCGCCCCCTTGTCCGACCCGCCACCGAACAGACCTTTCACAATCCCGCCCATCGATTTCCCCTCTGAAGCTCCAGACCGTGCCGCCGCGCAGCTCGAAACCACAGAGGCGAGCCATTCGCTCACCAGATCGGTTGCCGGGCGTGACGTGGCAGCTCACCACGACGCCATTTTCCGCGAGGCCTGTCAGCGTTGACTGCGCAAAACGGCAGAGCTGGCGCATGTACGGGCGTGCCGACGTCCGGATCGAGAGGCAGAACTCCCGCGACCCGTCATCGCGGGGCACGAGGTAGGAGACCGCCAGCAGCTCCGGGCCGGCATGAAACGAGATT
>Ga0209793_1000667_pt1 | contig 33149 bp, 34 predicted proteins | sample EBPBio122009_DNA_FD_185863 | JGI IMG/M metagenome (GOLD analysis project Ga0209793, IMG submission 185863) | Wastewater treatment Type I Accumulibacter community from EBPR Bioreactor in Madison, WI, USA - Reactor 1_2/2/2009_ DNA (SPAdes) (version 2) | ecosystem: Engineered > Bioreactor > EBPR >... | reverse complement strand
CCCCATGGGTCGCGTTCGGGCACGCCGGTGCGCGGCAGGTCGCCCGAGAGGTCGCCAAGCCGGCCGGCCATGCGTTTCTGATGTTCGCGCCACAGCGCGTCGGCGAACGGGTCGGCGGCGTGCGCCAGGCGGTCGGCCTGAACCAGGATCGGCGTGTGCTGCAATTCGTTGCGGCGCTCGATGCGGCGGTCGATTTCCGCGCGCTTCGGCCATGCAAATCCGCGCAGCGGATAGAGCGCGGCGAGCGCGCCGGCGCCGAGCAGGCCGAGTGTAGAGAAGCGCAGCCAGTCCGGCATCGTGCGGAACAGGCCGAACCAGGCCAGGCTGGCGAACAAAGCGGCGACGACCAGCAGCGGCAACAGCACCGGCCACAGCCGTTCGAAGACGATCGCCGCGGCGGTGGCGAAGCGGACGCCGGACAGACGGCCTGCCGCGCCGGGCGAGCGCGGCCGGGTCCGGTTTGCGTCGCTATGCGCCTCGGTGTCGGGCATCAGGCGTTCCACATGGCGAGCCGGGCAGACAGTGCGCGACTCTCGCCATCAGGATAGCAACAAACGCGGCGAAGGCGAGGCGGTCCACCAAATCGTGAATTGGCCCGTCAGCGTCGGATGATCTGATGCCAGCTGTCGCGAATGCCCGGCCGATCGGCGGCGACGACCAGCGCGAGACCTTCGCGATCGAAGATGTCGAACCATTCGCTCCACTCGACCAGCGACCTGCCGCCGGCGGTCTGGACGTCTTCGGCCCGATCATTGTCCTGGTAGGCGATCTGGTCGAACACCAGCATCAACATCGGCTGGGTGCCGGATGCCGGTGAGATGTCGACGATCGCGGGCGCTCCCATGCGGGCGGCCGCCCATTCGCGGATGGCTTCCCGCTCGGTCAGGGTTACGGTACCGCTCAATCGCGTCTCCTGTCGTGAACCGGCGCGGCAGGGGCCGGCCGGGCCAATCCCGCAACCATAGCAGTTTCCCGACGTAGCGGGACGGGACGCCTAGTCGCAGACGCGCCGCGCCGGGCTCGGGACGACCCCGTCGGGCAGGCCGTACATATAGCTGCGGCCCTTGAACATGCCGGGCTCGATCCGGCAGCGCTGGACGCTGCGCCGCGCCGGCCGCTGATCGTTGTAATAGAGGACTTCGGGCTCCGACGCCGCGCGCTCGGCCTGGTATTCGGCCAGCAGATGGCCCTTGCCGACGATGATGCGCTTGTAGCCCGCCGGGCTGTTGATGATCAGGTTGCCGAAGCTGTCGGCGTGGTAGCTTTCGCCGGTGATCTGCTCATAGGCCGAAGCCGGAGTGGCGGCGAAAGCGATCGTCGCCGCTGCGATCGCTGAGCCGAGCAAGGTCGAGATGGTGCGCATGACGGGTCCTTTCCGGGCCAGAAGAATGGCGTCCGGACCGCACCATTAACCAATTATTAACCGTTGTCACGCGCCTCCCGCCGAATATCGCGTCAACACGCCAACTTGGTTAACCGATTGATTCAATTTGAAATAAATACGTTTCATCTTGGGAACCGTCGGGATGCGTGACGCGCCGGGTCGCCTGCGGCCCGATGGCGGTCGCCGGGCCTCGCTTGTGTGGCCGGCCGAATTGGATAGGTTGGCGCCAATGTTGTCGCGTCCGCTCGCCATTGCCGCCATGGCCGCCGCTTTGCTGGAGCTTGCGGCGTGCACCAGTTCGCCCGGCGGCGGAACCGCCGCGGTCCTGGCCGCCGGCGCGGCGCAGGGCGACGCAGCGACCAATTACGACGACAATGCGCTGAGCGCCGGCAAGGCGTCGTGGCGCTGCGACAATGGCGAAACCTATCTGGTCGACAACACGGTGACCCAGATTGTGGTCATCTCGCCCGACGGGCAGACGATGACAATGCCCGCGACCCCGGCGGATTCGCGCACCCGCTATGTGCTGCAACAATACGCCTTTGTCGTCGATGGCGAGGAAGCCCTGTTTTTCCGCGCCAAGTCGAGCCCGCTGACCTGCAGGAAAGGGCCGGCTTCCGCATTCACGGCGCGGGCGCCGGCTTCAATCGATTTGAAGCCGGACAGCCAGCCGGCAGACGGTTAACTGCTGGTCGGAACTGGCGTTTCCGGCTTTGACGCGGTGCAAAAACCGCACTATGACGCTTCACGAAATTGCCGCATCCGGTGGAGGCTGCGGCGCCGCACTCTCCGGGGGAGCCATGTCGCAACCAGCCACCCGCGCCAAGCCGAGGCCGCTGTCGCCTCACGTCATGCACTACAAGATGCTTCCGACCATGCTGATGTCTGGCATCCACCGCGTGTCCGGCGCGGCGCTGTATTTCGGGACCTTGCTGGTCGCTTGGTGGGTGACGGCGGCGGCCGGTCCCGAGGACTATTTCAACTTCGTCGCCGGCGTCTACGGTTCCTGGTTCGGACAGCTGGTCCTGTTCGGCTTCACCTGGGCGCTGATCGTGCACATGCTGGGCGGCATCCGCCACTTCATCTGGGACACGGGCGCGATGCTCGAAAAGCACACCGCCACCAAGCTCGCCTGGGCGACGCTGTTCGGCTCGATCATCATCACGGTCGCGATCTGGGCCGTCATCTTCTGGGCAAGGGGCGCGGCATGAGCAAGTCATCGGATATGCGTACCCCGCTGGGGCGCGTGCGTGGTCTTGGCGCGGCGCGCGAGGGAACCGGCCATTTCTGGCAGTCGCGGGTGACCGGCCTGGCTCTGGTGTTTCTGACGCTGTTCGTCGTCGGCCTGCTGGTGTCGCTGAACGGCGCGTCCTACGCGGACGTCCGGGCGGCGCTCGCCAATCCGCTGGTCAGCCTGGTTCTCCTGGTCACCATCGTCACCGGCCTCTACCACATGCGGCTCGGCATGCAGGAGATCATCCTCGACTACGCCCATGGCGAGTTCTCGAAATATCTGCTGCTGATCCTGAACACATTCTTCTCGGTTGCGGTCGGCGCGGTCAGTGCCTTTGCGCTGCTGAAAATCGCATTCGGAGGCTGAGCGTGGCCAATCCTTCTACTTCGTCGTCGGCCGCGCAAAAGGCTTACACATTCGTCGACCACAAGTTCGACGTCGTTGTCGTTGGCGCCGGCGGTGCCGGTTTGCGCGCCACGCTCGGCATGGCCGAGCAGGGCTTCAAGACCGCCTGCATCACCAAGGTCTTTCCGACGCGCTCGCACACGGTCGCGGCGCAGGGCGGCATCGCCGCGTCGCTGCGCAATATGGGCCCCGACAGCTGGCAGTGGCACCTCTACGACACCGTCAAGGGCTCCGACTGGCTGGGCGACGTCGACGCGATGGAATACCTGGCGCGCGAGGCGCCGGCCGCGGTCTACGAACTCGAGCATTACGGCGTGCCGTTTTCGCGCACCGAAGAGGGCAAGATCTACCAGCGGCCGTTCGGCGGCCACATGCAGAATTTTGGCGACGGCCCGCCGGTGCAGCGCACCTGCGCGGCGGCCGACCGCACCGGCCATGCGATCCTGCACACGCTCTACGGCCAGTCGCTGCGCCATTCGGCCGAGTTCTTCGTCGAATATTTCGCGCTCGACCTGATCATCACCGACGGGCGCTGCACCGGCGTCGTCGCCTGGAACCTCGACGACGGCACCATCCACCGCTTCTCGGCAAAAATGGTGGTGCTGGCGACCGGTGGCTATGGCCGCGCCTATTTCACCGCCACCTCGGCGCATACCTGCACCGGCGACGGCGGCGGCATGGTGGCGCGCGCCGGCCTGCCGCTCCAGGACATGGAGTTCGTGCAGTTCCACCCGACCGGAATCTACGGCGCCGGCTGCCTGATCACCGAGGGCGCGCGCGGCGAGGGCGGCTATCTGGTCAACTCGTCGGGCGAACGTTTCATGGAGCGTTATGCGCCGTCGGCCAAGGACCTCGCCTCGCGCGACGTCGTCTCTCGCTGCATGACGCTGGAAGTGCGCGAGGGCCGGGGCGTCGGCAAGAACAAGGACCACATCTTCCTGCATCTCGACCATCTCGACCCGGCCGTGCTGCACGAGCGGCTGCCGGGCATTTCCGAGAGCGCCAAGATCTTCGCCGGCGTCGACGTCACCAAGGAGCCGATCCCGGTGTCGCCGACGGTGCACTACAATATGGGCGGCATCCCGACCAATTTCTGGGGCGAGGTGCTCAACCCGACCAAGAAGAACCCCGACGCGACCTTTCCCGGCCTGATGGCGGTGGGCGAAGCCGGCTGCGCCTCGGTGCACGGCGCAAACCGTCTCGGCTCGAATTCGCTGATCGACCTGGTCGTGTTCGGTCGCGCCGCCGCCATGCGCGCCGCCGAGGTGATCGACCGGACCTCCGAGATTCCGGCGATCAACGAGGCCGCCGTCGACAAGATCATGGACCGCTTCGACCGGCTTCGGAACGCCGACGGGTCGCAGCCGACCGCGCAATTGCGCGAGAAGATGCAGCGCGCCATGCAGGAGGACGCCGCCGTGTTCCGCACCTCGGATTCGCTCAAGCAGGGCTGCGAGCGCATCTCCAGGGTCTGGGGCGAACTCAAGGAGATCAAGGTCCACGACCGCTCGCTGATCTGGAATTCGGATCTGGTCGAGACGCTGGAGCTGGAAAACCTGATGGCCAACGCCATCGCCACGGTCTATTCGGCCGAGGCGCGCAAGGAGAGCCGCGGCGCGCATGCGCATGAGGATTTCCCCAATCGCGACGACGCCAACTGGCGCAAGCATACGCTGGCCTGGGTGTCGCCCGACGGCAAGGTGAAGCTCGACTATCGCGGCGTGCACACCGAGACGTCGCTGGCCTACGAGGACGGCGGCATCGATCCCAGGAAGATCCTGCCCAAGGCGCGCGTCTACTAGGATTGGCGTAACCTTTCCCAAAGGCGCAACGCCTATGATGCCCGGATGAGACACCATCCGGGCATTTTTGCATGAATTCGCCGGCGAGACCGTTCAGCTGGGGCATCGTCGGCGCCGGCGCGATCGCGCGGCAGTTCGCCGCCGACCTGGCGCATGCGCCCGGCGCCCGGATCGGCGCGGTGTTGACGCGGTCGGGCAGGCTGCCGGACGCGTTCGCGCCGCTGGCCGGCGGCGCCAGGGTCGTCGCCTCGCTCGACGACCTGCTCTCCCTTGCGGACATCGACGCGGTCTATGTGGCGACACCGAACTCGGCGCATGCGACGCAGACGCTGGCGGCAATCGCGGCCGGCAAGCCGGTGCTGGTGGAAAAGCCGCTGGCGACGACCAGCGCCGACGCCCGGCGCATCGCCGACGCCGCGCGGGCGGCCTGCGTCTTCGCCATGGAGGCGATGTGGACGCGGTTCCTGCCGGCGATCGATGCCGCGCGCGACATCATCGGCTCGGGGCGGATCGGCGAGGTTTTTCGCGTGCGCGCCGAACTCGCCTACCGGCGCGAGGAGACGCCCGGCAGCCGCTTCTTCGATCCGGCGCTCGGCGGCGGCGCGTCGCTTGACCTTGGCGTCTATCCGCTGTCGCTGGCGATGCTGCTGTTCGGCCGGCCCGACAAGGTGACGGGGACGTGGCGCAGGTCGCGCTCCGGCGTCGACATGGCCGTCGACGCCCGGCTCGGCTTCGGCCCGGTCACGGCGGAACTGTCCTGCGGCTTCGACCGGGACGGCGACAACGCATTCACGATCTTCGGTTCAAAGGGTGCGCTGCGCATCCACCCGCCGTTTCTCAAGGCGCAGCGGCTGACGGTGTTCCACGGTCGGATCGCGCCCTTGCCTCTCATCGGCGCCGACGCTTCCGGCCTGGTCGCGCGTGTCGCCACACGCATGCCGCTGCCCGGCCGGTCGACGAGCCGCTACGATTTTCCAGGCGGCGGGCTGCAGTTCGAGGCGCGTGCGACGATGGACGCGGTGCGGGCGGGGCAGAAGGCGTGCGCTGCGGCGCCGCTGGCCGACAGCGTCGCGGTGCTGGAGGCGATCGAGCGCGTGCTGGCCGAAGATCCCCGGCAGCAACGGCCTAGGGTCGGGTCTTGAGCCGATAATGGCCGCCCTGCGGGCCGGCTTTCGAAATCGCCAGCGCAATCTCGGTGACGTGCAAGGCCATCTCGCCCGACATGAACGGCGCCGGTCCGCCCCGAAGCGCGGCCGCCAGCGCCGCAATGCCGCCGCAAAAGTCGATGCGCGACGGAAAACCCGGCAGCGCCGCCGGCGTCGCCGGATCGACGGCGATCGGTGCGCCCGGCCGGGCGATGCGGCCAGCGGCAAGGTTGAAGCGCCGTTCGATGCGGCCGGCAAGGCGCAGGCGCAGGGAGCGGGCGTCGCCGTTGCGTTCGATGCGGGCCGGCGAATTGAAGTTCCACAGATCGTCGACGGTGATCGTGCCGGTCTCGCCCATGATTGTCAGCGAACGGTCCTTGGGTGCGCACAGTCCCGACGTCAGCCGCGCGACCGCGCCGTCGCGGAAATTGAGCATCGCAACGGAAAAGTCGGGACCCAGCGGTTCATGTCCGCTCTGGCCCTTGTCGGGGAAACACAAGGTCGAATAGGCGGTCATGCTGTCGACCGGCCCGAGCAGCGAGACGAGCCAGACGATGGCGTAGACGGCGTGCTCCAGTGTGCAGCCGACCACGAACTCGTCCTCTCCCGGCCATGGCGCGCCCGATCGCGAGCGCCATGTGCGCCATTCGTCGCGAAACACAGCGCCGTCCTCCATCGCGGCATAGACCAGTTTTGGCGCGCCGATCGCGCCGCCGGACACCAGGCTGGAGATGGCGGCGTGCAGCGGGGTCAGCGCGTTGGCCGGGGCGGTAGCGACAAGCACTCCGCGTTGGCGGGCGCGCTCGAGCAGGTCCGCCGCGGCTTCGAAATCGAGCGTCAGCGGCTTTTCCGAATAAAGATGTTTGCCCGCCTCGATGACCGCAAGGGAGACGGCATGGTGGCTTTCGACCGATGTCAGGTTGACGACAATCTCGATTGCCGGGTCGGCCAGCAGGTCTTCGAGCGAGGCGTAGGCGCGCACGCCATAAAATCCGGTGAATCGCCGGAGCGCGTCGGGAGAACTGTCGAACGCGCCGGCGAGCATGAGCTCCGGATGGTTGCGTAGCGTGGTGGCGTAGTAGTCGGCGACGAAGCCCGTGCCGACAAAAGCGATGCTGGTCATGACCGCATTGTCTAGCAGCGAATTGCTGCATCCAGGTAAAAGGCCGCCACGGCCCCGGCCGCAAACTTTCGTCATGCAATTAACGGGGGCGTAATCGCGCGCTGCTAGGTTGGTTCGATGCTGGACGACGTTTCATGGAACGATAATGCCCGACGCAACCCTGCTTAAACTGGAGCGTAAGGAGGAACCGGCCGACGAGCCGGGGTTCATGGAGCGCATGCGGCCCGAAATGGCCGCCGGCGGCTATGCGCACGATTCCAGCGAAGTGGCCTATTACCTGCGCGTCAATGCGCTGCTGACGCTGTCGATGACCATGGTCGATCTGGGCGCCGGCCGCGGCACGCAGTTGCTCGGGCCGAAAAGTTTTGTCGGCGAACTGATGAAATTCCAGGGCAAGGTGGAGAAGGTCATCGGGCTCGACGTCGATAGCGCCGTCGCCGACCATCCCTATCTCGACGAATACCATGTCTTCGATCCGGCAAAGCCGTATCCGCTCGCCGACGGCAGCGTCGACCTGATCGCCGCCGACTGGGTGCTGGAACATATCGCCGATCCGGCGATGGCGGCGCGCGAAATCCATCGCGTGCTCAAGCCCGGCGGCTGGTTTTGCGCCCGTACGCCGAATCGCTTCGGCTATGTGGCGCTCGCCGCGAGCCTCGTCCCCAATTCCCTGCACAACGCTGTGCTGAAGCGGGTGTGGCCCGAACGCGAGGCCGAGGACGTGTTCCCGACCGTCTATGCGCTCAACACCCGTGGCGCGATCAGCCGTCATTTCGGCCCGGACCGCTGGGAAAATTGCTCCTATACCATCAATTCGACGCCGAAATACCACGCCAACAGGACGCTGCTGTTCAGTCTCGTCGGGGCCTACCAGTCGGTCGCGCCGCCGCCTCTGCGCACCGACCTGCACGTGTTTTTGCGGAAACGCCGCCAAGTCGCGCTTTAAACCGATTTTTGCGCGATTGCCGCAACGCGGTAACTTGCGGATAATGCAAGCTTTCCTTTATGTGCGGAGACGCTAGGCGCGGGCGGTCGGCCGCGCGCCATCTGGAAGGACAGTCATATGGTCGAGATGACCCTCCCCAAGAATTCCCGCATCGAGCAGGGCAAGACCTGGCCGAAACCGCAGGGCGCGACCAATCTGCGCGAATACCGGATCTATCGCTGGTCGCCGGACGACGACCGCAACCCGCGCCTCGACACCTATTATGTCGACCTCGACGATTGCGGCCCGATGATCCTCGACGGACTGCTCTACATCAAAAACAAGATCGACCCGACGCTGACGCTGCGCCGCTCCTGCCGCGAGGGCATCTGCGGCTCGTGCGCGATGAACATCGACGGCACCAATACGCTGGCCTGCACCAAGGGCATGGACGAGATCGACGGCGCGGTGCGGGTCTATCCGCTGCCGCACATGCCGGTGGTCAAGGACCTGGTGCCGGACCTGACCGTGCCCTACGCCCAGCTGACCTCGATCCAGCCCTGGTTGCAGACCGTGTCGCCGGAACCGGCGAAGGAATGGAAGCAGAGCCATGAGGACCGCCAGAAGCTTGACGGGCTCTACGAGTGCATCCTGTGCTTCTGCTGCCAGACCTCGTGCCCGTCCTACTGGTGGAACGGCGACCGCTATCTCGGCCCCGCCGTGCTGCTGCAGGCCTATCGCTGGCTGATCGACAGCCGCGACGAGGCGACCGGCGAGCGGCTGGACAATCTGGAAGACCCGTTCCGGCTCTACCGCTGCCACACGATCATGAACTGCGCCCAGGCCTGCCCGAAGGGCCTGAACCCGGCCAAGGCGATCGCCGAAATCAAGAAGATGATGGTGGAACGGCGGATTTAGGTCCGAAGCTTTCGGCCTACCCCTCATCCGACCTCGCTGCTCCCCCTTGCCCACCGCCTTTTGCTTTGTCACATAGGCGGGATGAGCGAACTTGTACAATTGAACGCCATCGAAGCCCGGGTGCTGGGCTGTCTTGTCGAAAAGAAGGAACTGACGCCCGACGTCTACCCGTTGACGCTGAACGCCGCGCAGGCCGCCGCCAACCAGAAGACGGCGCGCGAGCCGGTGATGGCGCTGGAACCATCCGATATTCATCGGGCGTTTTCGTCGCTGCAGCAAAAAGGCCTTGTGCGGCAGGTGTCGGGCTCGCGGGTCGAACGCTACGAACATGAATTGTCGCAACGGTTTTCGCTGACGCGCGGCCAGACCGCGCTGATCGGCCTGATGATGCTGCGCGGGCCGCAGACGGCGCATGAACTGCTGGCGCGGTCCGAGCGGATGGCGCGTTACGTCTCGGTCGACGAACTTGTCGCCGACCTCGACCTGCTGATCGGCCGGCGGCCGCCGCTGGTGCAACTGGTCGAGCGCGGCCCCGGCCAGCGCGAGGACCGATTTGCGCATCTGCTCAGCGGCGCGGTTGAAGCGCCGGTTCGGACCGGCCCTGCTGCCGCGTTCAATCCGGTCGATCTGGACCTCGAAGCCCGCGTCGCGGCGCTCGAAGACCAGGTTGCCGACCTGAAACGGATGATCGAAAGCCTGACTGGCGGCTGAACGGCCGGGTGTGCTCGGCTTCCGGTTGACGGGCCGCCATCGTTCACGCGCTCGTCACCGCAGCTTGATTTGAAACTGCCCGGCCCGCTGATAGGTTCCGCCAGCAATTCTGGAGGATCGCCATGTTCGCCCGCGCCGCTCTTGCCCTTTCGCTGGCCAGCCTTCCGCTCGCCAGTCTGCCCGCGGCCGCCGAGACCGCGATCTTTGCCGGCGGCTGTTTCTGGTGCGTGGAATCCGACATGGACCACGTCGCAGGCGTCACGTCGACGGTGTCGGGCTACAGCGGCGGGACGCTCAAGAACCCGACCTATCAGAACCATGAAGGCCACCGCGAGGTGCTCGAAGTCGAGTTCGACCCCGCCAAGGTGAGCTATGCCGAACTTGTGACGATCTTCCTGCGGACCATCGACCCGACCGACGGCGGCGGCCAGTTCTGCGATCGCGGCCACGCCTATACCACCGCGATCTACACCATCGGCGACGCGCAGCTGGCCGCGGCGCAGAAGGCCAAGGCGGACGCCGAGGCGCAGCTTGGGCAAAAGCTTGCAACCGAGGTTACGCCGGCGGGCGAATTCACCACCGCGGAGGACTATCACCAGAATTATTACAAGGTGAATCCGGCGCGCTACAAATATTACCGCTTCGCCTGCGGCCGCGACGACCGGGTCAAGCAGGTTTGGGGCGCCGAGGCCTACAAGGGCATTGCCGCGCACTGAACGCCGGCATTCGATCGCGGGGCGTCGCTGTCGGAACCATCCCGGCGGTGCGGCGTTTGCCAAGACGTCGCACCTTCGGCGGCGGAATTCGCACGAGGGACCGCCGGTGAGCCCACAACCAGCCCCGTCCAGCCTGATCCGCGCGGCGATGCGCGCGCCATATCTGCAACGCGACGAGGAAATGGCGCTGGCGCGGCGCTGGAGGGACGAGCGCGACCAGTCCGCCATGCATGCGATCGCCCTCGCACATATGCGGCTGGTCATCTCGATGGCGGCGAAATTCCGCAACTATGGCCTGCCGCTGGGCGATCTGGTGCAGGAGGGCCATGTCGGGCTGCTGGAAGCCGCGGCGCGGTTCGAGCCGGACCGTGACGTGCGCTTCTCCACCTATGCGACATGGTGGATCAGGGCGTCGATGCAGGATTACGTGCTGCGCAACTGGTCGATCGTGCGCGGCGGCGCCAGTTCGGCGCAAAAGGCGCTGTTCTTCAATCTGCGACGGCTGCGCGCCCGGTTGGCCCAGGGTTCGGACACGCTGTCGGACCATGGCTTCTACGACGAGATATCGAAGGCGCTCGGCGTCTCGGCCGCCGACGTTGCGTTGATGGACGCCCGGCTGTCCGCTCCGGACGCCTCGCTCAACGCGCCGGTGAGCGACGACGCATCGGGGGCTAGCGAGCGCATGGACTTCCTGCGCAGCGACGATCCGTTGCCTGACGAGGTCGTCGGCGACGCGATCGACGACCAGCGTCGCCGCGAATGGCTCTCCAGCGCGCTGGCGTCGCTGGACGATCGCGAGTTGCGGATCATCCGCGAACGCCGGCTGGCCGACGACGGTGCGACGCTCGAATCGCTCGGCGAGCGGCTCGGCATCTCGAAGGAACGGGTACGGCAGATCGAAACCCGGGCGCTACAAAAACTGAGGACGGCGTTGCTCAAGGCGCAGCCCGGCCTTGCCGCGGCCTGATCGACCGGTCCCCCGGCCCTATTGATCGGTGATGATCTTGACCTTGTCGCCGGGGCGCAGGCTGGCGGTGTCCGACAGCGCATTGATCAGCCGGAATAGCTGCTCCTTGCGGTCGACGCCCTTCATCTGCGCCGCCAGCGTCGCCACGGTCTCTCCTTGCCCGACTGTCTTCACCCGGATGCGAAGCGGCTTGAGCGCCGCTTTCTCCGCCTGCGAAAGCAGGCGGAAGCTGCCGGTGACCGAGCGCGCCGTCGGGTCGAGCGCGGCGCTGCCTTGTGGCGCCGCCGTCAGCAGACGATAGACCTGACCGCCGGCGCGAAAAACGGTAATGTCGAACTGCCAGCCGTCGGCCGAGGCGCGCGCCATTGCCGCTTCCGTGCCGTTGATCGTCGAGGCCTGGATCGAATTCGGATCGAGACCGGCGATCCAGCCGCTGCGCAGATAGTCGGTGAGCGAGGTCGAGCGGGCGATCGCCACGCCATCGAAGCGCACTGCTACGTCGCCGGGCCCGGCGGCGGTGACGGCGGTGGCGGAATTGTCGATAACAAAGCCTGGCGGGACCGAGAAGGCGACGCCGAGGCCCGGGTGCAGGAAGTCCTGACCCCGCACATAGCCTTCCTGCGGCGCGTCGCCGAACAACATGCCGTCAATGCCCGCCAGTAGCCAGTCGCGGTCGCGATTGCCGGTGCCCGGAATGCCGAAATTGCGGGCGTGGCCGAGCGCCAGCTCGATGCGCTTGGGCGCGGCGGGGTGGCTGGCGAGGAAGTCGAGGCTGGCGTCGGACGCGCCGGAGACGCTGCGGAAGTCGGCGTAGGACGCCATCGACTGGAGGAAGCGCGCCGCCGCGAACGGATCGTAGCCGGCGCGGCCGATGGCGCGGATGCCGATCGCGTCGGCCTCCAGCTCCTGGTTGCGCGAGAACTGGGCAAGGCTGAGCTTGCCGCGCAACAGGGCGGCCTTGGCGTCGGCGTCGCCCTCGAGCACATCGGAGACGACGCGCGCGGCCAGGATCTCGTTGGCTTCGCGCTGCTGGCGCTGGACGCCGTGATTGGCGGTGACGTGGCCCATTTCGTGCGCCACCACGGCGGCCAGTTCCGAGGAATCGTTGGCCAGAGCCAGCAGGCCGCGGGTGATGTAGAGATAGCCGCCCGGCAGCGCAAACGCGTTGACGTTGGGCGAGTTGAGGATGGTGATCCGGTAGGTCTGGTTCGGATTGTCCGGATCAAGCGTCAGGCCGCCGACGACCTTGGCCACCATGCGCTCAAGCTTTGGGTCCCTGTACTCGCCGCCATAGGTGGCGAGAATGCGCGGATGCTGCTGGCGGGCGATCTCGGCCAGCTTGTCGCCGCGGCCGACCGTGTCGACGGTCACCGGATTGTCGGACGGCTTGATGTCTGACGAGATCGTGTCCAGCGACTGGCAACCGGCCAGCACAAGCGCCATCGCGCCCGCCGCAAGCAGATTGCGAGTGCGGAAGCGGGTGGCGCTCCGCAATGTGAACTGACCTGTCATCGGGCCTGCAATTCCCTTCCGGCGAAACCTCGCCCGAATCGTCTGGCGACCTAGCCATAGCCGCCCGTGGCTGACAAGACGCTACGTCAGCAGACGTTTTCTATGTATCAAATGTGTCGCATTGCAGGCGTTTCAAGCAGGCGGAACCGGTTGCCGCGGCGGTCGCCGGACCTGACCTATCGGCGCGCCATGTCGCCGATATAGCGCCGCACCGGCTCCGGCCCTTCTGGACCGAGCAGATCGATCGTCGACCCATCGGCGACGATGGTTCCGTTCTCGATGAAGGCCGTGCGCGGCGCCAGGCGCTGCGCGTCTTCGGGCGAGTGGGTGACGACGACCATGGTCATGCCGGTCTCGGCGTTCAGGGCCTGGACGAGGCCGGCCATGTCGGCGCGCAAAGCGGGGCCAAGCGCCGCGAACGGCTCGTCCATCAATAGCACCGGCCGCCGCCGCACCAGGGCGCGCGCAAGGGCCGTGCGCTGGCGTTCGCCGCCCGACAGTTCGCGCGGCAGCCGCCTGTCCTTGCCTGCAAGGCCGGTGCGCTCGAGCGCCTCGGCGACCGCCGCGCGATCGTCGGGCGTCAGCTTCAGGGAGGGATTGCGGCCCAGGCCGACATTGGCGGCGACGTCGAGATGGGAGAACAGGTTGTTCTCCTGGAAGATCATTGACACCGGGCGGTCGGCCGGAGGGTCGGCGGTGACGTCGCGGCCGCCGATCACCACACGCCCCTCGGCTGGCGTCTCGAAACCTGCGACAAGGTTGAGCAGCGTCGACTTGCCGGAGCCGCTCGGGCCCATGATCGCGATGATTTCGCCCGACGCGACCGCGAGGTCGAAGGCCATCTTCGTCTCGCCATAGGCGAAACGGACGCGGTCGAGCTCGATGCTGCCTGCGCCGCTCATCGGTCCTGCCTTCCCAGCCTGTCGGCCAATGTCATCAACGCAAGACAAAGCAGGGCGAGGAACAAGGCAAGCCCCGCCGCGTCGGCAGTCCGATACGCGCCCATGCGCGAATAAAGCAGATAGGGCAGGGTCTGCACCGCGTCCGAACCGAACAGCGCGATGACGCCGAGATCGCCCAGCGACAGCGCCATGGCGAAGGCGAAGGCGACGGCGAGGGGACGGCGCATGGCTGGCCAGTCGATCAGCCGGGCGCGCGCCCAGCCGGCAACGCCAAGCTGGGCGCAGAGCCGGTCATTGCGTTCGGCGGCGCTGTCCCAGGCAGGGCGCAACACGCGCACGGCGAACGGCATCGCCATCACCGCGTTGACCGCGACCACCATGACGGGGGCGATGGCGAACGCGTCGAGCCCGAGGACCAGCATCGCGACGAACCAGCCGGCGCCGATGACGACAGGTGGCACCACCAGCACCAGACTTGCGCCGCGGTCAGCCAGTGTTTCGATCAGGCCGGCGCCGCCGCCGCGACGCGTAGCCTCGAGCCGCTGCCGCATCGTCACCAGCGACAGCGACAAGGCCAGACACAGCAGCGCGGCGAGCGCCGCAAAGGCGAGGCTGGTCATCGTGGCCCGCCGTACTGCGTTTTCGCCCGCAAGACGCAGTAGATCGGCTTCCAGCCCCGAAACGACCACAGCCGCCATCGGTCCGGCGACGAACAACGCCGCCAGCGCCAGCACCAGCGCATCGCCCGCGCATTCGAAACGCGACGGCGCGCCGTAGCGGCGGCCCGACAGCGGCAAGTCGGCGTCGCCGCCAGTGTCGGCTCCAAAGCGTGACATCGCCCACAGCGCAGCGATTGTGACGGCGATCTGGACCAGCGTGAGCGCGGCCGTGCGCGCCGGCTCGAAGTCGAATAGCAGCGACTGGTAGATCGCCACTTCCAGCGTGGTTGCGCCCGGACCTCCGCCCAGCGTCAGCACCAGCGTGAACGAGGTGACGCAAAGCATGAAGACGAGCGCGGCTACGCCGGCGATGACGCGGCGCATCGCCGGCCATTCGATCAGGCGGAACGTCGCCGCCGGACCCATGCCGAGTTGCGCGGCCAGTCGCCATTGATCGGGCGGCACGGCTTCAAGCCCTTCCAGCAGCAGGCGCGCCGCCAGCGGCAGGTTGAAGAAGACATGCGCCAGCAGGATGCCGGTCAGGCCGTAGACCGACGGCGGATGGCCAAGGCCGAGCGCCTCGGCGGCGCGGCCGACCAGACCGGCATTGCCGTAGAGCGCCAGCACGCCCAGCGCCGCGACGATGGCCGGCAGGCCGAGCGGCACGGCGAACATGCGCAGCAACAGCGCCCGGCCGGGAAATTTCGGATGGCGCGAAATGGCGCGGGCGACGAGCACGGCGGGCGCGACGGACAAGATGGTGGAGAGCGCCGCCTGCCACAGCGTGAAGGCGGCGATGCGCAGCGTCGCATTGTTGAACGCGGCGGCGGCAGCCGACCAGTCGCGCGCCGCGATCGCCGACAGGCCGGCGAACGCGCCGCCGATCAGCAGCGCAATGAAGGCGAGCGCGAGATTGCCCAGGCGGATCGAAGTCATCGGCCCGCATATCCGGCAATCTTGAACGTAGCTGGCCGACCGGTTCTGTATTTCTTGAAACTACCCCCCTCTGTCCTGCCGGACATCTCCCCCTCAAGGGGGGAGATTGGCGGCGCCGATGCCGTGTGTGATCTCCCCCCTTGAGGGGGAGATGTCCGGCAGGACAGAGGGGGGTCCTTCGAATTCATGATCCCACCCGAGACATATTCCTCACTGGCTCATGGCGTCGGTCCATTCCGCCACCCATGCCTTGCGGTTGGCGGCGACTTCGCCGGGGCTGAATTCGAGCGTCTTGACCGGCTTCACCAGCGCATCGAACGCCGGGTTGCGCGGCTTGGAGGTGGGGGCGGCTGGCAGCATCCAGTTGGTTTCGGGGATGATGTCCTGAAACTCGGGCGTCAGCATGAACTCGAGGAACTGTTTCGACAGCGGATTGTCCCTACCCCTGACCGTCATGCCGGCGACCTCGACCTGCATGTAATGACCTTCGGCGAAGGAGGCGGCCTTGTAGCGTTCCACCCCCTCGGCGATGACATGATAGGCCGGCGACGTGGTGTAGGACAGCACCATCGGCGCCTCGCCCTTGGTGAACAGGCCATAGGCCTCCGACCAGCCCGGCGTGACGGTCAGGACCCGCCCTTTCAGTTTCTTCCACGCATCGGCGGCGGCGTCGCCATAGACCGACTTCATCCACAGGACGAGGCCAAGGCCGGGCGTCGAGGTGCGCGGGTCCTGGATGACGACCTTTTGCGCGGCGTCGCCCTCGACCAGGTCCTTCAGGCTGGTGGGCGGCGTCGCCATCTTCTCGCTGTCGTAGACGACGGCGAAATAGCCGTAGTCGAAGGGCAGGAAATCCGGATCGGACCAGCCGCCCGGGACCGCGATATTTGTCGCGGTAACGCCATGCGGCGCGAACAGGCCGGTGTCGGCGGCTTCCTTGGTCAGGTTGGTGTCGAGACCAAGAACGATGTCTGCCTTGACGGCCTTGCCTTCGAGACGGACGCGGTTGAGCAGGGCGACGCCGTCGGCGACCGAAACGAACTGCACGTCGCAGCCACATCTGGCCTCGAACGCCTTTTCGACCTGCGGGCCGGGGCCCCATTCGGCGGTGAAGCTCTCATAGGTGTAGATTGTGAGCGTCTCGGCGGAGATTGCCGGGACGGTCAGGGCGAAGGTTGAGAGCAGAACTGTCAGTGTCGAGCGCAACGGCGCCTCCTTCGTTTGCGTTACAGGGAAGAAGCGCCGGACCGGTCGCGTCTAATCCCTCCGCCGGTGTTAACCGGATCAGGTTCAGCGGGTTGGCGGTCGCCTCTCAGCCGGCGCGCAGTCGCGCCCGGCACCCCGTTAGAGCGCGGTGAACATAGGCTCGGGGCCCGACAGGCGCAAGATCGCGCCGTAATGTTTGCGGCTGCTTGTGTTCGCGGGCGCGCCGTGATGCAGATGCAGCATGATCGACAAGCTCGAAGCTTTCATCGCGCTGGCCCGCGCCCAACATTTCGGCAAGGCCGCCGAAGAACTCGGCGTGACCCAGCCGACGCTGTCGACGGCGATCAAGCAGCTCGAAGGCGAACTGGGCGTGATGCTGGTGCGCCGAGGCTCGCGTTTCCAGGGTCTGACCGACGAGGGCGAGCAGGTGCTGGGCTGGGCGCGGCGCATCACCGGCGATGCGCGCGCCATGAAGGACGAGATGCGCGCGGCGCGGCATGGCCTGTCCGGGCGCATCCGCATCGCCGCCATCCCCACGGCGCTGGCGATGATCCCGCGGCTGACGACGCCGATGCGCGAAAAGCACCCGGGCGTCACCTTCTCGATCCTGTCGCGCACCTCGATCGAGGTGCTGTCGCTGCTCGGCAATTTCGACGTCGATGTCGGCATCACCTATCTCGACAACGAGCCGCTGGGGCGCGTCGCCTCGATCCCGCTCTATCTCGAACGCTACCGGTTGATCACCGCCGAGGGCACCTCCTTCTTTGACCGCAAGGAAGTGACCTGGGCTGAGGTCGGCGCGTTGCCGCTTTGCCTGCTGACGCCCGACATGCAGAACCGCCGCATCATCGACCAGCACCTGGCGGAAGCGGGCGCGCAGGCGCGGCCGACGCTGGAGTCCAATTCGATGATCGTTCTGTTCTCCCATATCAGGACCGGAAAATGGTCGTCGATCATGCCGCTCAATCTGGCGGAAACGCTCGGTTTCGCCGAACCGATCAGGGCGATCCCGATCGTCGAGCCGGACGCCAGCCACACGGTCGGCGTCGCGGTGCAGCCGCGCGAGCCGCATACGCCGCTGGTCGCGGCGCTGCTGGAAGAGGCCATGACGCTGGCGGGCCAGCTTCGCCGGGATGGATGAGCTACCCAGATCCTGAGGGCACGATAGGAAATCTCTATCAAACGACGAGAATGCTTTATTGATTTTCGCGTTTCACTGCTGCTTCATCGAAAAATGGCGCGTGATGCGTCGATCCAGGGAGGATTCTGCATGACGATGCAGCAGCCGGGCGCAGGTCCCGAGCCGCACGATCTGACGGCGCGCACCGGCGCGGTCATCGAGCAACACAGCCGGCTTGAAGGGCCGCTGCTGCCGATCCTGCACGGGCTGCAGGCTGAGTTCGGATTCGTGCCGCGCCAAAGCCTGCCGATCGTTGCCGAGGCCTTGAACATCTCGCAGGCGGATGCGCATGGCGTCGCCAGCTTCTACCACGACTTTCGCGCCGCGCCCGCCGGACGGCATGTGCTGAAGCTTTGCCAGGCGGAAGCCTGCCAGTCGATGGGGTCGGACAAGGTTGCCGCGATGGTGAAACAGGCGCTCGGGATCGGGTTCGGCGAAACGACGAAAGACGGTTCGGTGACGCTCGAGGCGGTCTACTGTCTCGGCCTGTGCGCTTGCGCGCCCTCGGCGATGCTCGACGGCGAGGTAATCGGTCGGATCGACGCCGAAGCAATCGAGGACATTGTCGCGGAGGTCCGCACATGACCGCCACGATTTACATCCCGAAGGATTCCGGCGCGCTGGCGCTTGGCGCCGACAAGGTTGCGGCTGCGGTCGAACGCGAGATCGTGGCTCGCGGGCTCGATGCGAAGATCGTGCGCACCGGATCGCGCGGCATGTACTGGCTGGAGCCGATGGTCGAGGTGGGGACGGCGAAGGGCCGCGTCGCCTTCGGGCCGGTGAAGGCGAAGGACGTCGCCTCGCTGTTCGACGCCGGTCTTGTCGACAGCGGCAAGCACTGGCTGTCGCTCGGCGACCCCGAAAAGATCCCGTTCTTCGCCAGGCAGACGCGGCTGACCTTTGCCCGTTGCGGCGTCACCGACCCGCTGTCGCTGGCCGACTACGAAGCGCATGGCGGGCTCGCGGGCCTGCGCAAGGCGCTGGCGACGACGCCGGCAGACATCGTCAGGACGGTCACCGAATCCGGCCTGCGCGGTCGTGGCGGCGCGGGGTTCCCGACCGGCGTCAAGTGGAAGACGGTGGCCGACCAGACCGATAGCCGCAAATACATCGTCTGCAACGCAGACGAGGGCGACAGCGCCACCTTCGCCGACCGGATGATCATGGAGGGCGACCCCTTCGTGCTGATCGAGGGCATGGCGATCGCTGGCGTCGCCACCGGCGCGACCAAGGGTTTTGTCTATATCCGGTCGGAATATCCGCATGCGATCGCGGCGATGAACGCGGCGATCGATGTGGCGCGCAAGGCGAAGCTGCTCGGTCCCGCCATTCTCGGTTCGCCCAACGCCTTCGACATGGAGGTGCGCGTCGGCGCCGGCGCCTATGTCTGCGGCGAGGAAACCTCGCTGCTCAATTCGCTGGAGGGCAAGCGCGGCGTGGTGCGCGCCAAGCCGCCGCTGCCGGCGATCCAGGGGCTGTTCGGCAAGCCGACCGTCATCAATAACGTCATCTCGCTGGCGTCGGTTCCGGTGATCCTCGACAGGGGCGCGGCGTTCTACAAGGATTTCGGCATGGGCCGCTCGCGCGGCACCATCCCGATCCAGATCGCCGGCAACGTCAAGCATGGCGGCCTGTTCGAGGCGGCGTTCGGCATGACGCTGGGCGAGATCGTCAACAAGATCGGCGGCGGCGCGGCGACGGGCCGTCCGGTGAAGGCGGTGCAGGTGGGCGGTCCGCTAGGCGCATATTTTCCGCCATCGCTGTTCGACACGCCGTTCGACTACGAGGCCTTTGCGGCGCGGGACGGGCTGATCGGCCATGCCGGCATCGCGGTCTTCGACGACAGCGCCGACATGCTGAAGCAGGCGCGGTTCGCGATGGAGTTCTGCGCCATCGAAAGCTGCGGCAAGTGCACGCCCTGCCGCATCGGCTCGACGCGTGGCGTCGAGACGATCGACAAGATCGGGGCCGGCGTCGAGCGCGAGAAGAACCTGGCGCTGGTCACCGACCTCTGCAACACGATGAAGTTCGGTTCGCTGTGCGCGCTGGGCGGTTTCACGCCCTACCCGGTGATGAGCGCTATCAACCATTTCCCTGAAGATTTTGGCCCGCGCGACGTCGCGACGGCAGCCGAGTAAGGAGAACCACCATGGGTCTCATTGACGAAATCGATTTTGGCACCCCGGCCTCGACAGCCGAGAAGCAGGTGACGCTCACCGTCGACGGCTTTTCCGTGACCGTGCCGGAAGGCACGTCGATCATGCGCGCCTCGATGGAGGCGGGCATCCAGATCCCGAAACTTTGCGCCACCGATATGGTCGACGCATTCGGCTCCTGCCGGTTGTGTCTGGTGGAGATCGAGGGCCGCGCCGGCACGCCGTCGTCGTGCACGACGCCGGTGGCGCCGGGCATGGTGGTCCACACCCAGACGGGTCGGCTCAAGGACATCCGCAAGGGGGTGATGGAGCTTTACATCTCCGACCATCCGCTCGACTGCCTGACCTGCGCCGCCAATGGCGACTGCGAGTTGCAGGACATGGCGGGCGCGGTCGGCCTGCGCGACGTGCGCTATGGATACGATGGCGAGAACCACGTCTTCGCCAAGGACCGGACCGGAGGCGAAACCAATTTCAACTGGATGCCGAAGGACGAGTCGAACCCCTATTTCACCTACGATCCGTCGAAATGTATCGTCTGTTCCCGCTGCGTACGCGCCTGTGAGGAAGTGCAGGGCACCTTTGCGCTGACCATCGAGGGCCGCGGCTTCGGTTCGCGCGTGTCGCCGGGCATGCATCAGGATTTCCTGTCGTCGGAATGCGTTTCCTGCGGCGCTTGCGTGCAGGCCTGCCCGACCGCGACGCTGACCGAAAAGAGCGTTATCGAAATCGGCCAGCCGGAGCACTCGGTGGTCACCACCTGCGCCTATTGCGGCGTCGGCTGCTCGTTCAAGGCCGAAATGCGGGGCGAGGAACTGGTGCGCATGGTGCCGTGGAAGGACGGCAAGGCCAATCGCGGCCATTCCTGCGTCAAGGGCCGTTTCGCCTATGGCTACTCGACCCACAAGGACCGCATCACCAGGCCGATGATCCGCGCAAAAATCTCGGACCCGTGGCGGGAGGTGAGCTGGGAGGAGGCGTTTTCGCACATCAATTCCGAATTCCGGCGCATCCAGTACCAGTATGGCAAGGGTTCGGTCGGCGGCATCACCTCGTCGCGCTGCACGAATGAGGAGACCTATCTGGTGCAGAAGCTGGTGCGCCAGGGATTCGGCAACAACAATGTCGACACCTGCGCCCGCGTCTGCCATTCGCCGACCGGCTACGGGCTCGGCCAGACCTATGGCACGTCGGCGGGCACACAGGATTTCGACTCGGTCGAGCAGTCCGACGTCATCATGGTGATCGGCGCCAATCCGTCGGCGGCGCATCCGGTGTTCGCCTCGCGGATGAAGAAGCGCATCAGGCAGGGGGCCAAGCTGATCGTGCTCGACCCGCGGCGCACCGAGACGGTGACTTCGGTGCACGCCAAGGCGGACTGTCATCTGCCGCTGAAGCCCGGCACCAATGTCGCGGTTGTCACCGCGCTGGCGCATGTGATCGTCACAGAAGGCTTGTACAACGAGGCCTTCATCCGCGAGCGTTGCGACTGGTCGGAGTTCCAGGACTACGCCGAATTCGTCAGCCATGAGCGCCACAGCCCCGAGGCGATCGCGGCGGTGTCGGGCGTCGACGCCGAAACCATGCGTCGCGCCGCGCGGCTCTATGCCACCGGTGGCAATGGCGCGATCTACTACGGGCTGGGCGTCACCGAACATTCGCAGGGCTCGACGACGGTGATCGCGATCGCCAACCTTGCCATGCTGACCGGCAATATCGGCCGGCCTGGCGTCGGCGTGAACCCGTTGCGTGGCCAGAACAATGTCCAGGGCTCGTGCGACATGGGTTCGTTCCCGCACGAACTGCCGGGCTACCGGCATGTCTCGGGCGACGCGGTGCGCGACATCTACGAGGCGCTTTGGGGCGTCAAGCTCGACAACGAACCGGGCCTGCGCATTCCCAACATGCTGGACGCGGCGGTGGAAGGCTCGTTCATGGGGCTGTACATCCAGGGCGAGGACATCCTGCAGTCGGACCCCGACACGACACATGTGTCGGCGGGGCTGGCGGCGATGGAATGCGTCGTGGTGCACGACCTGTTCCTCAATGAGACCGCCAATTATGCGCATGTATTCCTGCCCGGCTCGACCTTCCTGGAAAAGGACGGCACCTTCACCAATGCCGAGCGCCGGATCAACCGGGTACGCAAGGTGATGACGCCGCGCAACGGCTATGCCGACTGGGAAGTGACGCAGCTGATGGCCAGGGCCATGGGGCTGAACTGGACCTACACGCATCCGTCGCAGATCATGGACGAGATCGCCCAGACGACGCCGTCCTTCGCCAATGTCTCCTACGAGCTGCTCGACGAGATGGGTTCAGTGCAGTGGCCGTGCAACGACAAGGCGCCGGCCGGTACGCCGATCATGCATGTCGACGGCTTCGTGCGCGGCAAGGGCAAGTTCATCCGCACCGAATATGTCGCGACCGACGAAAAGACCGGGCCGCGCTTCCCGCTGCTTCTGACCACCGGGCGCATCCTGTCGCAATACAATGTCGGGGCGCAGACACGGCGCACCGAAAACGTCAAATGGCACGACGAGGATCTGCTGGAAATCCATCCGCACGACGCCGAACAGCGCGGCATCCGCGACCGCGACTGGGTGCGGCTTAAGAGCCGTGCCGGCGAAACGACGCTGCGCGCCGACATCACCGACCGCGTCGCGCCGGGCGTCGTCTACACGACGTTCCACCACCCCGACACTCAGGCCAATGTCATCACCACCGACTATTCCGACTGGGCGACGAACTGTCCGGAATACAAGGTTACGGCGGTGCAGGTGTCCCCGTCCAACGGGCCGAGCCAGTGGCAGGAAGACTATGAGGCGCTGTCGAAGCGCGCGCGGCGCATCGAAGGCCATGTCGAGGCGGCGGAGTAGTGGGCGCGCGAAAACCCACGACTTCGACGCCGCGCATCGCGCGGCGCGCGGGCGGGACCAGCGCCGCGGCGCGTTCGGTGCCGGAAGAAACGCCGGTGGCGCTGTCCTATGGCGGAACCACCCATGCGGTGATGATGGCCTCGCCGGCGGACCTCGACGATTTCGCGCTCGGTTTTTCGCTGACCGAAGGCATCGTCGCCTCGGCTGACGAAATCGCGTCCGTGACGGTCGAAGACGCAGGCCCCGGGATCGACATCCAGATCAGGCTCAAAGACGCCGCCAATGTATCGTTCCAGGCACGGCGGCGCCGGCTTGCGGGACCGGTCGGGTGCGGCTTGTGCGGCATCGAGTCGATCGACGAGGCGATGCGGGCGATCCCCGTCGTCGGCGGCGGCTTGCGCATTGGCGCGGGCGACGTGACGCAGGCGGTCAGGCTGCTGGCGGCGCAGCAGCCGATGCATTCGGACACCGGCGCGGTTCACGCCGCCGGGTTCTACGTCCCCGGCAAGGGCATCGTTGCGGCGCGCGAGGATGTCGGCCGCCACAATGCGCTCGACAAGCTGGCCGGCGCGCTGGCGAAGGCCGGCATTGCGGGCGCTTCCGGCGCGGTCGTCGTCACCAGTCGGGTGTCGGTCGAGATGATCCAGAAGGCGGCGGCGATCGGCTCGTCGGCGATAATCGCGGTTTCGGCGCCGACGGCGCTCGCCATCCGCTCCGCGGAAGCAGCCGGCATGACGCTTGTGGCGCTGGTGCGCGGCGACGAGTTCGACATATTCACCCATCCGGACCGGATCGAAGACGGACACAACCGACATGTCGCATGACGAAAAGATCGAGCCCAACGCCAAGCTGATCCGCATGGCGAACCAGATCGGCACCTTCTTCCTGTCCAAGCCGCGTGAGGAAGGCGTGGCCGGCACCGCCGAGCACATCAACAAGTTCTGGGAGCCCAGAATGCGGCGGCAGTTCTTCGAGATTGTCGATCGCGGTGGCGAGGGACTGTTGCCGATCGTGCTGGATGCGTCCGCGACGGTGCGGCGTCCGGCCTGACGCCCGGCTCAGTCGTTAAAGCGCGGCTTCAGGTCGACGATCCGGTCGGCCATGGCGGTGAACCGGCTGGCGATCTGATCGTGCAGGGCGGCGGCGACTTCCGGATATTCCTCAAGAATGCGCCTGAACAGGGTGCGGTTGATGCGCAGCACGTCGGTGTCGACTTCGGCGACCGCGCCGACCGAGCGCCTGACGTCGACGATCAGCGCCATTTCGTCGAGCACCTCGCCGGGCTTCACCGTCGCGATCTTGCGGCGCTCGCCGCCGCTCATCCTGAATGTCGCCAGCGAGCCGCTGCGAACGACGTAGGCGCAGTCGGCCAGCGTATCGGGGCGAAATAGCTCCCGTTCGGCGTGCAGGTGCATGTTTTCCGCGCCGAAGGCGAGCAGGCGCAACTGTTCAGGGTTCAGGCTCTTGAGCAGCCCGATGCCTGAAAGAACGCGTATATCGTCATCAAGCGCCATGCGCGGCGGGTACCTTTTGGCCCGGCCGCATCGGCGAATCGATCACAGATCACGGGACGAGCTTGTAACCGCCGCTTTCTGTCACAAGAATTTCGGCATTGGAAGGATCGCGCTCGATCTTCTGGCGCAGCCGGTAGACGTGAGTTTCCAGCGTGTGGGTGGTGACGCCGGAATTGTAGCCCCAGACTTCTTCGAGCAGGACGTCGCGGGTGACGACCTTCTGGTTGGCGCGGTAGAGATATTTGATGATCGACGCTTCCTTCTCGGTCAGCCGGACCTTGGTCCCGCGCTGGTCGATCAACAATTTCTGGCTGGGCTTGAACGTATAGGGGCCGACGGTGAAGGTGGCGTCCTCGCTCTGCTCGTGCTGGCGCAGTTGGGCGCGGATGCGGGCCAGCAGCACGGCGAAACGGAACGGCTTGGTGACGTAGTCGTTGGCGCCGGCTTCCAGCCCCAGGATGGTGTCGGAATCGGTGTCATGGCCGGTCAGCATGATGACGGGGGCCTTGAAGCCGCTCTTGCGCAGCAGTTTCACCGCTTCGCGGCCATCCATGTCGGGCAGGCCGACATCCATGATCAGAAGGTCGACCACGCCGCCGCGCGCCGCGTGCACGCCGCTGGCGGCGGTCGCTTCCTGCAGGACGTTGAATTCCTCGTAGAGCGACAATTGCTCGACCAGGGTCGAGCGCAGATCATTGTCGTCGTCGATCAGAAGGATGGTCCTGGATGTCATGTCCTGTTCCGGGAGGCTTGCGCGAAATTTGGTTGACCGCATGCCCCTTATGCGGAACCTGAGGTCCATGAAAAGGCGATCGCGATGATTTGAAGCGGTCGCCAGAACACTATTGAGTGAATGATCGCATCAAAATCATGGCCAAGTCGACTCGTCGTCCAATGCTGCTGAAAGTGCGCCGGCGTCCGGGCAGCAACTGCGAGGGCCTGCTTGCCGCCGGGCCGCTGGTGCTGCGCTGTGCGCTCGGCAAGGGCGGCGTGTCGTCGCGCAAGCGCGAGGGCGACGGCGCGACGCCGCTCGGGCGGATGCGCGTGCTGGGGGGATTTTGCCGGACCGACGGGCTGGTGGCGCGCCGGTCGCCTTTGCGACTGACGCCGATCCGCGCCGAACTCGGCTGGTGCGATGCGCCGGCCGACCGCAATTACAACCGGCCCGTCGACCTGCCCTACGGAGCGAGTTGCGAAAAGATGCGCCGCGCCGACCATCTCTACGATATCTGCCTGGTGCTCGACTGGAACATCGCGCCGCGCAACCGCAACCGCGGCTCCGCCATCTTCATGCATCTCGCCCGCCCGGGCTACCTGCCAACCGAGGGCTGCGTAGCGCTCAGCCCGCGCGACATGGCGCGGCTGCTGCCTCTGCTGACAAGCGCCAGCGTGGTCGAGGTGACACGGTAAGACCTGGTCCACCGCTTCATGCGGCGCGGAACCGCCAGACGGTGGTGCGCTTGACCTCGGCGTCCTCGAGGTCGCGGGTGACCGGCACCTGATAGACTGCGAGACTGACAAGCCGGTCTTTCGGCAGATAGGCGCGGCCGGGATCGCCGACCAGCACGGTCGCGCCGCGAGCCGCCAGTCCCGCAAACCAGGGAACCAGCGCGTCGGCGAACGGTCTGGAATAGAACACGTCGCCGGCGAGCACGACGTCCCAGCCGTCGTCGCGGCCGATCAGGTCTTCGGCGAGGAACTCGACCGTCACATCGTTGGCGGCGGCATTGAGGGCCACGGCCGCGGCGCAGAACGGGTCGATGTCCGAGCCGGTCGCGTGTCGCGCGCCGGCTCTCATCGCGGCGATCGCGACCAGGCCGCTGCCGGTGGCGAAATCGAGCACCCGCGCATCGCGGACAAGGTCGGGATTGTCGATGAGGTGACGCGCCAGACCCTGGCCGCCAGCCCAGGCGAAAGCCCAGAATGGCGGCGGCAGGCCGATTTCGGCCAGTTCCTCTTCGGTCTTCAGCCACAGCGCATGCGATTCGTCGGCCAGGCGCAGCCGAATTTCCGGCACATGCGGCGGCGCGAGAAGCGCCGTGTTCGCCTGGATGAACGCCTCGGCGCGCTCCGGCGTCAGCCTCGATGCGGCATCCGCCGTCACGCCGGCTTCACGCCGCCCATGCGACAGATCTCGGCCCACTCGTCGTCGGCGACGGGTTGCACCGAAAGGCGCGAATTGTTGACCAGCACCATGTTGGCAAGCTTCGGATTGGCTTTGATGTCGTCGAGCGACGGCGGGTTGGGGACCGGCTGGACAGCGCGCACGTCGACGCATTCCCAGCGAATGTCGTCGGTGGTCGAATCGGGATGGGCAAGGGCGCAGACCTCGACGATGCCGACGACATCCTTGCCGGCGTTGGAATGGTAGAAGAAGCCGCGATCGCCCAACTGCATCGCGCGCATATTGTTGCGCGCCTGATAGTTGCGGACGCCGTCCCATTCCTGACCTTTGGGACCCTTCGCGGCCAGGTCGTCATAGGAAAACACGTCAGGCTCGGATTTGAACAGCCAGTGCGCCATCGCCGGACCTCAGCCTTGCGCCGGCTTGTTGAAGACCCAGTTCCACGCCCGGATCTCGATGTTCTCGAACAGGCCGGCGAGATTGTAGGGATCGTCGGCGAGGATCGCGGTGGCTTCGTCGATGTTCGATGCTTCGATGACGACCAGCGAGCCGGTCGGTTTCTGGTCGGCGTCGAGGAACGGCCCGGCGAAGGCGAGCCCGCCGGCCGCGTTGATCGCGTTGATCCACTCGACATGGACCGGGCGGGTGTCGAGCCGGACCTGCAGATGGCCGGGCTTGTCGTTGCAGATGGCGGCGTAGAGCATGTGTTCCTCCAGATTCTATTGGTGTTCCGCCTTGAGCGGTCGGGACAACAGTTCGTCCATGGCCCGGGCGATGGTCAACTCGCCGGTCAGCATGCGCGCCACGGCGTCGGTGATCGGCGCCTCGACGCCGAGGTCGGCCGCAAGGCGCGAGGCGATGTCGGCGGTGGCGACGCCCTCGGCCAGCTTCAGCCCCGACCGGTCGTCGCCGCGTCCCAGCGCCAGCCCGTAGGCAAAGTTGCGCGACTGGGCCGAGCCGCAGGTCAGGATCAGGTCGCCCAGCCCCGACAGGCCCATCAGCGTTTCGGGCCTGGCGCCATAGGACGCCGCCAGCCGGCGCAATTCGACAAAGCCGCGGGTGACGATCGCAGCCTGGGCGCTGGCGCCCAGCCCGGCGCCGGTCACGGCGCCCGCGGCGATGGCCAGCACGTTCTTCAACGCGCCGCCGATTTCGACGCCGACGAGATCGTCGGTGGAATAGCAGCGGAAGGTGGGGGCGGAGAGCATGCGCGCCAGATCGGACGCAAGCGTCTCGTCGCCGGCGGCGACCGTCACCGCCGTCGGCAGCCCTCGCGCCACGTCGGTGGCGAAGCTTGGACCCGAGAGGCAGGCGGCCGGATTGTTCGGCAGCACCTCGGCCAGCACCTGGCTCAGCCGTTTGCCGGTGTCGCGCTCTATGCCCTTGGCGCAATTGACCACCGGCGCGTCGCCGATCCTGCCGTCGAGCTGGCGGGCGAGGTCGCGAAACGCCTGCGCCGGCGCGACCGAGACGATGCAATCGGCGCCGGCCAGGGCGGCGTCGAGGCTCGTCGTCGCGGTCAGGCGCGGATCGAGCCTTATGCCAGGCAGATAGGCCGGGTTCTCGTGGCGCTCATTGATGGCGCGGACCATCTCTTCGTTCCGCGCAAAGAAGCCGACATCATTGTCGTCGCGCGCCAGCATCACCGCCAGCGCGGTGCCCCATGCGCCGCCGCCCAGAACCGCGATACGTGCGCTCATGCCTTTGCTCCGCGCTTGCCGGCGCCGATCAGCGGCGCGGCATCCTCGTCGAGCGGCCAGCGCGAGCGCGGCGCAAATGTCATCGGCTCCGGCGTCGCGGCGCCGGCGCGCAGCCGTTCGAGGCCGGCCCAGGCGATCATCGCCGCATTGTCGGTGCACAGCGCCATCGGCGGCGCGACAAAGACGAAGCCTTTTGCGGTCGCCAGCGCCTGCAGCATCGCCCGCAGCGCCTTGTTGGCGGCGACGCCGCCGGCGACCACCAGAGGCGGCGAGGCCACGGCCGGATAGGTCTCGCGAAACCGGTCGAGGCTGCGGCCGACCCGCTCCTGCAAGGTTTCGGCGACGGCGCGCTGGAACGATGCGCAGATGTCGGCGACATCCTGTTCGGTCAGCGGCGCGATCGACGCGGCGGCCTGCCGCACCGCCGTCTTCAGGCCGGAGAAGGAAAAATCAGGGCGCTTTTCGCCACGCAGCGGCCGGGGAAAATCGAATCGCTCCGCGTCCCCGGCCAGCGCCGCCTTTTCGACATTGGGACCGCCGGGATAGGGCAGGCCAAGCAGTTTTGCGGTTTTGTCGAAGGCTTCGCCCAGCGCGTCGTCGATGGTGGTGGCCCAGCGGTCGTAGTCGCCGACGCCGCGCACCAGCAGGATCTGGGTGTGGCCGCCCGAAACCAGCAGCACGAGATAGGGAAACGGCGCTTCGGCGACGAGGCGCGGCGCCAGCGCGTGGCCTTCGAGGTGATTGATCGCCTGCAGCGGCTTTTGCGCCACCGCAGCCAGCGCCTTGGCGGTCATCAGGCCGACGATGAGGCCGCCGATGAGGCCGGGTCCGGCGGTCGCGGCGATGCCGTCGAGATCGTCGAGGGTGACGCCGGCCTCGTCGAGCGCCGCCTGGACGATGCCGTCCAGCGCCTCGACATGGGCGCGCGCGGCGATCTCGGGCACGACGCCGCCAAACGCCGCATGCTCCTCGATCTGGCTGAGCACGACATTGGATCGGATCTCGCCCTTGCCGGCCGAATCCATCGCCACCACCGAGGCGGCGGTTTCGTCGCAGCTGGTCTCGATGCCGAGCATCAGGCGGGGCGGGGCGGCTGGAGGCATGATTGCCGGGTCGTTCAATCCCAGTTAGGAACAGCGTTGGTCAGGACCATCGCCGTGCGGGCGGCGCGTACTGGCCGGACGGCGCACGGGTTATCACGGTCGGGCAAGCATGCAAACCAGGCAAATCCGTATCGAGCGTGAGGGCAGACCACGATGAGCGCAGGGCGGGTTCTGGTGCTGCGCCCCGAGCCTGGTACGTCGGAGACCGCGAACAGCCTGCGGTCGGCGGGATTCCAGCCCGTGATGGCGCCACTGAGCGAGATCAGGCCGCTCGCGATCCAGTCCGACATCGACGCCGATGGCGTCGGCTGCGTGGCGGCGACGAGCGCCAACGCCCTGCGACATGCGCCGGAGCTTCTGCTCGCCAGGTTGCGCGACAAGCCACTGTTCGCGGTCGGCGAGGCGACAGCTCGGGCGGCGCGCCTGGCCGGCTTTGGCGCGGTCACGGCGGCAAACGACGACGGCGCGGCGCTGGCGGCGGCGATCTCGCAAGACAGACCAGCCGGCGCGCTGCTCTATCTGTGCGGGGCGCTGCGGCGACCGGAATTCGAAACCATGCTGGCCGAACAGGGTGTCGATGTGACGGCGCTTGCGACCTATGAGGCGGTCCCGGTCGATCAGTCGGCCCTTTTTGCGGCGCTTGCCGCTGAAACCGGTCCGCTGTCGGCGTTGTGCCATTCTCCCGAGGCGGGGCGAATGCTGGCCGATCTTGTCGGACGCCATCCCGGCCTGACTGAGCGGCTGCGCGTCGTCGCCATTTCGGCGCGCGCCGGACTGCCGTTGGCTAGCGTCGGCGTGGCCGTCGACACGGCGCAAACGCCCACCGACCGGGCGATGCTGGCAGCCCTTCGCCGGTAGCGCCACACTGCCACCCTTTTCATTCCACCCAATAGGTCATAGTTCTAGACCGAGCACCTAGCGGGGAGACATCATGGTCAAGACGCCGAACATGCGGCATTCAAAATCACGCCGCGAGCCGGTGACCATCGACCTTCAGGCCGAAAGCGTCGCGACGCCGAAACCGGCGGAAGCCGCCAGATCGCCGGAAGCGACGAAGGCGACCGAGACGACGCGTCCGGCCGCGGTCGCGCCCGGCATGTCGCCCCAGGTGAGACCGATCGAGCCTGAGACTGCGACCCGCCCGGCCGTGGAGACGACAAGGCCGGCGTTCGGCCGCGATGCCGGCAAGGACGCCGCTTCTTCGACCGCATCGCAGCCCTCAAAGCCCGAAGAGCCGGCGGCGTCCGCGCCGAGGGACCCGGCAAAACCCGGACCGGCAGCCTCGACGCCGCCGCGCGCCGCAGCCGCCGAGCCGCGCCAGGGCGGACGGGCGTCGGCGATCGTCGCGGGCCTGATCGGCGGCGTCGTCGCGCTAGCCGGCGGCGGCGCGTTGCAGTGGGCCGGGGTGCTGCCGTCGTTCGGCGACAACAGCCAGGCCGCGCTTGAAAGCCGGATCAACGAATTGCAGAGCCAGGTCGCCGCGCTGCCGGCCCCGGTCGACTACACCGGCCGCCTCGATGCGCTGGACCAGCAGGTGAAGCAGGCGTCGCAAGCCATCACCGCGAGCGGCGTCGAGGCGGCGCAGGCGTTCGATCAGCGAATCAAGGCGGTCGAAGACGGTCTCGACGCCGCAAAGACAGCGATCTCGGCGGCGTCCGGCGCGGCCGCGGTCGACCTTGCCCCCGTCAACGAGCGCATCGCTTTGATCGAGACGGGACTGACGGACGCGACCAACGCGGCCCGCGCCGCCGCCTCGTCGGCTGCGGACGCGGACAACCGGATTGCGGCGCTGGAGAAGACGGTCGGCGATATTTCCGGCAAGGTGGCCGAACAGGCGCAACAGCCCAACGCCGCGCTGGCGATCGCGGCGTCCGCCTTGAAGGCGGCGATCGATCGCGGCGACCCGTTCACCACAGAAGTCGAGACTTTTGCGGCGATCGCGCCGTCGGCGCCGGAACTCGGCCAGCTGCGCCAGATGGCGGCGACAGGCGTCGCCTCGCGCGCCGCGATCGAGGCGGCGCTCCCCGCCGCCGCGTCGGCGATGGCGTCGGCGGGCAAGGCGCAGGACCCGAACGCCGGTTTCCTCGACAAGCTGATCTCCAGCGCCCAGTCGCTGGTCGACGTGCGGCCGGTCGGCATGGTCGAGGGCGAGGGCGCGGCCGAAATCGTCGCGCGCATGGAAGTGCATATCAAGGCCGGCGACTATGCGGCGGCGGTGGCCGAATATGACAAGCTGCCGGAGGCGGCGAAGGCCGCCGGCGCAAGTTTCATCGGCATGGTCAAGGCGCGGCAGGCCGCCGACGGGCTGGCCGACGCCATGCTCGCCAATGCGTTGAAGGGGTGAGGATCAGGCCGCAATGTTTCGAATCCTCTTTTTCCTGATCCTCGTCCTGCTGCTGGGTCTCGGCTTCGCCTGGCTGGCCGATCGTCCCGGCACGATGCTCGTCACCTTCGACGGCTATCAGTATCAGGTGACGCTGATGGTCGCTGCGGCGGTCGCGGTTGGCGCCATCGCCGCCGTGATGATCCTGTGGTGGCTGGTCAAGAATATCTGGAACAGCCCGGCCATCGTGTCGCGCTATTTCCGCGTCAGGCGGCGCGATCGCGGCTACCAGTCGCTGTCAACCGGCCTGATCGCGGCCGGCGCCGGCGACGCGGCGGCGGCGCGCAAACTGCATGGCCAGACAGCGAAACTGCTCAGCGCCGACCAGGAGCCGCTGGTGCATCTGCTCGGTGCGCAGGCGTCGCTGCTGGAAGGCGACCACGCCACGGCGCGCAAGAAGTTCGAGGATATGCTCGACGACCCGGAAATGCGGCTGATTGGCCTGCGCGGGCTGTTCCTGGAAGCCGAACGGCACGGCGAGCGCGAGGTGGCGCGCCACTACGCCGAACGCGCCAACCAGCTGGCGCCGCAGCTTGCCTGGGCCGCCGGCTCGGCGCTGGAAGGGCGAATGATCGAAGGCGACTGGGACGGCGCGCTGCGCATTCTCGACGCCCAGAAGGCCAGCCGGCAGATCGCGCGCGAGGACATGGCGAAAAACCGCGCCGTGCTGCTGACGGCGAAGGCGATCAGCCTCGGCGACACCGATGCGCTGGCGTCGAAAAACGCCGCGGTCGAGGCCAACAGGCTCGATCCGACGCTCGCGCCTGCGGCGGTTGCGGCGGCGCGCGCCCTGTTCAAGCAGGACGATCTGCGCAAGGGGTCGAAGATCCTCGAAGCGGCGTGGAAACTGTCGCCGAACCCGGAAATCGCCGATCTCTACGTCCATGCCCGGCCGGGCGACGCGGCCGGCGACAGGCTGAAACGGGCGCGCAAGCTGGCCGAAATGCAGCCCGACAGTGTCGAGTCGTCGCTGATCGTGGCGCGCACGGCGCTTGAGGGCGGTGAATATGCCGCCGCCCATACCGCCGCCGAACAGGCCCTGCGGCGTGAGCCGCGCGAGGGCGCTTATCTGCTGCTCGCCGATATCGAGGAAGCGTCCGGCGGCGCGCAGGGCAAGGTGCGCGAGAACCTCGCCAAGGCCATTCGCGCGCCGCGCGATCCGGCCTGGACGGCCGACGGTTATGTGTCCGAACGCTGGGCGCCGTTCTCGCCGGTGAGCGGCCGCATCGGCGCGTTCGAGTGGAAGTCGCCGGTCGAGCGGATCGGCCAGGTGATCGAACAGCAGGAGCAGGAGGTGCGCGGCCCGGTCGCGGAAGCGCCGTCGATTGCTGCCGCCGACCCGTCGGTCGTCGAGGCCGAGATCGAGACCGTCGACGCCGAACCGGTTGCAGCCAATGACAGTGGTGCGCGGCCGGCGGCCGCCGCCGGCGACGACAAGGCCTCGCCGCCCTCGCCGGACGATCCCGGGGTCGATGAGGACGACGCGAAACCCGCCGGCCGCGGCTTCCGGTTGTTCTGACCGGTCGTGGCGACTAACAATCCACTGAACTGAGTCGGGGCTGTC
>Ga0209793_1000663_pt1 | contig 33331 bp, 35 predicted proteins | sample EBPBio122009_DNA_FD_185863 | JGI IMG/M metagenome (GOLD analysis project Ga0209793, IMG submission 185863) | Wastewater treatment Type I Accumulibacter community from EBPR Bioreactor in Madison, WI, USA - Reactor 1_2/2/2009_ DNA (SPAdes) (version 2) | ecosystem: Engineered > Bioreactor > EBPR >... | reverse complement strand
AAGCTGACACCTACATCATCGGTCAACAGCTCGCGCCGCTTCCCTAGTAGGCCGATATGCTGCGATCAGACGCCGATGCGCCCAAACCGCCCACATATCCCTTCAATACCAAATATGTCAAAGAGCGATCTTTCAGACAAAAAACGTGCGATCCGCCAATTTCCTGGCGTATCCCTTCGCGCCTTGCCTTCAGATTTTCCGAACTTCCGCGCCAACTTCCCGTCGCTTCCGTCCGTCACCGTCGCGTCTCCGCTTCGGTGAGGGGGTATTTACGGAGGCGGCGCGGTGCCCGCAAGAGCAAAAAACACCTTCGTCGCAAAAATTTTGCAAAAGCCAGAAAAGACCGCAAAATCTTGTGGTTGACGCAAGAAGCCCCACAACCGACGCGGTATCGCGGCAATTTTCTTGCGATTGCAGCACACCGGAGCCCCGAGTCAGGCCGAGGCGCGCCGCGGTGTCCCGGTCTTCGGCACCAGACGCAGGGCCAGAAGGCCGAGGCCGAGGCCCAGATAGACCAGCACCTCTACCGTCCAGACCTTCGAGATCAGCGCCTGATGCACCACTCCGGCCAGAATCGCCACATAGGCAAGCCGGTGCAGCCGGCTCCAGGCGGCCGCTCCCATCCGGCGGATCGCCCCGTTCCACGAGGTCGCCGCCAGCGGGATCATCACCAGAAAGCCGATCATCCCCAGGATCACGAAAGGCCGCTTGGTCAGATCGGCCGCCATCTCGCCCCAGCGCAGACCCATGTCGAGCCAGACCCAGGCCACCAGGTGCAGCGCGACATAGACGAATGACAATAGCCCCAGCGCCCTGCGGAAGCGGATCAGGTTCAGCCCCAATCGCCGCAAGGGCGTGATCGCCAGCGAGGCCAGCAGGAACTGCAACCCGCGTTCGCCGAGACCGCGCTCGATGGCCTTGACCGGATCCGGCCCGAGGCCACCGAAGATCGCCCCCCAGACCAAGAAGCCCAGCGGCACCAGACCCAGGGCGTAGACCACCCAGGTCGGCACCCGGCGGGCAAGCGTGTTCAGGCGCTCCATCAATAGTCGACCGCCAGGTCCTGCCCGGAGTACAAGGACGCTACCTCGGCCTCGTAGCCGTTGAACATCAGCGTGTCCTGCCGCCCGCCGAAGAGCCCCGCACCGATCCGGCGTTCCGAGGCCTGACTCCAGCGCGGGTGGTCCACATTGGGGTTCACGTTGGAATAGAAGCCGTATTCCTGCGGCTGCAGCATGTTCCAGGTGGTCGGCGGCATCTTGTCGACCAGGCTGATCCGCACAATCGACTTGATCGACTTGAACCCGTATTTCCATGGCACCACCAGCCGGATCGGCGCGCCGTTCGGCTTCGGCATCTCCTCGCCATAGAGACCCGTCGCGAGGATGGTCAGCGGGTGCATCGCCTCATCCAGACGCAGGCCTTCGCGATAGGGCCAGTCGATGAAGGGACTGGCCTGGCCCGGCATCTCCTCGGGGCGGAGGAGCGTCTCGAAGGCCACGAATGTCGCGCCGGATTGCACGCCGACCCGATCCAGGAGGCCCGAGAGCTGGAAACCGATCCAGGGCACCACCAGCGACCAGGCCTCGACGCAGCGGAAACGGTAGATGCGCTCCTCCAGCGGCTGGCCCTTGACGAGATCGGCGAGATCATAGGTGCCGGGCTTGTCGACCAGCCCGTCGATCACCACGGACCAGGGGTCGGTGGTCAGCCCGCCGGAATAGGCGGCGGGGTCACCCTTGCCGGTGCCGAATTCGTAGAAGTTGTTGTAGGTCGAGATGTCCTCAAGACTGTTCGGCGCCTCGTCGGTGGAATACTTGCTCGGCGCCGCCTCGATCCGGGCCAGCGCGGGCGTGGCCAGCAGCGTGGCGGCCCCCGCGATCAGCTGGCGGCGGTTCAGCCACAGCGGCTCTGGCGTGACGTCGGACCATTTCAGGCGCATCGGCTCCTCCGGGTTTCGTGCAAAGATGCGCCTGTCTGCATGAAAGGCAAAGCAATCACTGTCACGAGTTCGGCAAAGGTTGACATATTCCCGCCCGGTCGACGCCCCTAGTGCTGTGGGGCACGGGGACAAGGGCCCGGGCGCGAAATATCGGGCTGATCCGATCCTGTGCTTGCGGACTATCAGCCTTCGCCAATGACGGCATGAACGATCAAACGGGAGTGACACCAATGATCCGCAGAACCTTCCTTGCGCTGACCGCCGCCACCGCCCTTGCGATGCCCGGCTTCGCCCAGGACAAGGACATCGTCGATACCGCGGTCGCCGCGGGGAGCTTCACCACGCTCGCTGCGGCCCTGGACGCCGCGGGCCTGGTCGAGACGCTGAAGGGCGAGGGGCCGTTCACGGTCTTCGCGCCGACCGATGCGGCCTTCGCGGCGCTGCCGGCGGGCACGGTGGAGGACCTTCTGAAGCCCGAGAACAAGGACAAGCTGACCGCGATCCTGACCTACCACGTCCTGCCGGGCAAGGTGATGTCGACCGACCTGGCCGAGGGGATGAAGGCTGCCACCGTGAACGGGGCTGACGTGACGATCACCCTTGATGGCGGGCCGAAGGTGAATGGGGCGGTGATCTCTGCCCCGGATGTCGCGGCCTCGAACGGGGTGATCCATGTGATTGACAGCGTCCTTCTGCCGCCGGAGGGCTGACACCCCCGGGGGGCGCCCTTCGCCTGCCCACGCGCGGGCAGGTTTCCGCGGCCAATGAAAACAGTATCTTGGCCGCGGACATTCATTTTCTGTTAATCTCCGGTGCAGCGGCCGGAGTAGGCACCCGATCCTCCGCCCGCCCAGCCTTGCGTCAAGTCACCCTTTCCGACCCCGCCCCACGCGCTTTTGACGGGCGGCTGACGCTTTGGCCTTTGCCGCGTTCCGGAATTGGGCGTAGCTTTTGACCCAACGTCATTTTCGGCCCCGGATCCCGCCTCATGTTCCGCCGACTGATCGCCCTGCCGCTCTGCCTTCTCCTGCTGGTCGGCACAGCCCTGGCCGACACCCGCGCCAAGGACCGGGTGGCGCTGATCTTCGGCATGGCGAATTACCAGCATGTCACGCCCTTGCGGAACACGATCAGCGATGCGGGCGCACTGGCCCAGACGCTGGAGGAGATCGGCTTTCACGTCGATGTCCGCATGGACGCCACCAAGGCGGAAACCCTCGCCGCGCTGGACAAGTTCGCGTTCGAGGCCGAAACCGCCGATATTGCGCTGATCTATTATGCCGGGCACGGCGTCTCGGTGCAGGGCACGACCTTCCTGATGCCGGTCGATGCCAAGGTGCGCGAAAGCAAGGATATCATCGGCGCCTCGGTCACGATGGACCAGATGCTTGCCGCGCTGGACGGGGCGCGGAAGATGTCGATCCTGATCCTGGACAGCTGCCGCAACAACCCCCTGCCCGAGGTGATCGACCTGCGCGACCCCGAGGTCGCCAAGGGGCTGACCACCGGCAAGGGCGGGCTGGCGGTGCCCTCGCCCGGACGCGGCACGCTGGTCGCCTATGCCGCGCGCGAGGGCGAGGTGGCGCTGGACGGCAATGGCGCGAACAGTCCGTTCAACATCGCGCTGCGGGCCAATATCGTGAAGCCGAATGTCGAGATCGGCCTTCTGTTCCGCCAGGTGCGCGACGATGTGCTGGCCGCGACCGGCAACCAGCAGGAGCCGGCGACCTATGGCTCGCTGCCCGGCGAACCCTTCTATCTGACGGCGGATGCCAGCGCCGGACCGGCCGAGCCGGGGGTCGAGGATCTGGCCATTGCCTGGCAGGCGGTGGTCGCCGCCGACCGCGCGAACCTTGAGAAATCGGCCGAGGCGGGGGACACGCGGTCCATCGTCGGGCTGGCGCTGGCCAAGCTGGACCGGCAAAGCACCGGCTATGATCCGAAGGCGGCGCAGGCTCTGCTGGAAAAGGCGGTGGCAGCGGGCGACCCGGATGCGAAATATCGCCTCGCCAAGGTGCTGGAGGGCGGGATCGGCGTCGACCCCGACCCGATCCGCGCGCTGAAGCTGTATCAGGAAGCCGCCGAGGCGAAGATTCCGGCGGCGCTGAACGACATGGGCTACTTCAATTTCACCGGCGAGCTGGGCCTGCCCGCCGACCGCGACGCGGCGCTGGCGCTGTTCCGCGAGGCTGCGGCGCAGGGCCATACCGAGGCGATGTTCAACGTCGCTTCCTTCGCGGCCAACGGCCTTGTGCCCGACCTTGGCCCGAAGGATGCGGCCGACCTTCTGTACCGGGCGCTGCGCGGCGGCAGCGAGCTGGCGCTGGATGGTCTGCTGAACAACGCCGACAAGTTCCCGAAGGAAACCTGGGCCGGATTGCAGGCGATCCTGGCCGACAAGGGATTATACGACGGCGCGGTGGACGGGTCCTTCGGGCCCGGCACCCGCCGCGCCGTGCTTGCCGCTTACGGAATCTTTGAAACGGAGAACTGAAATGACGAAATTGATCCTGTCCACGTTTCTGCTCGCACTGGGCCTCTTCTGGGTGCTTCCGGCCGGTTCCGCGCAGGCCTATTGTTATGAACCGGAAGCCGAAGCTCCGTCGGAAGGACCCGCGAGCTCACTCAGCATTTCTTGCCAGGACGGCAGTCCACAGATCGGTAAAGTCGTCAACACCAACGTCACCAAGGGGATCGTCAAGATCCTGCAGGGTGCCAACACGACCTGCGACCCCCGCATCGACCAGCGTTACCGGATCGATTGCCTCCGGCTCTACTACCTGAAAGTCGCAGCGAACTTGCCAGACTCGGGGGATTACCTGCCGATCAAGAAGGCGATGCTCGACGCCGCCGCGAAGCTGGACGCCATCGTGACCAAGTATGAGGACCCGAACGCCCCCACCCTGCGCCTGCGCGAAGGCCACAAGCCGATGGCCAAGCGCCTGCCCCCGGTGCGTGCGGTCAAGAAGGACTTCGCCGAAGTGGCGGCCGCCGAAGCCGCCGACGTGGTGAAGGAGGCCGAGTTGATCATCATCCGCTCGGGTGGCGATCCGGCCCGGCGAACCCAGCATTACAACGAGGTCGCGGCGGCGGTAGAGGAAAACCTGGTCATCCTGCGCTCGGCCTGACCCGGTAGGGCGGACATCATCCCCGCCCTGCTGCCGGAAACGCCGCCCGTCGGCCCGGCGGGACGGAACGCAAACCGTCCTGCCGCGTTTGCCCCGCACTGTTCACATTGCCGGGCGCAAGGCCGGTGCACAAAGGGGGCTGCTCGTGGGTATCATCTGGACGATCATCATCGGCTTTCTGGCGGGCGTGATCGCCAAGTTCATCATGCCCGGAGACCGGAACGAGCCGGCGGGTTTCGTGATGACGACCATCCTCGGCATCGTCGGGGCCTTCGTCGCGAATTTCCTGGGCCAGTCGCTTGGCTGGTACGGGCCCGAAGACGGCGCCGGGCTGATTGGGGCGGTGATCGGCGCGATCATCGTGCTCTTCCTCTACGGTGCCCTGCGCCGCCGCGCCTGACTGCTGCAAAGGAAAGGATTCACAGCATGGCAAGAAGCAGCCCTTCGCTGGTCGCCCTTCTGGGGCTTCTGGCCGTCGCCGGATACCAGAACCGCGACAAGCTTGGCGAATTGCTGAACGGTCGTTCCGACGACCCGGCCCGGGACCCGGGCGCAGGGGCGGGCGGCATTCTCGACAGCTTTCGCCAGTCGCAAGGCGGCGGCGGCCTGCTGAGCGGGCTTTCCGAGCTGTTCGACCGGTTCGTGGCCCCGCAGCATCGGTCCAAGATCGACAGCTGGGTGCAGCAGGGCCCGAACGAGCCCCTGTCCGCCGACGAGCTTGAGCAGGCGCTGGACGCCGACACCATCGCCGAACTGGTCGCCAAGACCGGCCTCAGCCGGCAGGAGCTTCTGTCGCGGCTCAGTGCGTCGCTGCCGCACGCCGTGGACCAGGTCACGCCTGACGGCCATTTCCCGCCGATCAGCGCGCCCGAGCCACGCTCGGCCTGATATGAGAACGGGGGCCGAAAGGCCCCCGTTCTGTTTTCGACAGGCGCGGCGCGGGTCTGCCCGCGACGCAACCGATCAATGCACCACGGCCTGCGCCGGACGTTCCCGGCGGCTTTGCACCACGCGATCACCGATGATCAGCCCCTCCGGCCCCGCCGTGACGCGGATCACGCTGCCGTCGAGGATTTCCCCGGCCAGCAGCATCTCGGCCAGCGGGTCCTGCAACTGCCGCTGGATCACCCGCTTCAGGGGCCGCGCGCCAAAGACCGGATCGTAGCCTTCGTCTGCCAGCCAGGCCTTGGCCGTGGCGTCGAGGTCGAGCGTGATCTTCCGCGCCGCCAGCCGCTGTTCCAGCCGGTGCAGCTGGATCTCGACGATCCCGCTCATGTCGCCCCGGTTCAGCCGGTCGAAGATGATCTGCTCGTCCAGCCGGTTCAGAAATTCCGGCCGGAAATGCTGGCGCACGGCTTCCATCACCTCGGCCTTGGCCGCGCTGGCATCCGCGCCATCCGGCAGTTCCGACAAGGCCCGTGCGCCAAGGTTCGAGGTCAGGATGATCAGCGTCTGCCGGAAGTCCACCGTCCGGCCCTGGCCATCGGTCAGGCGACCATCGTCCAGCACCTGGAGGAGCACGTTGAACACGTCCGGGTGGGCTTTTTCCACCTCGTCGAAGAGGACGACCTGATAGGGCCTGCGCCGCACCGCTTCGGTCAGCACCCCGCCCTCATCATAGCCGACATAGCCCGGAGGTGCCCCGATCAGCCGGGCGACGGAGTGTTTCTCCATGAACTCGGACATGTCGATGCGGACCATCGCCTGGTCGTCGTCGAAGAGATAGGCCGCCAGCGCCTTGGTCAGCTCGGTCTTGCCGACGCCGGTGGGACCGAGGAACAGGAAGCTGCCCAGCGGACGGTTCTCGTCCGACAGCCCGGCCCGCGCCCGGCGCACGGCCTTGGAGACGGCTTCCACCGCCGCCCGCTGGCCGATCACCCGCTTGCCCAGCTCCTCTTCCATCTTGAGAAGCTTCTCCTTCTCGCCCTCCAGCATCTTGGTGGTGGGGATGCCGGTCCAGCGCTCCACCACCTCGGCGATCTGCTCGGGACGCACGGCCTCGGCGACCAGAGCCTGGCCTTCCTTGGCTTCCGCCTCGGCCAGGTCCTTCTCCAGCGCCGGGATGCGGCCATACTGAAGCTCGCCGGCCTTGGCGAAGTTGCCCTCGCGCTTCGCGCCCTCAAGCTCCGCCCGCGCCACGTCCAGCTGTTCCTTCAGCCCGCGCGCGGCCTCCAGCGAAGCCCGCTCGTTCTGCCATTTCGCGGTCAGCTCGGAGGATTTCTCCTGCAGGTCGGCAAGCTCCTTCTCCAGCTTCTCCAGCCGGTCCTTCGAGGCAACGTCGTCCTCCTTCTTCAACGCCTCGGCCTCGATCTGGAACTGCAGGATCTGGCGATCCAGCGCGTCCAGCTCCTCGGGCTTGGAATCCACCTCCATCCGCAGGCGAGAGGCCGCCTCGTCCATCAGGTCGATGGCCTTGTCGGGCAGGAAACGGTCGGTGATATAGCGGTGCGACAGCGTCGCCGCCGCGACCAGCGCCGCGTCGGTGATCCGCACCCCGTGGTGCAGCTCGTACTTCTCCTTGATCCCGCGCAGGATGGAGATGGTGTCCTCGACCGTCGGCTCCTCGACGAAGACCGGCTGGAAGCGACGGGCCAGCGCCGCGTCCTTCTCCACATGCTTGCGGTATTCGTCCAGCGTGGTGGCGCCGATGCAGTGCAGCTCACCCCGCGCCAGCGCCGGCTTGATCAGGTTCGCCGCATCCATCGCGCCTTCGGATTTCCCGGCGCCGACCAGCGTGTGCATCTCGTCGATGAAGAGGATGATCTCCCCCGCCGCCGCCTCGATCTCCTTCAGGATCGCCTTCAGCCGCTCCTCGAACTCGCCGCGGTACTTCGCCCCGGCGATCAGGGCGCCCATGTCCAGCGCCATCAGCTTCTTGTTCTTCAGGCTCTCCGGCACGTCGCCGTCGACGATGCGCAGCGCAAGGCCCTCGGCAATCGCCGTCTTGCCGACGCCGGGTTCCCCGATCAGCACCGGGTTGTTCTTCGTCCGGCGCGACAGCACCTGCATCGCGCGGCGAATCTCCTCGTCGCGACCGATGATCGGGTCGATCTTGCCGTCCCGCGCGGCTTCGGTCAGGTCGCGGGCGTATTTCTTCAGCGCTTCCATCGTGTCTTCACTGGACGCCGAATCCGCCGTCCGCCCCTTGCGGACCTCGTTGATCGCCGTGTTCAGCCCCTGGGCCGTCACCGCCCCCGCCGTCAGCGCATCCTTGGCCCGCGTGTTCACCAGCGCCAGCGCGGTCAGCAGCCGCTCGACCGGCACGAAGGAATCCCCGGCCTTCTTGGCGACCGTCTCCGCCTCGTCCAGCACGCGCACCAGTTGCGGGTCGACATAGGTCTGCGCATCGCCGCCCGAAACCTTCGGCAGCTTGGCGATCGCGGCATTGACCGCCGCATTGACCTGCTCGGGCGAGCCGCCCGCCTTGCGGATCAGGTTCGCGGCCAGACCCTGGTCATCATCCATCAAAGCCTTCAGGAGGTGGTCGGGCAGCACCCTCTGGTGGCCTTCCCGCATCGCGATGGTCTGCGCGGCCTGAAGGAACCCGCGCGACCGTTCCGTGAATTTCTCCAAATTCATCGGTAATCTCCCTTTCTAAAGCGCCCTGCCTGCGGTGCCCGGATCTCCAGCACACCCCTTGAGGGCCTCGCCCCTGATTTGTGGGCCGGGACCGGGCTTTGCAATCCCCGCTTGCGCAAAAACCACAAGCCCACGAAATCGCCGCTCTCGGCCTTTCCTTGCCGATCAGCGCGCGCCCTTTCGGCGGGATCGGGCAGCCCGGTCGTTCCGCGCGCAACCGTGCCTTGCATTGCCCCTGCCGCGCCCCGCATCTTTGGGCCTTCGACTTCGGAAAGGCCGATCATGAGCGATTCCAAACTTCCCCTGATCCACAAGGCCCCGGTCGAGGGGCTGACGATCCACGTCGCGCGCACCGGCCTCTCCATCGGCGATCCGGCCTGGCTCGACCGGTTGTCCGACGGGCGGATCGGCGTCTTCGCCCGGCTGAAAAAGCCGATCCTCGGCCTGATCCCGCATCACAGCGAGGGGCTGGTCGGCCATCTGGGTCCCGTGGCGGAAGAGATTCTCGCCCCCTCGCTCGCGCATGGCGACGACCTGCGGGTCCGGATCATCGACTTGACGCCCGAGCATCTGGCCAACGGCTATCCACCAGAGGTCTATATCTCGGTCTGGGGCGACCCGCGCCACCTGCAGCCCGTGCTCGCCGCCGTCGGCCTGCCCGACCCCCTGCCCGAGACGCCAAGGCCCAAGGCGCCAAAAGGGCTCAGCGGCCTCCGTCCCGCTTGAGGGGCTCATAGCGCACATAGGCGAAGGCGCTGGAATCCGGCGCCCAGCAGGGCACGTTCATCGTTCCCTGCCCGCCGGTGAACTCCCGCACCCGGCGCCGGTTGCCGCCCTCCGGGTCGCACAGCACCAGCGCGACGGGCAGGTCCGCCGGATGCCCCGTGGTTCCCGGCGGATAGGCGAGATACAGAAGGTGCCGCCCATCAGGCGAGGGATGTGGAAACCAGTTGACGCACCCGTCCTCGAACAGCTGCCGCTGCCCCGAGCCGTCGGCGTCCATCACCCAGATCTGCGCATGTCCCGTCCGGTCGCAGTTGTAGTAGATGCGGGTCCCGTCGGACGAGAAGTCCGGCCCGTCGCAATGCCCCTCGCCCAGGGTCAGCCGCTGCTCCGCCTGCTCCGGTGCCAGGGTGTAGACGTCGATGACCCGGCTGCCGCCCCGCGCCGCGACATAGGCCAGCACCCGCCCGTCCGGCGATATCCCATGCCACCAGCTGGGCGCTTCCGGCGAAACCTTCACCGGCTCGCCCCCGTCCACCGGCATCAGGTAGATCTGCGACCCTTCGCCTTCGTGATGCGAGGAGAGGATGATCGCCGTGCCGTCCGGCGTGATCCCGTGATCGTTGTTGCAGCGGACCGCCGCACCCGTCTCCACCAGCTCCAGCACCGGCTGCCCGAGGGGAACCCGGTAAAGCCGCCCCTCCCCGTTCACCAGGAGCCAGTCGCCGGAGGGTGCCCAGTTCGGGGCCTCGATCCGCCCTTCCACCGCGAGGACCTCGCGCACCCGGCCCGAGGCGGGCTCGTAAATCTCGATGATGCTGCGCATGGTCTAACCTCTTAAATTTAAATCAAATTGTGCTTGCTCTTTACACAAATACTCCGGGGTCCGGGGCAGCGCCCCGGGGTCGATCACAAGGCTCAGTCCCGGGTCTTCGCGACCAGCAGCTTCTTCGGCCGCAGCCCCTCTGCCGCCTTGAACAGGGAAAAGGTCTGGTTGACATAGTTCACAACGCCCGAGACCTTCTCCAGATAGGCCTGCAGCTCCGCCGTCCGCTCGGCCTCCACCAGCTGCACCGCGCGGCCGGGGTCCATCCCCTCGAACTGGACGTAGAACAAGGGCTCGCCCCGGCGCAGGATCAGGTCCTTCTTCGGCTCGTGCCATTCGAAGGCCCACATCAGCGGCCGCGGCCAGATCGAGATCGGGAAGCGCCCGCCGAAGATCGTGCCGGGCAGCGGGTCGGGCCGGTAATGCGCGAAGGCGGCCAGCTGGCTCAGGTAGACCATCTCGTCGGCGATGAAATAATAGGGCAGGTGCAGCTGCACCGTGGGCCGATCCGGGAAACGCCATTCCGCCTCGGAGACCAGGGTCAGCACCTCGTTCAGCTTCGAGGACCGGATGGGCGAGGACGCCCCCGCCCGGTTCACCAGCACCGCCTTGCCCTTGTCGTCGCGCTGGAAGCCGATGTGCAGGTCGAACGGGCATTTCACCAGGAAGTAGCGGCTTTCCAGCTGGATCACCGCCGGGCAGCGGCTGGCCGATTTGGCATGGGCCTTGTTCTGCGGGCGGATCACCACCCGCTCCGGCGGGTCATACAGCACCGCGCCCTTGTCCTGCGCGAGGAACCAGCCCACCGTCAGCGGCCCCGATCCCGGCCCCTCCTCCGGGCGGTCGTAATCCAGCCTGATCTCCATCGCCCGCTCCTATTCCAGCGCCCTGCGCAAGGCCCGCACCGCATCCGCCGAAGTCCGCCGCAGGACCGGCGGCGCGAAACCCATCTCCACCGCCCGCCCCGCCACCGGGACCTGCACCGAACATGAGGCGTGAATCTCGGCGATGCCAAGCCCCTTCAGCGCCGCTGCGTTGCCCGGGCTCACCCCCGATCCCGGCATCACCGTGATCCGCCCCGCCGCCTGCGCGACCAGCGCCGCGATCCGCGCCGCCCCGGCCTCGGCTGTCGTCTCGCCGCCCGAGGTCAGGATGCGGCGGAAGCCCAGCCCGACCGCCTCCTCCAGCGCCTCGCCCATGTCGGGCGTCAGGTCGATGCAGCGGTGCAGGACCAGATCCATCCCGCGCGCGGCAGCCACCAGCCGCCGCAGCACCGCCCCGTCCAGCCGCCCGTCGGGCTGCGAGGCCCCCAGCACCACCCCCGCCAGACCCGCCGCCCGCACCGAGGCGATCTCCGCCTCCATCATCCCGACTTCCGCCTCCGACCAGACGAAATCCCCCACGCGCGGCCGGATCATCGCCACCACCGGCACCCCGCAGCGCGCCGCCAGCGCGATCAGCCCGACCGAAGGCATCAGCCCGCCCAGCGCCAGCGCCGCGCAAAGCTCGATCCGGTCGGCCCCGCCCGCGACCGCCTCGGCCAGCCCCTCGGCGCTGTCGACGCAGACCTCCAGCCTTATCCCCATGCCTCGACCCCCGCCATCGCCGCGCCCAGAAGCCCCGCATCCGCCCCGCATTCCGCCGGCATCAGCACCGGCCCCTGCGTCCGCCGCAAAATCCGCACCCGCACCGCCTCGTCCAGATAGGCCACCAGCCCCGGCGCGCGCGACAACCCCCCGCCGACCGGCACCACATCCGCGCCGATCACGTTCACCACCATCGCCAGGGGCCCCGCCACCAGTTCGCGCCACAGCGCCATGGTCTCCCCCGCCTCGGCCTCGCCAGCCATCCAGCCCGCGATGATCGCCTCCGACCCCAGAAGTTCCGCCGTCCGTTTGCGGTGCAGCCGTTCCAGCCCGCGCGCCGAGCCCACCGTATCCACGCAGCCCACCTGCCCGCAGCCGCATTGGAAGGCGAACTCGCCCCGGATCACCGGCCCATGGCCCCATTCCCCGGCATAGCCGCCCGCGCCCGTCACCAGCTGCCCGCCGAGCACCAGCCCGCCGCCGACGCCCGAGCCGAGGATCACCCCGAAGACCGACCGGTGCCCCCGACCCGCGCCCTGCTTCGCCTCGGCCAGCGCGAAGCAGTCGGCGTCGTTCAGCACCCGGACCGGCAGCCCCGTCACCGCCTGCAGCTCCGGCGCCAGCCGGAACCCGTTGATCGCCGGGATGTTCGCCACATTGCCCACGCCGGTCGCCGGGTCCACCACGCCAGCGATAGAGATCGCGATCCCCGCCTCGCGTCCCGTCGCGAATCCCGCCACCGCCGCCGTGAAGGCCGCCGTGTCGCCGAGCGGCGTCGCCACCTCGCCCAGAGGCCGCAACGCCCCGTCCCAGACCGCCGCCTTGATCCGGCTGCCGCCGATGTCGAATGCCAGGATCATCCCTGCTCCCCGTTTCCCGCCAGTCTTGACAGCCCTGCCCGGCCCCGTCAAACCGCGCCAAATCCCGGAGGCTCGCATGTCCGCAGATGACCGCCTGATCGTCGCCCTCGACGTGCCGAACGTGGTGCAGGGGCTCGACCTCGTCGCCCGGATCGGCGAGGCCGCCAGTTTCTACAAGATCGGCCTCGGGATGCTGACCGGCGGCGGCCTGGCGCTGGCGAACGAACTCAAGCAGGAACAGGGCAAGCGCGTCTTCCTCGACATGAAGCTCTTCGACATCGGCGCGACCGTCGAAGCCGCGGTCCGGGGGCTTTCGCAGTATGACCTCGACTTCCTCACCGTCCATGGCGACCCTCAGGTGGTCAGCGCCGCCGCCACCGGCAAGGGCGGCACCGGCCTGAAGATCCTTGCCGTGACGATCCTCACCTCGCTTGACCGCGCCGACTTGGACGCGAACCTGATCAAGCCCGGCGACATCCACGAGATCACCCTGGAACGCGCCGCCCGCGCCCTTCAGGCCGGAGCCGACGGCGTCATCGCCTCGCCGCAGGAAGCCGCGCTGATCCGCGCCCTGCCCGAGGCGGAAGGCAAGCTGATCGTCACCCCCGGCGTCCGTCCGGCTGGGGCCGCGACCGGCGACCAGAAGCGCATCGCGACCCCCCGCCAGGCCATCAGCGACGGGGCCGACCATATCGTCGTCGGCCGCCCCATCTGGCAGGCGAAGGACCCCGCCGCCGCCGCGCGGACGGTGATCGCCGAACTGCCCCGCCGGGACCCCTGAAAGCCTGCGGCACATCGGCGCGGATCGCCCTTCCGTGATACCCAATCAAAAGAATCGGGCTTTACAAAACTAAGGATTTTAGTCAGACAATCGGGGCAATCCCGGTTGAAAAGGTTTGCCCATGCGCCTCCTGTCTGTCCTCGCCCTCTCCACGGCCCTCGCCTCCCCGGTGCTTGCGGCCACGCCGGAAGAGGTGACGCAGCACTATGCCGACATCGCGCTTGCCGGCTACCAGGACAGCCTGACCACCGCCCAGGCCCTTCAGGCGGCCGTCGCCGCGCTGATCGCCACGCCTTCGGACGAAACCCTGCAAGCCGCGAAGACCGCCTGGCTTGCCGCGCGCGTGCCCTATCAGCAGACCGAGGCCTTCCGCTTTGGCAACCCCATCGTCGACGATTGGGAAGGCCGGGTGAACGCCTGGCCGCTGGACGAGGGGCTGATCGACTACACCTCGGGCGACTACGGCAACGAAGAGAATGCGCTGGCCACCCTGAACGTCATCGCCACGCCGAAATTCACCCTCTCGGGCAAGGAAATCGACGCCACCACCATCACCCCCGAGCTGCTTTCGGGCACCCTGCACGAGGCCGACGGGATCGAGGCCAACGTCGCCTCGGGCTACCACGCCATCGAATTCCTGCTCTGGGGTCAGGACCTGAACGGCACCAACCCTGGCGCCGGGGCGCGGCCCTTCACCGATTACGCCGCGGGCGACGCCTGCACCAACGGCAACTGCGACCGTCGCGCCGCCTATCTGCAATCGGCTGCCGACCTCCTGGTCTCCGACCTGACCGAAATGGTGGACAACTGGGACGAGGACGGCCCCGCCCGCGCCGCCGTGACCGCCGACCCGCAGAAGGGCATCCTTGCCGCCCTGACGGGCATGGGCAGCCTTTCCTATGGCGAGCTCGGCGGCGAGCGGATGAAGCTGGGCCTGATGCTGAACGACCCCGAGGAAGAGCATGACTGCTTCTCGGACAACACCCACAACAGCCATTACTATGACGGCATCGGCATCCGGAACGTCTATCTCGGCACCTATACCCGGACCGATGGCAGCACGCTGACCGGTCCCGCGCTGACCGACCTCGTCGCCGCCGCGGATCCTGCCGTCGACGCCCAGCTGAAGTCGGAACTCGACGCTTCGGTCACCGCGCTGAAGGCGGTGAAGGATGCGGGCGATGCCGGCAAGACCTATGACACGCTGATCGCCCCGGGCAATGCCGAAGGCGAGGCGCTGATCATGGGGGCGGTGAACGCGCTCGTCACGCAGACCGCCTCGGTCGACCGGGCCGTCACCGCGCTCGGTCTCTCCAAGGTCGAATTCGAGGGCTCCGACAGCCTCGACAACCCCGAAGCCGTCTTCCAGTGATGCCATGATCATCTGTCATTGCCAGTCCATCACCGACCACGACATCCGCGCAGCGGTGGACTGGATGCGCGCCTCCGACGCAGACACGGTGATAACCCCCGGCAAGATCTACCACGCGCTGGGCAAGCGGGCCGAATGCGGCGGGTGCATGCCCTTGTTTCTGAACACGATGCGGACGAACGAAAACTTCCGCGTCCCCGGGGCGGGCGAGGTGCCGATCCTGCGCCGCCGTGCTGGCTCCATCGCCGCGAAATAGCCGAGAGTTTCTGTAAACTTTTGGAAATGCAGGGAAATTTTCACCGCGCTCTGGACACCGGAGCGCGGCGCGCCTATTTTGCTTCCCGACACCCAGCAAGGTTATCCCAGCCAGGGTCAACTCCGCAGAGTGCGAAAGGAAGCGGCCATGAAGGGCGACGCGAAAGTCATCGAATATCTCAACGCAGGCCTGCGGTCGGAACTGACCGCGGTCAGCCAGTACTGGCTGCACTACCGGCTGCAGGAGGATTGGGGCGTCGGTCATCTCGCCGACAAGTCCCGCGCCGAATCGATCGAAGAGATGCACCACGCCGACCGCTTCATTGCCCGGATCATCTTCCTGGAAGGCCATCCGAACCTGCAGAAGCTGGACAGCCTGCGCATCGGCCAGACCATCCGCGAAACGCTGGAAGCCGACCTCGCCGCCGAGAACGAAGCCCGCAAGCTTTACATCGAGGCGCGGCAGTATTGCGATTCCGTCGGCGACTACGTCAGCCGCGCGCTCTTCGACGCCACTCTCGCCGATGAGGAAGGCCATATCGACTTCCTCGAAACCCAGCTTGGCCTCTTCGACACCCTCGGCGCCGAACGCTACGCGCTGCTGAACGCCAAGCCCGCCAGCAAGGCGGAATAACCGGCCGTCATTCCGGACAGGCACGGCTCTGGCAGGCTGGGCGAAAGCCCGCCCATATTGTTGCGAACGACGGGTTGGCACCTGCCGGTGCCGCCCGAGCCGGCGCAGGGTGAGAAATCCGCCCACACGCCGTAATCCATCGGCAACCCGCCCTGTGCCCGGACGCCCCGCAACTCTCTCCCGAAAACCTCCGGCCGTTCACCTGGCTCCAAATCCGGAGGCCCTAAACCCAAGCCAATTGGCCGCAGGCCAGAGGCGAGACACGAGAGCCGCCCGCCAGCGCGGAAGCGCCTCCCTCCGGGGGCGGACACCCAGAACTCCCCATGGCCATCGCCCCCTTCGCACGCGCCCTTCCCGCCCCAGGGACACACCGCCGCAGCCCCGCTTTTCCGATTGAATCACTCAACAACCCGGGCGTATGACTGCGCGCAAAGGAGGCTCGCCATGCGCCACGCCCTCGCCATCCTCTGCCTCGCAGCCCTCGCGCCAAGCCCTTCCCTTGCGCAAAGCCTGGACGACCGCCACCTCGCCGTGATCCCCCGCACAGCCGCAGAGACCGCCCGGATCGCCAAGGTCCTTGCGCCCCCCGCCGAATTCTCCAAACCCGAACCCTTCGAGGCCAAGCCCGCCGGTGCCGCCACCGTCCGCGCCATCGCCACCGCCGACGCCTTCTCGCAGCATTCCGACAACATGGCCTTCGAGCGCGAGATGGACTTCAAGCTCGGCAACGCGCTCTTCCGCAAGACCTGGGTCGCCGCCCCGTCTTCCACCCAGGCCTCTGACGGACTCGGCCCGCTCTACAACGCCCGCGGCTGCCAGGACTGCCACCTGAAGGACGGCCGCGGCCACACGCCCCCCACCCCCGACGCAAGCCGCGTGTCGATGTTCCTCCGCCTCTCTGTCCCCGGCGGACCCTCGCCCGAGGGCATCGCCGACTGGATCGCCACCTCGCCCGATCCCACCTACGGCGGCCAGCTGCAGGATCTCGCCGCCCCCGGCCACCCCGCCGAGGGGCGGATGGATGTCACCTGGACCGAGACGCCCGTCACCCTCGGCGACGGCACCGTCATAAGCCTGCGCGCGCCCAGCTATGCGTTCGCAGATCCCGCCTATGGCGCCCCCGCGCCCGACCTGATGCTTTCCCCCCGCGTCGCGCCCCAGATGATCGGCCTCGGCCTCCTCGAGGCGATCCCCGCCGCCGACATCCTCGCCAAGGCCGACCCGGACGATGCCGACGGCGATGGCATCTCCGGCCGCCCGCAGATCGTGCCCTCGGTCGAGTTCGGCATCCCGATGCTGGGCCGCTTCGGCCTCAAGGGCGGTGCCGCCACGGTGAAGGAGCAATCCGCCGCCGCCTTCTCGGGCGACATGGGTCTTTCCACCGTGCTCCACCCCGACCCCTGGGGCGACTGCACCACGGGCGAGCAAAGCTGCATCGACGCCCCGCACGGCCAGGAACCCGGCATCCGCGACGGGCTGGAGGTCGACGGCCAGAGCCTCGACCTCGTCACCTTCTACGCCCGCAACCTCGGCGTCCCCGAACGCCGCAACATCGACGACCCGCAGGTCCTGCGCGGCAAGGAGCTGTTCTACGCCACCGGCTGCCAGGGCTGCCATACCCCGAAATACGTCACCAACCGCCTGCACGATCAGCCGGAGCAAAGCTTCCAGCTGATCTGGCCCTATACCGACCTGCTCCTGCACGACATGGGCGAGGGCCTTGCCGACAACCGGCCCGAGGGTCGCGCGACGGGGTCGGAATGGAAGACGCCGCCGCTCTGGGGCATCGGCCTGACCGAACAGGTCTCCGGTCACAATGAATTCATGCATGACGGCCGCGCCCGGTCGCTGCTGGAGGCTATCCTCTGGCACGGAGGTGAGGCACAATCGCAGCGCGACACCGTCGCCGCCATGCAGCCCGAGGATCGCGACGCGCTCCTCGCCTTCCTCGGAAGCCTTTGATGCCCGATCTCCCGTTTGCAACGCCCGCCTTCCCGCACCTCCATTCCTCCGTGCGGGGGAGGGCCAGGCTGGGGGGGCTCCGGGCACTGGCCCTGATGCTCCTCCTTGCCCCCCCGGCCGCCGCCGACACCGCTGCGGTGGTCGCCGACCATGCCCGCCCCGGCTATCAGGCCTTTGACGATGCCGCCGCCCGGCTGGCCGATGTCGAAAGCTGTGACGCCGAAAAGCTGCGCCCTGTCTTCCAGGCCGCCTATGACGCCTGGATGGGCGTCGAGCACCTGCATCTCGGCCCGGCCGAGGAAGACGGCCGCGCCCTCGCCATCCTCTTCTGGCCCGACCCCAAGGGCCTTGGCGCCAAGGCGCAGACCGCGCTCCTGACCGGCGATCCGGCGGCGCTCACGCTCGACGGCATGGCCCAGCAATCGGTCGCTGCCCGCGGCCTCTCGGGTCTTGAACGCCTGCTCTACCCGGCAAAGCCGCTGGCTGCCGATCCCTGCCCGCTGATCCAGATCACCATTGATGACATGGCCCGCCAGGCCGAGATCCTGTCCGCCGGATGGGATACCTTCGGCGACCTGCTCCTCAGCGCGGGCCAGCCGGGCAACACCCGCTTCCTGAAGCCGCATGAGGCGACCCAGGCGCTCTTCACCCAGCTTGCCACCGGGCTGGAATTCGTCGCCGACCGCCGCATCGGCCGCCCCTTGGGCACCTTCGACAAGCCGCGCCCCGATCTCGCCGAGGGTCATGCCTCGGGCCGGGCTCTGGCCAACATCACCCTTTCGCTGCAAGCCCTGCGCGGGCTGGCCGTCAGCCTCAGCCCGAAAAGCGCGAAGACGCTCGCCGCCTTCGACCATGCGATCCAGCTGGCGCAGGAGCTGAACGATCCGAACCTCGACGCGATCACCGACCCGCAGGCCTGGCTGAAGCTGCAGATCCTGCAGCAGGCGGTCCGCGCCACCCGCGACGCCGCCATTGCCGAGATCGGCCCGGCGCTCGGGGTAGAGCTTGGTTTCAACTCGCAGGATGGCGACTGATGCAGCGCCGGACCTTCCTCGCCAGTTTCGCCGCAAGCCTCGCCCCCCGCCTGACCTGGGCCGACGTGGGTGCCCCCGCCTTCCTCGCCGCCGGGAAGCGGGGCGAGGATTTCTACCTGCACGGGCTTGCCGCCACCGGGGAATCGCTGTTCCAGCTGCCGCTTCCCGGACGGGGCCATGCCGCCGCCGCCCATCCCGTCCGGGCCGAAGCCGTGGCCTTCGCCCGCCGCCCCGGCACCTTCGCCCTGGTGATCGACTGCGCCACCGGCGAGACCCGCCACCGGCTGACCCCGCCCGAAGGGATGCAGTTCAACGGCCACGGCGCCTATTCGCCGGACGGTTCCCTGCTGATGACCTCCGAGGTGGTGGCCGAAACCTCCGAAGGCCGCGTCGGCCTCTGGGACACCACGCGCTACACCCGGCTGACCGACTGGCCCAGTCACGGCATCGGCCCGCACGAGATCAAGCGCTTGGACGATGGCCGCCTCGTCGTGGCGAACGGCGGCATCCAGACCGATCCGGTCGACCGGACGAAGCTCAACATCCCCGACATGCGCCCGAACCTGACGCTGCTTGCTCCCGACGGGACGCTGCTCGACCAGATCGACCTGCCCGACCTGCACCAGAACTCGATCCGCCATCTTGCCCTGCATGGCAACACCATCGCCTTCGCGATGCAATGGGAGGGCGATGCCTCGGAACCCGTCCCGCAGCTTGGCCTCTGGACCCCCGGCACGGCGCCGGTCCTCTGCCCGCCGCCCGAGGCCGAGGCCTTCACGATGCAGGGCTATGCCGGCTCCATCGCCGCCACGGCGAAGCGCATCCTGATCACCTCGCCCAAGGGTGGCGCGCTGATGCTCTTCGACGCCGACGGAGGCTACGTCGCCACCCATCTCCGCGCCGACCTTTGCGGCGCGGCCACCGCCTCCGGTGCCTTCACCGTCACCGATGGCCAGGGTGCCGTCTGGTCCGCCGACGACACCGGCCTCACCCCGCTCGCCAGTGACGAGACCCGCTGGGACAATCACCTCGTCGCGCTGACCTAGTCCGCGACCCGCTCGCAGCGCCAGTCCTTTCACCTGGCTCCAAATATCCTCTGGGGGTTCGGGGGGCGAAGCGCTCCCGACGCCGAGCCGGTTGGCGCTTGCGCCAGAGGCGAGACAAACTCCTGCGCGCCAGCGCCCGATTTCCGAAGCGCCCGCCACCCGGCCGCCGGGCCTCGGGGCACAACCCCGGAAGACATTAAGAAGATCCTAACGCCCGCAACCAACCCATTGATTTCACTGAATCCAGAACCCTGCCCGCGCGCGGGCAGATCAGGCCAGCAGCCGCGCCCCGTCCTGGCCCGTGACACGGACCTCCAGGATCGCCCCCTCCGGCTGGTCCGCCGCGAAGCCGACCTCGGCGAAGCCTTCCGTCCGCCCGACCCGCGCGCCCTCGGTCAGCACCCGGTGGACCCGCCCCACCTGCCCCGCCAGATGCGCGCCCAGAACCCGGTCGCCCAGAGCCCGCAGCCGCGCCGCCCGCTCCTTGATCTCCGGCCCCCGGACCTGCGGCATCCGGGCGGCGGGCGTCCCCTTGCGGGGCGAGAAGGGGAAGACATGCAGGAAGGTCAGCCCGCAGTCCCGAACCAGATCGAGGCTCCGCTGGAACATCGCCTCCGTCTCGGTCGGGAAGCCCGCGATGATGTCCGCCCCGAAGACCATCTCCGGCCGCAGGGCACGGACCTCCTGACAAAACCGGATCGCGTCGTCCCGAAGGTGCCGCCGCTTCATCCGTTTCAGGATCAGGTCGTCTCCCGCCTGCAGCGACAGGTGCAGGTGCGGCATGAGGCGTGGTTCCGTCGCGATCGCCTCGATCAGCACCGGATCGGCCTCGATGGAATCGATCGAGGAAATCCGCAGCCGGGGCACCGCGGTCAGCTTCAATATCCGCCGCACCAGATCGCCCAGCTTCGGCTCCCCCGGCAGGTCGGCGCCCCAGGAGGTCAGGTCCACCCCGGTCAGCACCACCTCGTTGAAGCCCCGGTCCACCAGCCGGTTGATCTGCTCCACCACCACCCCCGCCGGGACCGAGCGCGAATTGCCCCGGCCATAGGGGATGATGCAGAAGGTGCAGCGATGGTCGCAGCCGTTCTGGACCTGCACATAGGCCCGGTGCCGCCCGAAGCCGTCGATCAGGTGCCCGGCGGTTTCCCGCACCGACATGATGTCGTCGACCTGCACCCGCTCGGTCTCGCCGATCAGGTCCGGCGCCGCGATGCCGCGCCAGGTCTCGGCCTGCATCTTCTCGTGGTTGCCCACCACGCGGGCCACCTCGGGCATGGCCGCAAAGGTCTCGGGCTCCGTCTGCGCCGCGCAGCCGGTGACGATGATCGCCGCGCCGGGGTTTTCCCGCGACAGCCGCCGGATCTCCTGCTTGGCCTTGCGCACCGCCTCGCCGGTCACCGCGCAGGTGTTGACGATCACCGCCTGCGACAGCCCCGCCGCCGCCGCCAGCTCCTTCATCGCCTCGGTCTCATAGGCGTTGAGACGGCAGCCCAGCGTCGCGAAGACCGGGGGCTTCTGCGGCGCGTTCATCGGTGGGCCGCCAGATAATCAGCTGGCAGGACGCCGTCGAAGACCCGCGCCACCGGCCCCGTCAGCCAGACGCCGTCGTCGCGCCAGTCCACCTCCAGCCTGCCGCCATCGGCCTCCAGCATCACCCGCCGTCCGGTCAGCCCGCGCAGATGCGCCGCCACCGCCGTGGCGCAGGCGCCAGAGCCGCAGGCGAGCGTGATGCCCGCCCCCCGCTCCCAGACCCGCATCCTCAGATGGTCGGGCGCGATCAGCGAGGTAAACTCCACATTGGTCCGCTGCGGAAACAGGGGATCATGCTCGACCCGCGGGCCGAGGGTCGCCAGATCCACCGCTTCGGCATCCGGGACGAAGAACACGCAATGCGGGTTGCCCATCCCCACGGCCACCGGATCGTCCGGCACCGGCAGGTGCAGCGTGTCAACCTCCCACGCCAGCGGAATCTCGCGCCAGTCGCGCTGCGGCGGCCCCATGTTCACCGCAACCCGGCCATCCGCCAGCCGCTCGGCCCGAAGGCCGCCCCGCGCCGTCACCAGCGAGACCCTTTCGGCCCCCAGCCCCTGCATCACATAGTCCGACACGCAGCGGGTGGCATTGCCGCAAGCCCCCGCCTGCGACCCGTCGCTGTTCCAGAACGCCAGCCGGAAATCAGCGCCCTCGGCATCGGTGATCTCGGCCAGTTGGTCGAAGCCCACCCCCCGGTTCCGGTCGCCCAGCGCCCGCGCGAGGCCAGCCGTCATCACCGCCCCGCGCCCGCGCGAGTCGATCACCACGAAATCATTGCCCGCGCCGTGCATTTTCATGAACGGAAGGCCGGTCCTGGCCTGCGTATCCATCATGCCCGGGCATATACGCCTGGCAGCCAAGATTCGCCAGAGCCGGACGATTTTGCCCTTGACCCCCGTCCCCGCCTTGCCTAATCAGCCGCCTCGTGGGGCCGGTAGCTCAGTTGGTAGAGCAGCTGACTTTTAATCAGCGGGTCACAGGTTCGAATCCTGTCCGGCTCACCACCTACGCCAGAAGGCCCGGTCCGTAAGGTCCGGGCCTTCTGCGTTTCAGATCATCTTGATCGTGTCCTTGCCCACCGCCAGCATGTAGCCGCGCCGCGCGATGGTCTTGACCAGAAGCTCGCTGACCAGTTGGTTGCCCAGCGCGTCGCGCAGGCGTTTCACCCGGGTCGCGCCGGCGGCTTCGTCGCAGTCGGCCTCGTTCCGGCCCGAGATCACCGCCTCGATCTGCGCGCCGGTCAGGACCTCGTCGTCCATCCGCGCCTCGGCGAGGACGGACAGGGTCTCCAGCGCCGCCTCGGTCAACTGGAACTCCAGGTCGTTGATGTAGACCGCCCGCGCCTCGCGGCTGATCATCAGGCTGGCGACCTGGATGCCCGAGCGCTGGATCGCGGAAATCCGGCGGTTCAGCGCGATGATCATCACCAGGAAGACCAGCGCCGCGACCAGAAGCGCGGTGGAGAACAGGAGCAGCACGAAGATGACCGAGCGATAGCTGGTCAGCACCGAGGAGAAGGCCGTCCCGGACTGCGCAAGGATTTCCAGAAGCTTGATCTCGGCCCCGGTGTTCAGGTTGTTGTTCTCGACGAACAGCCGCTCGACCCGCGCGTTGAAGGCGTTGGCGTCGGGCAGGTTCAGGAACAGAAACAGCGCCGCGGCCAGAAGGATCAGGACGATGGCGGCGATTCCAAAGGCGACGACGCGGTTGCCCGCCTTGAGGCTTTCAGTAACGGAGGAAGAATTCTCCGGCACTCGCTTTCCTTTCTTCAAGACCCTCGGGCCCGAATGTGGACAGAACGGTCAGAAGCGTCCAGCCATCGGACCGGAGCCTCGGCGCCAATTCGCCCTCGGCCGCGCCGGGGCTGCAGTTGGCGTCCGAGACCCGCGCGACACCGTAGTGCAGTTGCAACGGTTCGTCACGCTTGGCCTTGTAGTCCGCGTAGCACTCTGCCGCTGCCGGTCCGGCAAGGGCCAGCGCAAGGGCGGCGAGTGTGATCAGTCGTTTCATTTTTCCTGGCTCCGAAAGGAGGCTGCCCGAGTTCCGACGGAGAATGCGCGGGGCCGCGTTGATATTCAATATCACGTGAAAAATCGGCGCGATGTTATCGGATAGCAAGTCGGGTTTGCCGGAGCGTTATGGCCTAGCAGGGAGGCGATATTGCTTACGCCGGGATCGGAGGGCGACGGTTGCGCATCGGGTCCGGCCTGCCACCGGCAGCGGACCGTCCAATCAGAAGACCCGCAGCAGGAGGTCCCCATGTCCGTCGCGTTCAGAAGCAAGTCCTACCGCATCGCCGGCCACGGAATCGGCGAGACGACCCTCTCCGGTCGCCGTGTCGCGGCCATGATCACCGGCGGCGCGGCAGCGCTGGCCCTGGTGCTGGCGACGGCGATCCCGGCCCGGGCCGAGAAGAACGACCTGACCAAGGCGCTGATCGCGGCGCTGGTGGTGGGCGCCATCGCGCATGAGCTGAAGGACAAGGACAAGCCCGCCCCTGTGCCGCTGCCCCTGCCCGAGCCCGAGCCGGTGACGTCGAAACGGGTGCCTGCGGTCTGCGCGATCTCCATCGATGGGGCAGAGCGGTCGGTGACGCTCTACCCGGAAAGCTGCCTGCGCGAAGAAGGCTTCAATTACCGCCTGCCGCGCAACTGCGCGAATAGCGCGACGATCTTCGGCGAACGCGACCGGGTCTATTCCTCCCAGTGCCTGCGCGACGCCGGGTTCCGGGTCACGGGACGCTGACACCTGGCCGCCGAGGCGGCGTTGAACGAAGCCGGGCAGCCCTAGCCCCGCTTCTGTCTGGGGGCGGGAGGGTGAGCAGCTCCCGTCCCCTTTTTCTGCGCCCCCTTTTTCCGTGCGGCGTTCCGCGCTACTGCGGGCGGATGGACGCGATCATCCCCGACTTCAGCCATGAGACGGCGGCCCGCACGCGCGGTGCGCTCTGGGTCGTGGGGGTGGACGAGGTGGGCCGTGGCCCGCTGGCCGGGCCGGTGACGGCCTGCGCGGCGCGGCTCGACCCCGACCGCATCCCGCAGGGCCTGCGCGATTCCAAGATGCTGACCGCGGCGCGGCGGGAAGAATTGTATCTGGAGATCGTCGCGGTGGCGGAGGTCTCGGTCGCCCATGCCAGCGTCGAGGAGATCGACAGCCTGAACATCCTGCGCGCCAGCCACTTGGCGATGGAGCGGGCGGTGGCGGGCCTGAAGGCGGATCACGCGCTGATCGACGGCAACATGATCCCCCGCGGCCTGGGCTGCGCCGCGACGGCGATCATCGGTGGCGACGCGCGGTGTCTATCCATCGCGGCGGCCTCGATCGTGGCCAAGGTGACGCGCGACCGGATCATGGTGGATTTGGCGCAACAGCACCCCGGCTACGGCTGGGAAGCCAATGCGGGCTATCCCACAAGGGCGCATCTGAACGCGCTGCAAATCCTAGGCGTGACCCCTTGGCATAGGCGTTCGTTCAAACCCGTCCACAACATGTTGTATCAAGAGGTTTCTGTAAGTTCTTGATTCAAAAAAGAATTTGACGGCGAATCGCCGCTGACTCATGATTCCCGGCAAGATCGGCACAAAAAGATGCCGGGGGCAGAGGCAGAGAATGACCACTAGGAATACCACGGCGGAAGGGGCACTTCCGCTGAACCAGATCCTTGCGGGCGATTGCGTGGAGGTGATGAATTCCCTCCCGGCCGGGTCCGTCGACCTGATCTTCGCCGACCCGCCCTACAACCTGCAACTGCGCGGCGACCTGCACCGGCCCGACAATTCCAAGGTCGATGCCGTGGACGACCACTGGGACCAGTTCGTAAGCTTCGCCGCTTATGACGGGTTCACGAAGGACTGGCTGGCGGCGGCGAAACGGCTCTTGAAGCCGAACGGGGCGATATGGGTGATCGGCTCCTATCACAACGTGTTCCGGCTGGGGGCAGAGCTGCAGAACCAGGGCTTCTGGCTGCTGAACGACGTGGTCTGGCGGAAGTCGAACCCGATGCCGAACTTCAAGGGCAAGCGGCTCACCAACGCGCATGAGACGCTGATCTGGGCGTCGCGGGACGAGGCGGCGAAATACACCTTCAACTACGAGGCGCTGAAGGCCCTGAACGACGGGGTGCAGATGCGGTCGGACTGGGTGATCCCGCTTTGCACCGGGCATGAGCGGCTGAAGGACGAGAACGGCGACAAGGCGCATCCGACGCAGAAGCCGGAGGCGCTGCTGCACCGGGTGATCGTGGCGACGACGAACCCCGGCGATGTTGTGCTGGACCCGTTCTTCGGGACCGGGACGACCGGGGCGGTGGCGAAGATGCTGGGCCGCGACTTCATCGGGATCGAGCGCGAGGCTGCCTATCGCAAGGCCGCCGCCGAGCGGATCGCCCGGGTGCGGCGCTTCGATGCCTCGGCGCTGGAGGTCACGGGGTCGAAGCGGGCAGAGCCGCGGGTTCCGTTCGGGCAGGTGGTCGAGCGCGGGATGCTGCGGCCGGGAGAGGAGCTGTTCTCGCTGGGCAACCGCTTCACGGCCAAGGTCCGCGCCGACGGCACGCTGGTCGGCAACGAGGTGAAAGGGTCGATCCACCAGGTCGGCGCGGCCTATGAGAAGGCCCCGTCCTGCAACGGCTGGACCTACTGGCACTTCAAGCGCGACGGCAAGCTGATCCCGATCGACATATTACGGCAGCAGATCCGGGCTGAGATGGAGGCCGACGGCAGCCGCGCGCACTGACATTCAGGAACACGCCTGTCCTCCGGACCGCCTGGGGGACACCTCTACCCCGCCGAGATGTCTCGGCGGGGTTTTTTCCTTGGTCACGCCGGGCAGGTTCAGGCGGCCAGCTCTGCCGCCCCCACCGCATAGAGGCCCCGTGCTCCCTCGCGGGCCTGGGCCAGCAGGGCCGCATGTTCGGGGAGAAGTCGCCGGATCATCACCCTCGCCAGCGCCTCCCGGGCCGGATCGGCCTGCATCGCCCTGAGATGGGCATGGCCCCCCAAGACCAGCGCGAAGGCCCGCAGGTAGGGCACCGCCCCGGCGAAGCGGTCGTTCAGGGGCATCGCGACCAGCGATTCCGTGCATTCCCGCAGCGCCTCGGCCGCCGCCCAGACCTCGCCTGCGAGATCGGGATGATCCTCCCGCGCCGCCTCGGCCCCGCGCTGGACCTCGTCGATCAACCGGAACGCCGCCTCGCCGCCGTCGGCCAGCTTGCGGCCCACCAGATCCATCGCCTGGATGCCGTTCGTCCCCTCGTAGATCGGCAGGATACGGGCATCGCGCAGGTACTGCGCTGCTCCGGTTTCCTCGATGAACCCCATGCCGCCGTGGATCTGTACCCCCTGATGCGCCACCTCGCAGGCCGTGTCGGTCCCGTAGGCCTTGGCGATGGGGGTCAGAAGCGCCGCGCGGGCCTGCCAGTCCGGGCTGCCGGTGGCGGTGGCCATGTCGATGGCAACGGCACAACTCAGCGCGATGGCGCGGGCGGCGAAGACCTCGGCCCGCATGGCGGCCAGCATCCGGCGGACATCGGCATGGTCGATGATCGTTCCAGCCCCTTCCACTGGCGTCGCCCCCTGCTTCCGGTCCAGCGCATAGGCCAGCGCGTGCTGCAGCGCGGCCTCGGCCACGCCCACCCCCTGTGCGGCGACCGAGAGACGGGCGTTGTTCATCATCGTGAACATCGCCGCCATGCCCTTGTGCGGTGCCCCCACCAGCCAGCCCGTCGCGCCGTCGAACTCCATCACGCAGGTCGGGCTGCCATGGATCCCCAGCTTGTGCTCCAGACTGACGACACGCAGGCTGTTGCGGTCGCCCAGCCGACCCTCGGCGTCGGGGATGAACTTCGGCACCATGAAGAGGCTGATCCCCTTCGTCCCCTCGGCCCCGTCGGGCAGCCGCGCCAGGACCAGATGGCAGATGTTCGGGGTCAGGTCGCTGTCGCCCCAGGTGATGAAGATCTTCTGCCCGCTGATCGCATAGGTCCCGTCGCCGTTCGGCACCGCTTTCGTCCGCAGCGCCCCCACGTCCGAGCCCGCCTGCGGCTCGGTCAGGTTCATCGTGCCCGACCATTCGCCCGAGGTCAGCTTCGGCAGGTACAGCGCCTTCAGCGCGTCGCTGGCATGGTGCTCCAGCGCCTCGATCTGGCCCTTGGAGAGAAGCGGTTTCAACTGGAGCGCAAGGCAGGCCCCCGACATCATGTCGTCGACGCCCAGCGCCAGCGAGATCGGCAGGCCCATCCCGCCATGCACCGGGCTGGCGGCCATCCCGACCCAGCCGCCCTCGGCGATCGCGCGGTAGCCCTCGGCGAAACCGGGGGAAGAGACGACGGCGCCGTTCTCCAGCCGTGCGGGGTTGCGGTCGGCGGTCTTGTTCAGCGGCGCGAGGATGTCGGTCGAGAGGCGCCCCGCCTCGGTCAGGATCGCCTCGGCCAGGTCGGGCGTGGCCTCGGCGAAACGGGGGGTGGCGGCGACCTCGGCGAAGCCCACGACGTGGTCGAGGATGAAGCGGATGTCCTTGACCGGGGCGTGGTAGGGCATGGGTCTCTCCTCAACTCGGCTTGGCAATACGCGGAGGCTGGCTTATGCACCACCCCGGCAAAGGCTTATGCCAAACGCCCCGACCATCAAGCTGGACGCTACGTCAAATCCGATGACCCGCACGCTTGCCCCTGACGAGGCCGGACTTGCCGAGGCCGCGCGCCTGCTGGCGGTAAGCGAACTGGTGGCTTTTCCGACCGAGACGGTCTACGGCCTCGGCGGCGATGCGCGGTCGGATCGCGCTGTGGCGAGGATCTATGAGGCGAAGGGGCGGCCCAGTTTCAACCCGCTGATCGTCCACCTGCCCGATCTGGCAGCGGTGGAAAGGATCGCGCTGGTGGGCCCCAAGGCGCGGGCCCTGGCGGCAGCGTTCTGGCCCGGTCCGCTGACGCTGGTCCTGCCCTTGCGCGCGGGCGCGGGGGTTTCGCCTCTGGTGACGGCGGGGCTGGAGACGGTGGCCGTCCGCATCCCGGCGCATCCGCTGGCGCAGCGGCTGCTCATGGCCTTCGGCGGCCCGCTGGCGGCGCCTTCGGCCAATCCCTCGGGCCGGGTGTCGCCGACCCGCGCCGGGCATGTGCTGGAAGGGCTTACAGGCCGGATCGCGGCTGTGCTGGACGGCGGTCCCTGCGCCGTGGGGCTGGAGTCGACCATCCTGCTCGCCGATCCCGAGCCGGTGCTTCTCCGGCCCGGCGGGGTTCCGGTCGAGGCGGTGGAGGCGCTGCTGGGCGAGACCGTTGCGACGGGAGGCGATGCGGGCAAGCCGACCTCTCCCGGACAACTCGCGTCGCATTACGCGCCCGAGGCGGCGGTGCGGCTGGAGGCGACGGAGGCGCGGGAGGGAGAGCTTCTGGTCGGGTTCGGGGCGGTGAAGGGTCGGCTCACCCTTTCGGCAAACGGCGATCTGGTCGAGGCGGCAGCACGGCTGTTCGACACCCTGCGCGAGGCGGACCGACTGGCGGGACCCGACGGACGGATCGCCTTTGCGCCGGTGCCGGAGACCGGCCTCGGCCGCGCGATCAACGACCGGTTGCGCCGGGCGGCCGCGCCGCGCGGTTGATCGGCGCCACATGCCAAGGCTGTTGGCTTCCTGCCGCTCCGGCCCGGATTGTGGCTTTTCTGTGAAAATTCCCCGTTCTGCGCCGCGTCAACCTGTGCGATAGTCTCGGCGGGCAGCTACGCCTGAGCAATCAGAACACCTGCCATTCAAGGCAGGACAACCAAGGGAACCGTGGAATGCTTAACGAATTCAAGGCCTTCATCGCGAAGGGCAATGTCCTGGATCTCGCCGTTGGTATCATCATCGGCGCGGCCTTCACCGCCATCGTCACCTCGCTTGTGGACGACCTGATCAACCCGCTGATCGGCCTGATCGTCGGCGGCGTGGACTTCAGCGGCCTGAGCTTCGGCCTGGGCGACGCGCGATTCATGTATGGCAACTTCATCACGGCAGTCATCAAGTTCCTGATCGTGGCCTGGGTGGTCTTCCTGATCGTCAAGGGGGTCAACCGGATGATGCCGAAGAAGGAAGAGGCGCCCGCCGCGCCGGCCGGCCCGTCGGACAATGACCTGCTGAAGGAAATCCTGATCGAGCTGCGCAAGAAGTAAGCGGCCTGATGCCAATGCGAACGGCCCGCGAGAAACACTCGCGGGCCGTTTTCGTTTCGCCCGGGGTCAGAGCTTCAGCGCATCCGCCGCCGAAATCACCGGCAGGTTCAGCGCCTGGCCGACCGCCGCATAGGTCAGCTTGCCCGCATGGACGTTGAGCCCGTTCAGCAGGTGCCGGTCGTCGGCGCAGGCCTGCTTCCAGCCCTTGTTCGCCAAGGCCAGCATGAAGGGCATCGTCGCGTTGCCAAGGGCTTGCGTCGAGGTGCGGGCCACCGCGCCGGGCATGTTGGCGACGCAGTAATGCATGACCCCGTCGACCTCGTAGATCGGGTCCTGATGGGTGGTGGCGTGGCTGGTCTCGAAGCAGCCGCCCTGGTCGATGGCGACGTCGACAAGGACCGAGCCGGGCTTCATCGTCTTCAGCTGCGCCTTCGTGACCAGCTTGGGCGCCGCCGCACCGGGGATCAGCACCGCGCCCACCACCATGTCGGCGGTCCGGATCAGCTCGGCCAGCGCACCGGCGCTGGAATATTGCGTGACCAGCTTGCCGTGGAAGATGTCGTCCAGATAGCTCAGCCGCGGGACCGACCGGTCAAGGACCGTGACCCGCGCGCCCATGCCCACGGCAACCCGTGCCGCCGCCGTACCGACCACGCCGCCGCCGACGATCACCACATTGGCCGGCGCCACTCCGGGCACGCCGCCCAGCAGCACCCCCGATCCGCCATTGGCCTTCTGCAGCGTCCAGGCGCCGACCTGCGGCGCCAGCCGCCCCGCCACCTCGGACATCGGCGCCAGCAGGGGCAACCCGCCACGAGCATCGGTCACCGTCTCATAGGCGATGCAGGTGGCACCCGAGGCGACGAGGTCCTTCGTCTGCTCGGGGTCGGGGGCGAGGTGCAGATAGGTGAACAGCACCTGTCCGGGCCGCAGGCGCTTGCGCTCCACCGCCTGGGGCTCCTTGACCTTGACGATCATGTCGGCCTTCGCGAAGACCTCTTCCGCCGTGTCGACGATCCTGGCCCCGGCGGCGACATAGTCGGCATCCGCGAAGCCTGCGCCAAGCCCGGCCTTGGTCTCGATGATCACCTCATGACCGTTGGTGACGGCTTCGCGTGCGGCGTCCGGGGTCATCCCCACGCGGAATTCCTGGGGCTTGATTTCTTTCGGGCATCCAATTTTCATGTATCTCTCCCTCGGGCGCTGCGGCCCCTGTGGGTCCAATCCTGATCCGATTTGTTGAAGATGCTTTGAATTCTGGTTGGCCGGAGAGGTATCCTTGCGTAGATTTCCCGGTGAAATCCCCGCTTGATCGAAGAATATTCCATGGCCCTTGACCTTGACGCCACCGACCGCCGCATCCTGACCGTCTTGCAGAAGAACGGGCGGATCACCAATGCCGAACTGAGCGAGGCGGTGAACCTGTCTCCGTCCGCCTGCCACCGCCGGGTGCAGCGGCTGGAGGAAGAGGGGTTCATCGCGGGCTATGTCGCGCTGCTGGATGCGCGGCGGATGGGGCGGATGACCACAGTCTTCGTCGAGATCACCCTGCAAAGCCAGGCGGAAGACCTGCTGGACGCGTTCGAACGCGAGGTGGCCAAGGTGCCGGACCTGCTGGAATGTCACCTGATGGCAGGGACGGCGGACTATCTCCTGAAGCTGATGGCCGAGGATACCGAAGACTTCGCCCGCATCCACCGCCAGTTCCTGTCGCGCCTACCGGGCGTGCGGCAGATGCAGTCGAGCTTCGCGCTGCGGACGGTGGTGAAGACGACGGCGCTGGCCGTCTAAGCAGCCTGCAGGTAGCCGAGCACGGCGCGGCGCGTGCGGTCGGTCAGCGCGGCGCGGTCAGCCTCATGCGCTTCGCTGGCGGCGTCGATCATGCCACGGAGGATGGCGAGCACGTCCTGCGCGGTGGTTTCCGGGCGGGAGATCTTCAGCTCGTCCAGGCGGGCGGCGATCAGCACGGTGATGCGGGCGGAAAACTCGGCTGCCTCGGGGTCGGGCGGCAGCTGGCTGCGCGCCAGGTTCAGTGTCCGCGACAGCGAGGGTCGCGCGAGATAATGCGCGACGGTCGCTTCGATCAGCTCGTCGACCAGAAGGGTCAGGTTGGAGGCTGCATCCGAAGACACGATCCGTTCTACCGCCTCCAGCAGATTGGCGCGCTCGGCCCGGATCAGCGCAGCCAGCAGCGCGGCCTTGCCGGGAAAGTACTGGTAAAGCGATCCGATCGACACCCCGGCCCGCGCCGCGACGGCATTCGTGGTCAGCGCGTCTAGGCCGCGGCCCGAGCAGAGGTCGGCGGCGGCGGCGAGAATCCCGTCGACCTTGGCGCGGGACCGGTCCTGGCGGGGATGTTTGCGAAGCTCGATCATGCATCAGGGATAGGCCCGCACTACGGGCCGGAAAACTGTAAAATGCGGCAAGAATTGGAAATAGATTGTTGATGCCCGCCCAAGTTGCACCACAGGCCCGCCACAATGCCGCCACACAATCTGACGTTGCGGCGGGCGGGGCGCAGGGGGCAATGAAAAACCCCCGGCCTCGCGGACGGGGGTTGATCGGGCGGGAATCGCTTCCCCAGTGTCGCTGACGTCTTAGAGACCGCCTTCGCGCTGAAGCTTCTTCCGGGCGAGTTTCCTTGCCCGACGGACGGCTTCGGCCTGTTCGCGTGCTTTCTTGACCGAGGGCTTCTCGAAATGCTGCTTGAGCTTCATTTCCCGAAACACCCCTTCGCGCTGAAGTTTCTTCTTCAGGGCACGGAGAGCCTGTTCGACGTTGTTGTCGCGGACGCTGACCTGCATGTGGTTGTCACCACCTTCCTAAGCTAGAGTTGCACTATGATGTGCAGGCTGGCGGCCTATAACAAAGGCAGGCTGGATTGTCTACCGGGAGGAACGCGCGATGGTCGAGGACGGGATGAAGGCTCAGGTGCTGGCAGCGGCGCTGCCCCATGTGCCCTTCGACGGCTGGTCCGAGCGCACGCTGACCGCCGCGGTTGCCGATGCCGGGGTGCCCGCGGCGCTGGCCCGGTCGCTGTTCCCGCGCGGCGGGGTGGATCTGGCGCTGGCCTACCACGCAGAGGGCGATGCCGGGATGGCGGCGCGGCTGGCGCGGATGGACCTGACCGCCCTGCGCTTCCGCGACCGGATCGCGCTGGCGGTCAGGACGCGGCTGGACCTGGCCGACCGCGAACTGGTCCGGCGGGGGACGACCCTCTTCTCGCTGCCCCACCACGCCGCCGATGGCGCCCGGGCGATCTGGGGCACGGCGGATGCGATCTGGACGGCCCTGGGCGACACGTCGCGCGACCTGAACTGGTACACCAAGCGGGCGACGCTGTCGGGCGTCTACGGGGCGACGGTGCTGTACTGGCTGGGCGACGAGTCGCCCGACCATCAGGCGACCTGGGATTTCCTCGACCGCCGGATCGACCAGGTCACGCAGTTCGAGAAACTGAAGGCGAGTTTCCGGGAAAATCCGCTGGGCAAGGCCTGGATGTCGGGCCCCGGCAAGATTCTGGAAAGCATTCGTGCACCAAGACTGCGCGATGACCTTCCGGGCCGCCACCGCGACTGAGATGAGCGAGACAGAGAGATGACCCTTTCCCACAGCATGCTGGCAATCGAAATCTCGGCCCCCGGCGGCCCGGATGTGCTGAAGCCGACCTCGGTTCCGGTTCCGGTTCCCGGCCATGGCCAGATCATCATCCGGGTGGCCTATGCCGGAGTGAATCGCCCCGATGCGCTGCAGCGCGCCGGGGCCTATGCGCCGCCGCCCTCGGCCTCGCCCCTGCCGGGACTGGAATGTTCGGGTACAGTGGTCGAGGTGGGGCCGGGCGTCACCCGCTGGCAGATCGGCGATCAGGTCTGCGCCCTGCTGCCGGGCGGAGGCTATGCGGAATATGTCGTGACGCAGGAAGCCCATGCCCT
>Ga0209793_1000661_pt1 | contig 33502 bp, 34 predicted proteins | sample EBPBio122009_DNA_FD_185863 | JGI IMG/M metagenome (GOLD analysis project Ga0209793, IMG submission 185863) | Wastewater treatment Type I Accumulibacter community from EBPR Bioreactor in Madison, WI, USA - Reactor 1_2/2/2009_ DNA (SPAdes) (version 2) | ecosystem: Engineered > Bioreactor > EBPR >... | reverse complement strand
TTGTGGCTGGGTGTCACGCCGGGGGTGACTGCGGTGCTGGTGCTGGCGCTGGGGGCGATGCTGACCGGGGGCCTGCACGAGGACGGGCTGTCGGACACGGCGGACGGGCTTTACGGCGGCTGGACGCGGGAAAGACGGCTGGAGATCATGAAGGACAGCCGGGTCGGCAGCTTCGGAGTGCTGGCCCTGGTGCTGGTGACGCTCGCGCGCTGGTCGGCGCTGACGGCGGTGCTGGTGTATGGCGGGCCGACGCATGGCTTCTGGGCGGCGCTGGTGGCCGCCGGGGCGCTGTCGCGCGCGCCGATGGCGCTGATGATGGCGCTTCTGCCCAACGCCCGTGGCGAGGGGCTGAGCCATGCGACCGGGCGCCCCGGTCCGCTGGTGGCGCTGGTCGGGCTGGGGCTGGCGGTCGCGATTGCCGGGGTGTTGACCGGCTGGACGGCGGTGCCGCTGGTCTTCGCCGCGCTGGCGGTGACGGTGGCGCTGGCCTTTTCGGCCCTGCGGCGGATCGGCGGGCAGACCGGGGATATCCTGGGGGCCGCGCAGCAGCTGGCCGAGGTGGCCTGCCTCGCGGTGCTGTCGGCGCGGATGTGAGAGGTACGATTTCTTCGAAGAAATCGCAGCGGAGCCTTTGAAGGCTCCGGTCCGGAGTTTTCGAAAACTCCGGACCGGCCTGCCTTCTCGCACAGCGGCTCTGCACTGCCCACCCTCTGGCCTTTGCGTCCGGCCCGCGATACAGGAACGCGAGAGAGCTTGCGAGGCCACCCCCATGTCCGACTATTCCGACGCCATCTCCTCGACCGAGGACATCATCGAGGATGCCCGCAACGGGCGCATGTTCATCCTGGTCGACCACGAGGACCGCGAGAACGAGGGCGACCTGGTGATCCCGGCGCAGATGTGCACGCCGAACGCGATCACCTTCATGGCCACGCATGGCCGGGGCCTGATCTGTCTGGCGCTGACCGCGGAGCGGGTCGACCAGCTGGGATTGCAGCTGATGGAGCGGAAGAACTCCTCGCGCCATTCCTCGGCCTTCACCCTGTCGATCGAGGCGGTGGAAGGGATCGCCACGGGCATCTCGGCGGCGGACCGGGCACGGACGGTGGCGGTGGCGACCGACCCGGCGAAGGGGGCCGCGGATATCGCCAGCCCCGGCCATATCTTCCCGCTCAGGGCGCGGGACGGGGGCGTGCTGGTTCGCGCGGGCCATACCGAGGCGGCGGTGGACGTGTCGCGGCTGGCGGGGCTGAACCCGTCGGGCGTGATCTGCGAGGTGATGAACGACGACGGCACGATGGCGCGGCTGCCCGACCTGATCAAGTTCGGCCAGAAGCACGGGATCAAGATCGGCACGATCTCCGACCTGATCGCCTATCGCCGCAAGCACGACAACCTGGTCAAGGAACGCTCGGTCAAATCGGTGCATTCGGTGCATGGCGGCGACTGGCTGATGCGGGTCTTCACCGACGACCTGCAGGGCGCGGACCATGTGGTGCTGACCAAGGGCGACCTGACCACACCCGAGCCGGTGCTGGTGCGGGTCCATGCGCTGAACGCGCTGGAGGATGTGCTGGGCCTGGGCGAGGGCAGCGACCTGCCGGCGGCGATGCGGATCATCGCGGCCGAGGGGCGGGGCGCGGTGATTCTGCTGCGCGACACGACGATGAAGATGGTGGAAGACGGCGAGCATTCGCCGCAGACGCTGCGCCAGTATGGCATCGGCGCGCAGATCCTGTCGGCGCTGGGGCTGAAGGCGATCACGCTGGTCACGAATTCGGTGGCGCCCAAGCTGGTGGGGGTCGAGGGCTATGACCTGACCATCGCGGGCACCCATCCGATCAAGGAGTAGGTCATGGCAACGGCCGAGACGCATTACACCCTGCCGCTGCCGGTCTTCGACAAGCCGGTGAAGCTTCTGGTCGTGGTGGCGCCCTATTACAAGGACATTGCCGACAACCTCGTCGCCGGGGCGCGGGCGGTGGGCGAAGCCTGCGGGGCGACGGTCGAGGTGATCGAGGTCCCGGGCGCGCTGGAGGTGCCGACCGCCATCGCCATGGCCGAGCGGCTGGCGGACTATGACGGCTATGTCGCGCTCGGCTGCGTGATCCGGGGCGAGACGACGCATTACGACACGGTCTGCAACGATTCCTCGCGCGCGATCAGCCTGCTGGGCTTGCAGGGGGCCTGCATCGGCAACGGCATCCTGACGGTGGAAAACCGGGCGCAGGCCGAGGTGCGGGCGGACCCGGGCGGCCAGAACAAGGGCGGGGGTGCCGCAGCGGCGGCCTTGCATCTGGTGGCGCTCTCGCGCAAGTGGGCCGCGAAGACCAAGGGGATCGGTTTCCGGGCATGACGGCCAGACGTGACGAAAAACGCCAGATGAGATCGGCCTCGCGGCTTTACGCGGTGCAGGCGCTCTTCCAGATGGAGATCTCGGGCCAGACGGTCGAGGCGGTGACGCGGGAGTTCGAGACGCACCGTTTCGGCGCGACCTATGACGAGGGCGAGTTCGCCGAGGGCGACGTGGACCACTTCCGCGCGGTGGTCGGGTCGGCGGTGAACTGGCAGGCGAAGATCGACCAGCTGACCGACCGCGCGCTGGTCGCGGCCTGGCCCATCGACCGGATCGACCCGGTGCTGCGCGCCCTGTTCCGGGCGGCGGGGGCAGAGCTGGTGGACATGACCACGCCCCCCAAGGTGACGATCACCGAATATGTCGACGTGGCCAAGGCTTTCTTTCCCGACGGGAAAGAGCCAAAATTCGTCAACGCCGTCCTCGATCACATGGCGCGCGAGGCCAAGCCCGAGGCTTTCTGACGCGTCAAAGGAACATCCGACCCGATGAAGGAGCCTGTCCGATGCGTCTTCCCCTCTTGCTCTGCGCCGCCCTTTCGCTTGCAGCCTGCGTGAGCCCCGCGATGTCCGGGGCGGATATCGAAGGCGTCGACTGGCGTCTCGTGGGGATGGAGGGGCAGAAAGTGGGCTGGTCGGCCTCGATCCGCTTCGAGGGCGAGAAGGTCGGCGGCAAGGCGCCTTGCAACAGCTGGTTCGGGAAGAATGCGGCTGACCTGCCTGCGGTGAGCATCGGGATGATCGGCGCGACACGGATGGCCTGCCCGGACCTGACCGCCGAGACCCTGTATTTCGAGGCGCTGAAGGCGATGCAGCGGGCCGAGCTGGACCAGGGGCATCTGTTCCTGATCGGGCCGGAGGGGCGGGTCATGGAATTCGCCCGTGATCCGGCAGAACCCTGCCTGTCCTGCCTCGCGCGGCAGTAGGCGTTCAAGGCGGTGGGTTGACACCCGCCGCCGCGCCACACTCAGCGGTTCGCCTCGAACAGAGCCGCCGCGCGGTCGAAGAAGCGGGCCCGCACCGCCGGGCCTTCCATCATGATCTCGTGCTCGGCGCCGGGATAAAGGTCCAGCTGGCCATTGGCCCAGCCCGCCATGCGCAGATGCACAGGCGGCACGTCCACCACCTTCTCCGCCGTCCCAAGCGCGCAGATCGCCGGGATTTTCGGCGCGGGCAGCTTCGACAGCGCCGCGCATTCGTGCAGCGCCGCCTTCAACCAGGCCAGCGACGGGCCGCCCAGCTGAAGCTCGGGCACTTCGGCGACCTGGCGGCGCATGTAGGCCCACATCTCGCGGTCGGTGGTCAGGACATTGCCCTCGAACGGGGCCTGCAGCAGATAGGTGGCCGAGGTGGTCGAGGGCGCGTAGTGCCGCGCCAGCCCGAAGGGCGCGGCCAGCGCCGAGACCACCGCCGCCACCGGGCGCAGCCAGGCGGCCATGGCGATCCCCCACATCGGGGCAGAGAAGACGGCGGCCTTGACCGGAAGCCCGCGCATCAGGGCGCGGAGCGCGATGCAGCCGCCCATCGAATGCGAAAGCACATACCAGGGCTGCGGCAGGCCTGCCCGCGTGGCCTCGGCCAGCATCGCGTCAAGGTCCTGCTGGTATTCGGAGAAGTCGCCGACATGGCCGGTCGCCCGGTCCGGCAGCGCGCGGTCGGCCAGCCCTTGCCCGCGCCAGTCCAGCGTGATGACGGAAAAGCCGCGCGCGATCAGATCGCCCGCCGCACGGCCGTATTTCTCGACGCATTCCGTCCGGCCCGGCAGCAGGAGCACGGTCCCCTTGTCCCCCGCCTTCCACCAGGCCACGCGGATGCGCGCCGCCCCGGCCTGCAGCCAGACGCAGGTCGCGCCCGGCGGCGCATCGGCAAGCTCCGCATGAAACGGGGCCGGAAGGACCGCCTCCAGCTTCACCCCAGCACCGAGCCCAGCTTCATCGCCAGCCCCATGCTGCCATCGACCGCCAGCTTGCCGGTCATGAAGGCCATGGTCGGGTTCATGTCGCCGTCGAGGATCGCGCGGAACACGTCGGCATTGGCGGTGAGGGTCACGTCGGCATCCTCATCCCCGGCGCGCACGCCCTGCGCGTCCAGCATGATCACCCCTTCGCCGTTGATCACGAACTTCGCCACACCATCGAATCCGCCCGACAGCTTCGCGGACAGCGCCTTGACGGCCGCATCGATCATTTCGCTCATCACAAGTCTCCCGTTCGTGACCCCTGCGCCACTGGCAATCCGGCGCGGATCGGTTACTTTCACGTTATGGGTCGTCAAGCCGCCATTCTCAATCGTATCGTTGCGGCATTTCTGTCGCTTTTCCTGACTTGTGCGGCCGCCTGGGCCGAGGATACGGCCAAGCTGGACGGCCTCTTCGACCGGCTGAAGACAGCCGATGAGGGCGAGGCCAGCCGGATCGAGCGGGAAATCTGGATCGAATGGTCGAAATCGGGCTCTCCCGCCGAAGATCTTCTGTTGCAGCGCGGCAAGGACGCGATGGACATGGGTGACTATCCGGCGGCCATCGAGCATTTCACCGCGGTCATCGACCACGACCCGGATTTCGCCGAAGCCTGGAACGCCCGGGCCACGGCCTATTACATGGCGGGAGCCTTCGGGCCTTCGCTCTCCGACCTCGGCCATGTGCTGACGTTGAACCCTCGGCATTTCGGGGCGCTGTCGGGGCTGGCGATGATTCTGGAGCAAAGTGGCAAGCCGGAGAGGGCGCTGGAGGTCTACAAGGCCGCGCTGGCGATCCATCCCCATCTGCAGGGCGCGGTGGAAGCGGTCGAGCGGCTGGAGCTAGAGGCCGAGGGTCAGGAGCTTTAACCCATGGACGCCACCCGGAGGGTGACGGCGGTCCTTGGGCCGACGAACACCGGCAAGACCCATCACGCCATCGACCGGATGCTGGCGCACCGCACCGGCGTCATCGGCCTGCCGCTGCGCCTGCTTGCGCGCGAGGTCTATGACCGGATCGTCGCCCGTGTCGGCCCTTCGGTCGTGGCCCTGGTCACCGGCGAGGAGCGGATCGTCCCGGACCGCACGCAATACTGGGTCTGCACCACCGAGGCGATGCCCCTGGAGATCGGCGCGGATTTCGTCGCGGTGGACGAGATCCAGCTTTGCGCCGATGCCGACCGGGGGCATGTCTTCACCGACCGGCTCTTGCGCGCGCGGGGGCTGAACGAGACGCTGTTCCTGGGCTCGGACACCATGCGCGGGGCGATTGCGGCCCTGGTGCCGCATGTCAGCTTCCTCAAGCGCGAGCGGATGTCGACGCTGACCTATTCGGGGTCGAAGAAGATCAGCCGGATGCCCCCGCGCAGCGCCATCGTGGGCTTCTCGGTCGAGAGCGTCTATGCGATTGCCGAGCTGATCCGGCGGCAGAAGGGCGGCTGCGCGGTGGTGATGGGGGCGCTGTCCCCCCGTACTCGGAATGCGCAGGTGGCGCTCTACCAGAACGGCGACGTGGACTATCTGGTGGCGACCGACGCCATCGGCATGGGGCTGAACCTCGACATCAAGCATGTGGCCTTTTCCGCCACGGCAAAGTTCGACGGGCGGCGGATGCGGGCGCTGTATCCGCAGGAGCTGGCGCAGATCGCGGGCCGGGCCGGGCGGCATACCGAGGACGGCACCTTCGGGGTGACGGGCGAGGCGCGGCCCTTCGACGAGGAGCTTGTCGAAGCCATCGAGACCCACCGCTTCGCCCCGGTCCGCAAGCTGCACTGGCGCAACGAGGCGCTGGACTTCGGCTCGGCGGACCGCCTGATCCGCAGCCTGGAGGAGCCGACCTACAACGACTGGCTGACCCGCGCCCGGGAAGCGGACGATCTCTTGGCGCTGAAGGCACTGGCTGCCCTGCCCGAGGTGCAGGACCGGCTGACCGAGCCGAAGCGGGTGCAGCTTCTGTGGGACGTGTGCCGCATTCCCGACTTCCGCTCGTCCACCGGGCCGGAGCATACCACGCTCCTGACCCGGATCTTCGAGTTCCTGGTGGGCCGGGGCCTCGGCGGCGGGCGCATCCCGAGCGACTGGCTGGCGCAGGCGATCAAGCGGATCGACCGGACCGAGGGCGACATCGACGCTTTATCGCGCAGACTGGCCCATATCCGCACCTGGACCTATGTCAGTCAGCGGAAAAACTGGGTCGAAGACGAAACCCATTGGCGCGAGGAAACCCGCGCTGTAGAAGACCGCCTGTCGGACGCGCTCCACGCGGCACTGACGCAACGATTTGTCGACCGGCGGACGAGCGTCCTCCTCCGCCGGTTGAAGCAGAAGGAGGCTCTGGTGGCCGAAGTGAACGACAAGGGCGAAGTGACGGTCGAGGGCGAATTCGCCGGGCGGCTGGAGGGGTTCCGCTTTAAGCAGGACGCTTCCGCCACGCCGGATGCCGCGCGGACGCTGGCCCAGGCCGCGTTGCAGGCGCTGAAGCCCGAGTTCCATCTGCGCGCCGACCGATTCTACAACGCACCGGACACCGAGCTGGACTTCACCGAACAGGGCGGCCTGATGTGGGGCACCAACGCGGTGGGCAAGCTGGTCAAGGGCGCCGAGCCCGCGAAACCGGCGGTCGAAGCCTTCGTGGATGAGGAGGCCGGGCCGGACGTGGCGGAAAAGGTCCGCCGCCGCCTGCAGCATTTCATCGACCGCAAGGTTGCCGCGCAGTTCGAGCCTTTGCTGGCCATGGGCCGGGACGAGGCGCTGACCGGTCTGGCGCGGGGCTTCGCCTTCCGCCTGTCGGAAGCGATGGGGGTCCTGCCGCGCGAGGCGGTGGCGTCCGAGGTGAAGGAGTTGGACCAAGAGGCGCGCGGTGCCTTGCGCAAGCATGGTGTGCGTTTCGGCCAGTTCACCATCTTCCTGCCTGCGCTCTTGAAGCCAGCGCCCACCAGGCTGCGGCTGGTGCTGTGGTCCTTGTGGAACGGGTTGCAGGAATTCCCCGAATCCCCTCCCCCCGGTCTGGTGACGATCCCGAACGTGGCCGAGGTGCCGAAGCAGCACTACACACTTGCGGGCTACCACCCGGCGGGCGCGCGGGCGATCCGCATCGACATGCTGGAACGGCTGGCCGACATCCTGCGCCAGAAGGACAGCCGCGCCGGGTTCGAGGCGACGCCCGACATGCTGTCGATCACCGGCATGACGCTGGACCAGTTCGCCGACCTGATGGCGGGCCTGGGCTACAAGGGCGAGAAGGCCGAGCGGGCCAAGGTGAAGGCCGAGGCGCCGAAGGCCCCCGAGATTTCCGAGGAAGCCGCCGCCGCCATCGCGGCAGGCGTGCCGATCCCGGAAGAGGTCTCGATCCTGGCCCCGCCGCCCGAACCGGAACCCGAGGCTACGGCGCCCGAGATGGAGGCTTTCTACACCTTCACCTGGGCGCCGAAACCCCGCCACGCGCGTCCCGAACGCGGCCCCCGGCCCGAGCGGAAAGAAGGCGGCGCCCCCCGGGGCGACCGTCCCCAGGGCGACCGTCCCCAAGGTGACCGTCCCCGGGGCGAGCGCAAGGAAGGCCAGGGCGACCGTCCCAAGCACGACCGGCCCAAGGGCGACCGCCGCGACGACCGCAAGGGCGGCAAGCCCCCGCGCGAAGATCGGCAGAAGAGCTTCGAGGCCCGCCCGCCCCGTGCGGAAAAGCCGATCGACCCCGACAATCCTTTCGCGGCTCTGCTCGCGCTGAAGGGCAAGGTCTGAGGCTTGGCCGGGCCTTCGGGCAGACCCGATCCCAAAGCCGCTCCAAGGCTGCGGCTGGACAAATGGCTCTGGCAGGCGCGATTCTTCAAGTCGCGCGGCCTGGCCGCCGAAGTGATCGAGGCGGGCCATGTCCGGGTGAACGGCACCCGCATCTCGCGCCCCGGCCGCGACGTGACGGAAGGCGATACGCTCACCTTCCCGCAAGGCGATCGCATCCGCGTGGTGCGCATCCTGGCGCTGGGTCTGCGGCGCGGCCCCGCACCCGAGGCGCAGGCGCTCTATCTCGACCTCGACGCATCTGCCGCACCGCAGCCGCTTGAATGATCCGTCCGGCTGCTCTAGCTAGCAGTCAAAGCTTCCGCACCAGAGCCACGCCCATGACCTATGTCGTCATCGACAACTGCATCGCCTGCAAATACACCGACTGCGTCGAGGTCTGCCCGGTCGACTGCTTCTATGAAGGCGAGAACATGCTGGTCATCCATCCGGATGAATGCATCGACTGCGGCGTCTGCGAACCGGAATGCCCCGCCGACGCGATCCGCCCCGACACCGAGCCGGACATGGAGGAATGGGTCAGCTTCAACCGCAAATATGCGGTGCAATGGCCGGTGATCGTGACCAAGAAGGACCCGCTGCCGGGGTACGAGGAACGCGACGGTGAGACGGGCAAGCGCGAGAAATACTTCTCGGAAGCGCCGGGCGAAGGCGGCTGAGCACGCGCCCGATTCGGGCGGAACCATGGCCACGAATCGGTGACACGCGGATAATCGCAGTCATTCCAGCATGTTACAGCTGAACTGCACGGTTTCGCAGCAGTTGGAATCAGTGCATTTTTGTGTTATTGTTCGTTTACAAAGCAAGCATGGAAGCCAGACACCGGCTTAGCGCATATCGCCTGGGCCAAAATCTTTTGTGACAATCCAGCTCCACTCGCCTGAACCGGGGTTCAGGGCGCGCGGGGTCTTTGTCGCGGTGGGGCCACCTTACTGGGGAACGCTGAATGACCAAGTCGAAGAAGCCTGAATTCCGCCCGAACGATTTCGTGGTCTACCCTGCGCATGGCGTGGGCAAGATCATCTCGATCGAAGAACAGCAGATCGCCGGGATTCAGCTGGAGCTTTTCGTCATCTCCTTCGAGAAGGACAAGATGACCCTGCGCGTCCCCACCCACAAGGCGCTGGACATCGGCATGCGCGCGCTGTCGGCCCCCGATGTGGTGACGAAGGCCTTGGACACGCTGAAGGGCAAGGCCAAGGTCAAGCGCGCCATGTGGTCGCGCCGGGCGCAGGAATATGAACAGAAGATCAACTCGGGCGACCTGCTGTCGATCGCCGAAGTGGTCCGCGACCTGCACCGCACCGACGACCAGCGCGAGCAAAGCTACTCCGAGCGTCAGCTGTACGAAGCTGCGCTGGAACGCCTGACCCGCGAAGTGGCCGCCGTGTCGGGCGTGGACGAGGCGGGCGCGGCGAAGCAGGTCGACAGCGTGCTGGTCGGCCGCGCGGCCTGATCCGTCTTCAAGGAATGCGGAACGGCGGTCCCTCGGGGCCGCCGTTTTCTTTTGGTCACAGGCCGCGCGCGAAGCCCATTTCGCCGTCGCCGGTCAGGCCCTGCTCCTCCCAGCCGAGATGTCGGTAAAGTCGCGCCGCCCTCGTTCCGGGTCAGTGGTCAGCGATGCCCTGCGGTGGCCATCCGCCACAAGATCGGCGCAGGCCTGGGCCAGCAACATGGATCCCAAGCCCCGGCCCTCGAAGTCCGGGTCGACAAACAGGGCCCAGATTGTTGCGTCTCGCGGGTCGCTTGCCGAAAAGCCCGCGACACGTCCGTCGATCTCGGCCACCCAGACGCGTCGGCGCTGCACGAACCAGTCGCAATCTTCGCGCGTGACGGATCCAGGATCGTGGAGCCGGTTTTCCCGAACTGCGGCGCGGATGCGAAACAGATCATCAATGTCGGCGGACAGGGCCAGACGCGGCGCAATCACCCGAAATACCGCTCCGCCGGCAGGTAGCCCGCCAGCCGCCCCGCCGCGCACCAGTCGCGCTCCAGCGCCATGTCGCCCACCAGGATCACCCGGTCCGAGGGCAGCTTGCCCAGCGCCTGCCGCAGCACCGCCCGCACCTCGCCGAACCCTGCCAGCGCGTAAGGCGCGGGATGCGCCCCCTCCAGAACCGGATTGGCCGCCTCCACCATCCCCGGCATTAGCGGGGCCACCGCCAGCGCCAGCCGCCCGCACTGCACCCCGGCCAGCTTCACCGCCCGATCCTCCGGCATCGCCGGACGCACCAGCGAAACCCGCAGGGCGTTCGACGAAAACAGGAAAGCCACCACGTCATGCCCGGTCGCCGCGCGCACCCCGGCATAGGTCTTGTAGTCCAGCCCCAGCGCCTTGGCCCGCTTCACCCGCAGCCGCACCACCTCGATCGGCAGCGTGGGCAACAGCCGCTCACGCGCGGACTGCCAGCAATGCTTGCGCCAACTGGCCCCGCCCTCCACCGAAGGCCCGCCGTTATGCCCGATCCCGCCCATCATGAACTCCGAAGCCTTTGATTCAAATTGTGCTTGCTCTTTTCGAAATACTCCACGGGAGGTCCGGAGGGTGTGAAACCCTCCGGCGCCAGCCCCGGGGCGAGGCCTCAGTCATACTCCCGCAGCCGCGCCACATAGCGGGCCATGGTGTCGACCTCCAGGTTCACCTTGCCCCCCACCGCGATCTCGCCCCAGGTCGTCACCTCCTGCGTGTGCGGGATCAGGTTCACCCCGAATTCCGCCCCCGACACCTCGTTCACCGTCAGCGAGGTGCCGTTCAGCGCCACCGAGCCTTTCGGCGCGATGAACCGGGCCAAGGCCTCCGGCGCGCGGAAGGTCACGCGGACCGATCCGCCCTCGTGCCGGACCGAGACCACCTCGGCCAGCCCGTCGACATGGCCCGAGACGATATGGCCGCCCAGTTCGTCCCCCACCTTCAGCGCGCGTTCCAGGTTCACGCGCTTGCCGGGAACCCAGCCCCCGAGATTGGTCTTCGACACCGTCTCGGCGGAAATCTCCACGTCGAACCAGCCTTCGGGTCCCAGCGCCACCACCGTCAGGCAGACCCCGTCGCAGGCGATGGACGCCCCTATGTCGATCCCCGCCACGTCATAGCGCGTGGCGATCCGGGCGCGCAGGTCGCCCGTGACCTTCGTCTCGACGATGCGGCCGACATCGGTGACGATTCCGGTGAACATGGGCGTGCTCCTGATGTTTCGATCCGAGGTAAAGCGGCGGAACCGGGCTTGCAAGCCTGCCGCGCCTGACGCCATGATCCCACCATGCTTATCTGCACAATCTGCGCAAACCCCCTGCAAGGCCAGCCGTGACCGACGTTCCCCGCCGCTTCCTCTGCCTGCAAGGGCCGCACGGGCCCTGGTTCCGCCAGTTGGCCACGATGCTGCGCCGGGCGGGGGCCGAGGTCTGGCGGGTGGGCTTCAACCTGGGCGACCGGGTGTTCTGGCCGGGGCCGGGCTACATCGCCTTCCAGGGCGGCCCCGAAGCCTGGCCCGAAACCTGCGCCACGCTTCTCGACACCCATGCCATCACCGATCTCGTGGTCTACGGCGACACGCGGCCGATCCATGCCCAGGCCGTCGCCCTGGCGCGGGCTCGGGGCATCACCGTGCATGTGTTCGAGGAAGGCTACCTGCGGCCCTATTGGGTCACCTACGAACGCGGCGGCGCGAACGGGCATTCCCGGCTGATGGAGCTGACAGTGCCCGAGATGCAGGCAGGGCTGGCGCGGGTCGACCTCGACCTGCCCGAGGCTCCGGCCACCTGGGGCGACATGCGCCAGCACATGTTCTGGGGCGCGCTCTACCACGGCTTCGTGGCGCTGGGGGGCCGCGCCTACCGCAATTTCCGGCCGCATCGCAGCCTGACGGTGGGGCAGGAGTTCCTGCTCTATCTCAAGCGCTTCCTGCTGATGCCCGTCCACCGCTGGGAACGCCGGCTTGCCACCCGCCGCATCCGGCACGGCGGCTTCCCCTATCACCTGGCGATCCTGCAGCTGGAACATGACGCCAGCTTCCGGGACCATTCGCCCTTCGCCAGCATGACCGACTTCCTGGCCCTGGTGATCGAGGGCTTCGCCAGGGGCGCCCCGCCGCACCACCACCTGGTCTTCAAGGCCCATCCGCTGGAGGATGGTCGCGCCCCAATCCTGCCCACGATCCGCCGCCTGGCGCGCCAGCATGGGCTGACGGGCCGCGTCCATTTCGTGCGCGGCGGCAAGCTGGCCCAGCTCTTGAACGAGGCGCGCTCGGCGGTGACGGTGAATTCCACCGCCGGGCAGCAGGCTTTGTGGCGCGGCCTGCCGCTCAGGGCCTTCGGGGCGGCGGTCTATGCCAAGCCCGAGTTCGTCTCCTCCCAGCCGCTCGACGCCTTCTTTGCCAACCCCGAACGCCCCGATACCCGCGCCTACCGCGACTACCGGCATTTCCTGCTGGAGACCTCGCAGGTACTGGGTGGTTTCTACTCCTCGCGGGGGCGGCGGGCGCTGCTACGACAGGTGGTGGATCTGATGCTCTCGCCGCAAGATCCCTATCAGGCGCTGGCGCTGGGCACAGCGGCTCCGCGGCAACAGTTGCGCCTCGTGCGCTGAATTGCGCGGGCCAGACTGGCCAACCCACAGGCCTTTCGCTACAGTTCGGCCAGCAAAAATCCGAAGCGAACGCAAGGGATGCGGGCAGTGCCGGTCAGAAACTCACTCGCGCTCAAGGCGATCGTCCTGCTGTCGTCGGTCGCCATCCTGGCCTCCTGCGGTCTGCCGCGCTCGGGCCCGAACAAGCGCGAGATCTATGCCGGATCCGTCGACAAGAAGGGCAACGCCTATATCATCCCGGTAACGCCCGCCGTCTCGGCCGCCACCGCCGTGCAGCCGACCTTCGGCTTCAGCGAAAGCTTCCGCAATGCCGGGGTGGTTGCGTCGGACATGATCTCGGCGGGTGATGCGATCAACGTCACCGTCTACGAGAACGTGAAGGACGACCCGCTTCTGGGCAACACCGGGCAGCGGGTCTCGGGCCTCTCGACCGTGCAGGTCGACGGGCAGGGCTACATCTTCATCCCCTATGCCGGGCGCATCAAGGCCGCGGGCCAGACCAACGAAGGGCTGCGCCAGGCGATCACCCGCAAGCTGGAAGGCCAGACGCCGGACCCGCAGGTCAGCGTGGCGCGGCAGGCTGGCGACGGCTCGACCGTGTCGATCTCGGGCCAGGCGGGTGCCAATGGCGTCTATCCGATCGACGCCTCCACCCGGACGCTGGCCACCATGCTGGCGAAATCTGGCGGCGTGACCATCGACCCGGCCACCGCCATCGTGCGGGTCACGCGCGGCGGACACACCGGCAAGATCTGGCTGAAGGAGCTCTACGAGAATCCCTCGCTGGATATCGCGCTGCGCCCCGGCGACAAGATCATGATCGAGGAAGACAGCCGCAACTTCATCGCGCTGGGGGCCACCGGCACGCAAAGCAAGGTGCCCTTCGCCTCCGCCACCCTGTCGGCGCTGGAGGCGATTGCCACCGTGGGCGGGCTCTCGACCATGGCCGCCGACCCGAAGGGCGTCTTCGTCCTGCGGGACGAGACCGAAGCCATCGCCCGCAATGTTCTGGGCAAGCCGGGCCTGGTCGGCGACCAGCGCATCATCTACGTCCTGAACCTGACCGAGCCGACGGGTCTTTTCGAGGCGCGGGATTTCCAGATCCGCGACGGCGACACGCTTTACGTCACCGAAGCGCCGTTCGTGCAGTGGCAGAAGACGCTGGGCGCGATCACCGGGTCCACCAGCGCGGCGGCGAACCTGGCGAGCACCACGAATTCGGGCAAGTGACCCGGCCATGTCGGGCGGGGGCGAAGGGCTGAGCGGGGTTCCCCGGCGGCTCTGGCACCAGAACCTCTCCTTCCTGCGCGACCGCCGCCTGCACCGGATGCTGGAGCTGGCCGGGCATGAACTGCGCTTCGGGCTGCCCGGCCCGGGTGATGGCGTGCTGGTCTGGGGCGCCAGCCCGACCGCCCGGCGCGGCGAGGTGGTGGCCGCCCGGCGCGGGGTTCCGCTGGTCCGGGTCGAGGATGCCTTCCTGCGCTCGGTCCTGCCGGGGCGGGCGGGCGGTGCGGCGCCTCTCGGGCTGCTGATCGACCCGGTGGGCGTGCATTTCGACGGCAGCCGACCATCGCGGATCGAGCAGATTCTGGGCAATGGCGGCTTGTATAATTCAAACATTATACAAAAAGCAAATCGCCTAAGCCATTGGCTTACCGAAAGCAGCTTGTCCAAATACAATAATTACGACCCGAACCTGCCTTGCCCCGATCCCGGCTATGTCCTGGTGATCGACCAGACGCGCGGCGACGCCTCGATCGCCGGTTCCGGGGCGTCGGCAGCGACCTTCCGCGCGATGCTGGACCGGGCGAAGGCCGATCACCCCGACGCGCGCATCGTGCTTCGCAGCCATCCCGAGACCACGCTCGGCCTGCGGGCGGGCCATTTCGGCGCCGCCGATGCAGGGGGCCGCGTGTCGCTCATGACCGCGCCGGTCTCGCCGCACCGGCTGCTGGCGGGGGCATCGGCAGTCTACACCGTCTCTTCGCAACTGGGGTTCGAGGCGATCCTGCACGGGCACCGCCCGCATGTCTTCGGCCAGCCCTTCTATGCCGGCTGGGGGCTCACCCATGACGACCACCCCCTGCCCCGCCGCACCCGCCGCCTGACGCGGGAAGAGCTGTTCGCCGGGGCCATGCTGCTGGCACCGCTCTGGTACGACCCCTGCCGCGACCAGCTCTGCGGGCTGGAGGAGGTGATCTGCCAGCTGGAGGCCGAAGTCCGAGCCTGGCGCGAGGATCGGCGCGGCCATGTCGCAGCAGGGATGCGGCTCTGGAAGCGGGGGCGCCTGCAGGCCGTGTTCGGCGGCACGAAGGCCTTGCGCTTCCGCGACGACCCGGCGGCAGCGGACCGGCTGGCGGTGCGCACCGGGCGCGGCCTCCTCCTCTGGGCGGGAAAGGAACCCGCGGGTTTCATTCCGAAGACCCCCTGCCTGCGGGTCGAGGACGGCTTCCTGCGCTCGCGCGGTCTCGGCGCCGAGCTGGTGCCGCCGCTGTCGCTGGTGACGGACGACCTGGGCATCTACTACGACCCCACCCGCCCCTCGCGGCTGGAGAGCCTGATCGCGACGCCCCTGACCGACAGCCAGCGCCGCCGCGCGGAAGCCGTCATCGCCCGGCTGAAGGCCGAGGGCCTGTCGAAATACAACCTCGGCGGCGCGGTGCCCGACCTGCCGCCGGGGCACCGCATTCTGGTGCCGGGACAGGTGGAGGACGACGCCTCGATCCGCCTCGGCGCGGGGGAATTGCGGACGAACCTTGCGCTGCTGCAGGCCGCGCGGGCCGCAAACCCCGGCGCGGTGATCCTTTACAAGCCGCATCCGGATGTCGAGGCGGGCCTGCGCCCCGGCGCGGTGGACGCTACGGGACTTGCCAACATGGTCCTTTCAGGCGTCGACCCGGCGGCGCTTCTGGCGGAGGTGCAGGAGGTCTGGACGATGACCTCGCTCCTCGGCTTCGAGGCGCTGGTCCGTGGCCTGCCCGTCACCTGCCTCGGCGCGCCCTTCTATGCGGGCTGGGGGCTGACCCGCGACCTCGGCGCTCCGCCCGCCCGCCGCACTGCCCGCCTCGACCTTGCGCAGCTGGTCCACGCGGCCCTGATCGCCTATCCGCGCTACTGGGACCCGGTCAGCCGCCGCCCCTGCCCGGTCGAGGTCGCGCTCGACCGGCTGGCCAGCGGCGAGATCCCGCATCCCGGCCGCTTCAACCGCGCTCTTTCGAAACTGCAAGGCCGGTTCGCAAGCCTCGCGCATCTCTGGCGGTGATGCTCCTCGTGCGACTTGGTCGTCTCGTCGCAAGGGTGCCGCCAGCGAGCAGGAACGACGTTACCGACGGGCGGTCAGCCGCCAGAACCGCCACATCAGGCTGGCGGCAGCGCAGACCAGCCCGACCACCAGCCCCAGCCACAGCCCCACCCCGCCGAAACCCAGCGGAAAGGCCAGCAGATAGCTGCAGGGAATGCCGATCAGCCAGTAGCTCACTGCCGCCAGCCCCATCGGCACCTTGGTGTCCTTCACCCCGCGCAGAAGGCCCAGCGCCATGACCTGCATCCCGTCGGCCAGCTGGAACAGCGCCGCCAGACCCAAGAGCACCACGCCATAGTCGAGGATCGCCGCGCTTTCCGGCTTCGACATGTCGAGGAACAGCGCCACGATGGGCCGCCCGAAGGACAGGAACAGCGTGACCGAGAACAGCGCCACCCCGAAGGAGATCGCCACCGAAACCTTCGCCGCCTGCCGCAGCGCCGCCCGGTCCCCCGCCCCATCGAAGCGCGCGATGCGGATGGTGGCGCTGCTCGACAGGCCCACATGCAGCATGAAGGTCAGCGCTGCGACCTCCAGCGCGATCCCGTGCGCGGCCAGCTGCACCGTCCCGATCCAGCCCATCATCAAGGCCGAGGCCTGGAACAGCCCGCCCTCGGCCAGCCCGGTAAGGCCGATCGGCACCCCCAGCCGCCAGACCTGCCCCATCGCATGCCAGTCCGGGCGCCAGAAGCGCTGGAACAGGTGGAACCGCCGCAGGTCGGGCAAGAGGCCCGCATAAGCCCCCAGGATCGCCAGCGAGAACACCTGAACCGTCAGCGTCGCCACGGCCGAGCCCCGCGCGCCCATCTCGGGGAAGCCCCAGTTGCCGAAGATCAGCGCCCAGTTGATCGCAACGTTCACCGCCACCGCCGCCAGCGTCACCCACAAGACCACCTGCGTCCGGTGCAGCGCGGCGAGGTAGCTTTGCAGCACGGTCACGCACAAGGCGGGCACCAGCCCGAATCCCGCAATCCGCAGATACTCCTGCGCAATCGCCGCAACCTCGGGCTTCTGGCCCAGCGCCAGCAGGATCGCGCCTGACCACCAGAAGACCGGCAGCACCACGATCCCGTAACCGATGGAAAGCCACAGCCCCATCCGCGTGTCGCGCCGGACCTGGACCTCGTCGCCCTGCCCCATCGCCGTGGCAACCATCGGCATCACCGCCTTGGCGAAGCCCGAGCCGAGGACGAAGATGATGAAGAACGAAGATGCCCCCAGCACCACCGCCGCCAGCGGCACCACGCCATACCAGCCGACCATGACCGTATCGACCACATGCAGCGCCATCTGCGCCAGATGCGAGCCGATCAGCGGCAGGCCCAGCACAAGGGTTTCCCTCGCGTGGGTGGAATTCGACATTTGTATAGTCATGCCGAAGGCTTACGCCGGGCCGAAGCGCCGCACAAGCCATCGCTTCCGCCGCAGCGCAGCGCGCCTCAGCCCCGCTGCATCGCCGGATGCGTCGCCGCGTCGTAGATGTCGGGACCGATGCCCAAGCCCTGTGTCGCCCGGCCCACGATCAGCGGGTCGGGGACACCCACCACCGCGGGGTCCTTGTTCGGATAATCCAGCGTCGACAGGAAATGCCGCATGCAGTTCAGCCGCGCCCGTTTCTTGTCGTTCGACTTGACGATGACCCAGGGCGCATCGGCGGTGTCAGTGTAGAAGAACATCGCCTCCTTCGCCTCGGTATAGTCGTCCCAGCGGTCCAGCGACGCCTTGTCGATGGGCGACAGTTTCCACATCTTCAGGGGGTCGGTCTCGCGCGCGAGGAACCGCGCGCGCTGTTCCTCGCGGGTCACGCTGAACCAGTATTTGTAAAGCCTGATACCCGACCGGACCAGCATCCGCTCGAACTCCGGCGCCTGGCGCATGAATTCCAGATATTCGGACGGCGTGCAGAAGCCCATCACCCGCTCCACCCCCGCGCGGTTGTACCAGCTGCGGTCGTAGAACACCATTTCGCCCGCCGTGGGCAGATGCGCGATGTAGCGCTGGAAGAACCACTGGCCCTTCTCCACATCCGAAGGTTTGGTCAGCGCGCAGACGCGGGCATAGCGCGGGTTCAGATGCTCCATGAACCGCTTGATCGTGCCGCCCTTTCCGGCGGCATCGCGCCCTTCCATCAGGATCACGAACTTCTGCCCGGTCTCCTGCGCCCAGATCTGCACCTTCAGAAGCTCGGCCTGCAGCTTGGCCTTCTCGGCCTCATAGGCCACGCGGCCCATCAGCCGGGCATAGGGATAGCGGCCCGACTCGAAGGCCTGATGCAGCGGGCTGGGGGCCACCGGAAAGGTCTTCGGGCCGGGCGTGACGGCAACCGCTTCGGGAGCGGGCGGCTGGCTGGCGGGGGTCTGCATCGTCGCGCTGTCTTCCATACGGGGCACCTCCTTGCACATGAACTGTCACCCATGCACAGGCTGCGGCATTTTGCCTTGATCCCGATCAAGACTCCCGCCCTTTCCCCCCCCCTTTTGCTTCCCGGCCACAGGGCATAGGCTGGCTCCAGCTTCGATGGAGTCCGAGACATGCCCACCCTCTATGGCGTTTTCCGCAGCCGCGCCTCGCGCCCGATCTGGCTGCTTTACGAGCTGGACGAGACCTTCGACCATGTCCCGGTGATCCAGGCCTACCGGCTGCCGCAAGCCAGCGCCCCGGATGCGCCGCTGAACACCACCTCGGCCAGCTTCCTGCAGGTCAACCCGCAGGGCCAGGTCCCCGCCTATGTCGAGGGCGACCTGGTGCTGACCGAGTCGCTGTCCATCACCAACCACATCGCCCGCACCCGGGGCGGCGCGCTTGGGGCGAAGACGCCGGCGGAACAGGCGCTGATCGACCAGTGGACGCTTCTGGCGGTGACGGCGGTGGAAACCCCGGCGCTGGAAATCCTGAACGTGCAGGGGGCCGGAGGCGACAAGACGCCCGAAGGCCAGGGTGCCATCGCGATCAATGCCGAGAAACTGCGCCGCCCGCTGAAGCGGCTTCAGGCGCATCTCGCCGCCCATCCCTACCTCGTCGGCGACCGCTTCACCGTGGCCGACCTGAACCTCGCCGAATGCCTGCGCTACGCCCAGGGCCACCCGACGCTCCTGGCGGAATTCCCGGCGGTCAAGGCCTGGCTGGAAACCTGCCAGTCGCGCCCGGCCTTCCAGCGGATGTGGGCGGCGCGGCTGGCCGAACCGGCGTAAAACGGCACAGTCTCTGTGCAACCCGCCCGGCTGCTTCGCTCTGGTGCAGCGGGCCGGGCGCACCTACCTTCCCCGCAACGCAAGCTTTTCGGGAAAGGTCCCGCCATGAAGAAGATCGGTTTTCTCTCCTTCGGCCATTGGTCCGACGAGCGCGGCTCTGCCGTCCGCTCCGCCGCCGATGTGCTGACCCAATCCATCGAACTGGCCGAGGCGGCCGAGGAGCTGGGGGCCGACGGCGCCTATTTCCGCGTCCACCACTTCGCCCGCCAGCTGGGCTCGCCCTTCCCCCTCCTCGCTGCCGTCGGCGCGCGGACCAGGCGGATCGAGATCGGCACCGGCGTCATCGACATGCGCTACGAGAACCCGTTCTACATGGTCGAGGATGCAGGCTCCGCCGACCTCATCTCCGGCGGGCGGCTGCAACTCGGCATCTCGCGCGGCAGCCCCGAGCAGGTGATCGACGGCTGGCGCCACTTCGGCCATGTGCCGAAAGAGGGCGAGACCGACCAGGACATGGCCCGCGACCATGCGCTGACCTTCCTCCGCCTTCTGGACGGCAAGGGTTTCGCCAAGCCCAACCCCCGCCCGATGTTCCCCAACCCGCCGGGCCTCCTCCGGCTGGAGCCGCATTCTCCCGGCCTGCGCGACCGCATCTGGTGGGGCGCCGCCTCGGACGCGACGGCGGAATGGGCCGGAACGGTCGGGATGCACCTGCAAAGCTCGACCCTGAAATGGGACGAGTCTGGCGAGCCGCTGCACATCCAGCAGGCCACCCAGATCCGCAAGTTCCGCGAGGCCTGGAAGGCCGCCGGGCACAAGGGCACGCCCCGCGCCTCGGTCAGCCGCTCGATCTTCGCCATCACCAGCGACCTTGACCGGATGTATTTCGGCCAGGGCCGCCCGGAACAGGACCAGATCGGCGTCATCGACGACACCCGCGCCGTCTTCGGCCGCAGCTACGCGGGCGAGCCCGACCAGCTGATCGAGGAGCTTCGCAAGGACACCGCCATCGCCGAGGCCGACACCCTGCTCCTGACCGTGCCGAACACGCTGGGCGTCGACTACAACGCCCATGTGATCGAGAACATCCTGAAACACGTCGCCCCGGCCTTGGGCTGGCGGTGAGCAAGGCCGCGGTTTCCGCAAAAATCTTGGAAGATTTTTGACAAATTTCTTCCAAGAAATTTGCGGGCACCTCCCGGTCATCCCCACATCTTGCGCCCCTCCCCCCGGAAATGGTCTAATGCCTGCGTATTTCCAGCAGGTGATCCTCCATGCCCAACGACCTCCTCTCCGGCGCCTCCACCTATGACGCCTCCTCGATCGAGGTCCTCGAAGGGCTGGAGCCGGTCCGCAAGCGCCCCGGCATGTATATCGGCGGCACCGACGAACGCGCGTTGCACCACATGGTCGCGGAAATCCTCGACAATGCGATGGACGAGGCCGTCGCGGGCCACGCCAACCGGATCGAGGTGGAACTGCACGCCGACAACTCCGTCACCGTCCGCGACAACGGCCGCGGCATCCCCGTCGACCCGCACCCCAAGTTTCCCGGCAAATCGGCGCTGGAGGTCATCCTCTGCACCCTCCACGCCGGGGGCAAGTTCTCCAACAAGGCCTATTCCACCTCCGGCGGGCTGAACGGCGTCGGCTCCTCCGTCGTCAACGCCCTCTCCGACGCCCTCACCGTCCAGGTCGCACTGAACAAGGAGCTTTACGAACAAAGCTTCTCGCGCGGCGTTCCGCTCGGCCCGATCCAGAAGCTCGGCCCGATCCAGAACCGCCGCGGCACCTGGGTCACCTTCCACCCCGACCCGGAAATCTTCGGCCATCAGGTCCTGAAACCCGCCCGCCTCTTCAAGATGACGCGGTCCAAGGCCTATCTCTTCTCCGGCGTCGAAATCCGCTGGAAATCCGCCGTTTCGGACGGCGAGACCCCGCAGGAAGCCACCTTCCACTTCCCCGGCGGCCTTGCCGACTTCCTGAACGAAAGCCTGCGGAAGCTCACCACCTATTCCGAACGCCCCTTCGCGGGCCGGATCAGCTTCGAGGAGAAATACCAGGTCCCCGGCTCGGTCGAATGGGCGATCAACTGGACCCCGGCGCAGGACGGCTACCTGCACAGCTACTGCAACACCGTGCCCACGCCCGAGGGCGGCACGCATGAGGCCGGGTTCTGGGCCGCGATCCTGAAAGGCATCCGCGCCTATGGCGAGCGGGTGAGGAACCGCAAGGCCGAGGCCATCACCCGCGACGACCTCCTCACCGGCGGCTGCGCGCTATTGTCGATCTTCATCCGCGAACCCAGTTTCGTCGGCCAGACCAAGGACCGGCTCTCCACCGAGGAAGCCGCGAAATGGGTCGAAAACGCGGTCCGCGACCATTTCGACACCTGGCTCGCCGCCGACCCGAAATCCGCCGGCGCCATCCTCGACTTCCTGGTCCTGCGCGCCGAGGAACGCCTGCGGCGGCGCGAGGAAAAGGAGACCGCCCGCAAGACCGCCACCAAGAAGCTGCGCCTGCCCGGCAAACTGACCGACTGCTCCGCCAAGAATCGCGAGGGGACCGAACTCTTCATCGTCGAGGGCGACAGCGCCGGCGGCTCAGCCAAAGGCGCCCGCTCGCGCGAGACGCAGGCGCTCCTCCCCCTCAAGGGCAAGATCCTGAACGTCCTCGGGGCCGCCTCCGCCAAGCTGAACGAAAACGCCGAGATCCGCGACCTGTGCGAGGCTCTGGGCACCGGCATGGGCACCCGCTTCAAGCTGGACGACCTGCGCTATGACAAGATCATCATCATGACCGACGCCGATGTCGACGGCGCCCATATCGCCAGCCTGCTGATGACCTTCTTCTTCACCCAGATGCGCCCTCTGATCGACAAGGGCCACCTCTACCTCGCCTGCCCGCCCCTCTACCGCCTGACCCAGGGCGCGCGCCGGATGTATGTCGCCGACGACGCCGAGAAGGAGCTTTGGCTCGCCAAGGGTCTGGGCGGCAAGGGCAAGATCGACGTCCAGCGCTTCAAGGGCCTGGGCGAGATGGACGCCAAGGACCTGAAGGACACCACCATGAACCCCGAGACGCGGAAGCTGATCCGGGTCAGCATCGACGAGGACGAGCCGGGGGATACGTCCGATCTGGTCGAGCGCCTGATGGGCAAGAAGCCGGAACTGCGGTTCCAGTACATCCAGGAAAACGCGCGGTTTGTGGAGGAGCTGGATGTGTGACGTAGCACCGAATTTAACCTTCCTGTGCGCTGATGCTTGAATATCTTGCTCCGGGTTTTCTGTACAGTGTCGGCAAAGATGTTGTCGGATTTTTCCGTAGGAAGAAGCGGTTTCCGCCAGAACTAAAGATTGAGCGCCGGGACCGATGGAAAACAAAGTTTGAGGATGAAATAAGAACGAACTTCCACGAAAAGTTGCGAACAGACATTATCATTCGCGACGTCGCAAGATACGATCAATATCCAAACTCTCCAGAACAGAAGCGCGGCATATCTCCCTGGTTTCGACTTGCGCTCTTGGACACATACCACGACGGAATACTTGTCTGGCTGAGATGGGATAGGCTTATTCACACTGGCCCGGATACGTTTCGCAACGCTGACTGGTCTGCTGAAGAGGAAGAGGGCATCAAAGTCGTTTTAGCGGGAAAGATTCCGTTCTATCTGATTGAGAATGTTGATTTTGAGGGAGATGAGTACTATTGCTATCCTCACATATTTTGTCACTTCGCCATTCGTAAAATGCCGTATGAATCTCTTGACTATTATAGGGAGATTGAAAGAGACGGATTTCCACCATTCTATACGCTTGTTGCCTCTCAAGCCGACGTCAACGTAGAAAACAGGACGCACGCGCGGAAAAAGTAAGCAAGCGTAGGGTGCGTGCTCGCACGCACCGTTTCCTTCGCCCTTGTGGTGCGTGAAATCACGCACCCTACGCAATCCCACCCCCTCAGCAAGCGAAGGGTAAGTGCCAACCCACCAAACCCGCCCACCCGGTTGGCCTCGCCCCCCGAACGTCACCCCTTCACCGCCCCGGGCCTGACCCGGGGCCTCGTGGGTCACCCGCAGACCCCGGCTCAAGGCCGGGGTGGGCCCTCCCGCACCACCCGTAGGTCGGGGTTCACCCCGACTCTCCCCCGCGCCCCCTGTCATCCCTGCAAAAGCGGGGACCCGGTTCCACCGCTTCTCCACCGCTTCAACAACGGGTCCCCGCTTTCGCGGGCATGACAAGCCTCATTCTGTTGGAACCCCACACGTCCCAGATCTTACCAAACCGTAAACGCCCGCGCCCAACCCCTTGAAATCACTCGCCCCGCAACCCTGCCCGCGCGTGGGCACCCTTAGGCCAGCGCGACCGCCACCGCCGCGAAATGCAGCCCGGCCGCCACCGCCACGAACCCGTGCCAGATCGCATTCTGGAACCTCAGCCTCTCCCACACGTAGAACCCCACCCCCGCCACATAGGTCAGGCCCCCGGCCACCAGCAGCCAGAGCGAGACCGCGGGCAAGGCCGCCGTCACCGGGCCGATGGCGATGATCCCGACCCAGCCCAGCATCACATAGGCCAGGATCGACAGCCGGTCATAGCGCCCCGGGAGCACCACCTTGACCAGGATACCCAGCGCGGCGCCGGTCCAGACCACCGCCCCCAGCGCCCAGGGCCAGGCCCCCTCCAGATGCGGGATGACGGCGGTGTAGGTGCCCGCGATCATCACATAGATCATCGAATGATCGAACCGCCGCAGCAGCCATTTCAAGGCCGAGGGCGGCGTCATGTTGTAGGCCAGCGAGAAGCCCCACATCAGGAAGAACCCGCCGGCATAGACCGTCAGCGCCGCGAAAGTGCCGATCCCGGCGGTCTGCAACCCGTGGAACAGCAGCAGCGGAAAGGCGATCAGCCCGGCCAGCAGGGCCAGCGCATGGACGATCCCGTCGGCCAGCAGCTCGCCCAGCGAGAGTTCGCGTTTCAAGGCCCGGTAATGATCGGCTGGCAGGGTCATGGGTCCACTCTGGCGGGCAAATATTGCGAAAGCATGACCCTGATTGCCACATATGCGACCGCCACGGCGAGCGGTGACGTCACGTCAGCCCTTGCGCGCGGCCCAGAGAAGCCCCCGCCGCATCAGTTCGGCCGCCGGTCCGTGGTCGATCACCGCCTTCTGGTGGCCCAGCGCGTTGTAGTAGACCCGGCCCGCGCCGTAGCCCTTGGTGAAGACGACCGGCATCGCCACCGGTCCGTTCACGGCATGCGGCCCGTCCACCATCGGAAAGTCGCAGACGGCATGGATCTTCACCGCCGGATCGACATGCAGGTAGTACTGCTCGGTCCGCACGGTGAAATCCGCGACCCCCGCCACCAACGGGTCGGTGGAGACCATCCGCACCCCGTAGTCCACCCCGTCGTTTCCCGGATGCGCGACCCATTGCGCGCCGGTCATGAACTGCCAGTCGACATTCTCGCGGAAGGCGTCGCACATGCCGCCATGGCAGCCCGCGATCCCCACGCCCGAGGCCACCGCCGCGCAGGCGTTCAGCGCCTGCTCTTTCCCGATCTTCGACATGGTCCAGACCGGGACGATCAGATCCAGCGCCTTCAGTGCCTCGCCGTCGTCGAAACAGGCGAGGCTGTCGGTCAGCGCAACATCCATCCCCGCCGCGCGCAGCCAGTCGGCGAACATCGCGCCCACCTTGTCGGGTTCGTGTCCCTCCCAGCCACCCCAGGTGATCAGCGCCCGTCCCATGCCTTCCCCCCGCTCACCGCGTCCGGGCAGGATCGGGCGTCATCCGGCCCGAGGTCAAGGCGCAAGGATTCAGGCCCGGCCGATCACCAGATGGCTCGCGCCTTCGCCCTGAACCTGCCGCTGGACCGCATAGCCCAGCGCGGGCAGGTCGAGGCCGTGAAAGACCGCCTCGCCCCGGCCCAGAAGAACGGGCGAGACCGCGAAATGCGCCTCGTCGATGTGGCGGCCCCGGAAGGCCCCGCGCAGCGTCGCGACCCCGCCGCCAAGGCGGATGTCCCGGCCTTTGGCGGCTGCCCTGGCGCGGGCGAGCGCTGCCTCCAGCCCCTCGGTGACGAAGTGGAAAGTGGTGTCCGCAAGCGTCAGGTCGGGGCGCGGGAAGTGGGTCAGGACGAAGACCGGGCAGTGATAGGGCGGCTCTTCACCCCACCAGCCGTTCCATGCCTCCTCCGGCCAGGGCCCCCTGACAGGCCCGAACATGTTGCGCCCCAGAATCCAGGCGCCGATGTTGCGGAACCCCTCAGCCGCGAAACCTTCGTCCACCGTATCGGCCTCGCCGCCGCCCGCACCGTGCATGGCCTGGAAGGTTCTGGTCCGGAACACCCAGCCGTGCAGATCCATCCCGCCCTTGCCGAGGGGATCGCTCAGCGATTGTTCCGGCCCCGCGCCGAAGCCGTCTACCGAGAGGGAAAAGCAGCGGACGACAAGTTGGGACATGGGGGCCTCCTGTCGGAGGGATCATAGCGGCGGCAGCGTCAGCGAGGCCAGCAGAAACCACAGCGCGGTGGACCAGAGGAAGATCCGCTCGGCAAGCCCGAACCAGGGGCGGAAGGTGGAGGAGATGGTCAGGATCACCGCCAGGAAGCTGATGCTGATCACCTGCTTCAGGATCTCGTCCGCGATCGACCGCCAGCCCTCATGCAGCGCCACCAGCTGCGGCGTCGCCTCAACCACGGCCATATAGGCCGAGGTAAAGGCCAGAAGCGTCGCGGCCCGGTGCAGGTTGCCGTGGCGGCTGCGCGGGGTGTCCCGCGGGTCGCTGCGCCAAGCGGCGATCCCCAGCCGCCCCAGCGCGACCAGCCCCAGATAGACCGGGATCGAGACCGAAAAATCCGGATCGCCCGAGGCATGGACCTGCCAGGCCAGGATCGGCGGCGCGATGCAGCCCACGATCAGGTAGACCCGGAACAGCCGCGCCGTCCGCCCAAGACCATAGTCGCTGATCGGGCGGGCAAAGGCGGGCAGGTCCCGGTTCAGAACCTGAAACGACAGCAGGAACAACAGGTCGAGGCCGTAAAGCGCGGCCGCGACCCGTTCCATTCAGCGCCCGGCGTAGATCTGGGCGATGCGGTCGACGGCGGCTTCCGGCGAGACTTCCTCGCTTTCGCCGGTGCGGCGCGAGGTCAGCTCGACCACCCCGTTCGCCAGCCCGCGCGGCCCAACGGTGATCCGCCAGGGCAGGCCGATCAGGTCCATCGTGGCGAACTTGGCTCCCGCCCGTTCGTCGCGGTCGTCATAAAGCGCTTCCAGCCCCTTCGCCTTCAGCGCCTTGTAAAGCCCCTCGCAGGCCGCATCCGCCGCCGCGTCACCCTGCTTCAGGTTGACGATGCCGACCGGGAAGGGCGTCACGCCCTCGGGCCAGATGATCCCCTTGTCGTCGTGGGAGGCCTCGATGATCGCGCCCAGCAGGCGGCTGACGCCGATCCCGTGCGACCCCATCTCGACCGGGACCTTGGTGCCTTCTTTCGTCACCACCTCGGCCCCCATCGCCTCGGAATATTTGGTGCCGAAGTAGAAGATCTGCCCGACCTCGATCCCGCGCCCGGCCTTGCGATGCGCCTCCGGCACGGTCTCGAACACCGCCGGATCATGGGTCTCGTCGGTACGGGCGTAAAGGGTGGTGAACTCCTGACAGACCTTCGCCACCTGGTCGCGGTCGTCATAGTCGATGTCGCGGTTGCCCAGCTTCAGCGCGGTCACGCGGTCGTCGTAGAACACCTCGGACTCGCCGGTGTTCGCCAGCACCAGGAATTCATGCGTGTTGTCGCCGCCGATGGGGCCCGAGGCCGCCCGCATCGGGATCGCAGTCAGGCCCATGCGTTCGTAGGTCCGCAGATAGCTGACCATGTGGCGGTTGTAGGCGTGCAGCGCCGCGTCGCGGTCGACGTCGAAGTTGTAGCCGTCCTTCATCAGGAACTCGCGCCCCCGCATGACCCCGAACCGGGGCCGCATCTCGTCGCGGAATTTCCACTGGATGTGGTACAGCGTAAGCGGCAGGTCCTTGTAGCTCGACACATGGCTGCGGAAGATGTCGGTGATCATCTCCTCGTTGGTCGGGCCATACAGAAGCTCGCGCTTCTGGCGGTCGGTGATCCGCAGCATCTCCTCGCCATAATCGCCATAGCGGCCGGATTCGCGCCAGAGGTCGGCGGGCTGGATCGTGGGCATCAGAAGCGGGATGTGCCCGGCGCGCTGCTGCTCCTGATGGACGATCTCCTCGATCCGGCGCAGGACGCGGTAGCCCAGCGGCAGCCAGGAATAGATCCCCGCGGCCTGCTGCTTGATCATGCCCGCCCGCAGCATGTAGCGGTGGGAAACGATCTGGGCCTCAGCGGGGTTTTCCTTGAGGACGGGGAGGAAGTAGCGGGAGAGACGCATTTTGGCCTGCCATGGGAGAGGGTCCCGCGTTTCCTAGCGGGTCGGGCGCGGGCAGGCAAGGTGCGAGGGGGCGTCCACGCATGGGCAGATCAGGGCCGCGAAGGAAACCAAGGTGTTGGCCGTGGGCGTTAACCAGGGGCTAGGGATCGCGGGGTCCATTTCACAGAAAAGGATCGACGGATCCTCGGGACGGTCATGAATCCCGTAGGGTGCGTGCTCGCACGCACCGACCCGCGCCCTACCCCTCCGTCGGCGCCCCGAACCTTGCCAGCATCCGCTCCCTGATCTGGTCCCGCGCCTGCCGGTAGGCGGCCAGCTTCGCCTCGCGGGTTTCCCCCAGTCCGGTGGGGTCGAGGATCGGCCAGTATTCGATGTCGAGATGGTGGAAGCGGGTCAATTCCAGCGCCATCCGCTGGCTTGCGGGGGAAAGCGCAATGATCAAATCGAATTGCGAAAGATCGTCGCCCCAGTCCTGCATCTCCTCGAAGGACCGTGACCGGTGCCGCGACAGTTCGATGCCCAGTTCCTGGCAGACGGCGACGGTAAAGCCGTCGATCTCCATGTCGTTCTTCACGCCCGCCGATTGCACATAGGCGCGCTGGCCGTAGAGCTGTTTCATCAGCCCTTCCGCCATGGGCGATCGGACGGCGTTGTGGTCGCAGCAGAAGAGGACAGATTGCGGGAAGTCGCCCAAGCTCAGCCCCAGTGCAGCACGCAGATCAGGGTGAAGAGGCGCCGCGCGGTGTCGGTGTCGACCTCGGCCTTGCCCTCCAGCCTTTCGCGCAGGATGGATGCGCCCTCGTTGTGGATGCCGCGCCGGGCCATGTCGATGGCCTCGATCTGGCTGGGCGGCAGGCGCTTCACCGCGTCGAAATAGCTTTCGCAGATCTGGAAATAGTCCTTCACCACCTGACGGAAGGGGCCAAGCGAAAGGTGGAACTCGGCGGCCTTCTCGCCCGCCTCGGTGGCGATGTCGAACACCAGCCGTCCCTCGCGGATCGCCAGCAGCACACGCCAGGGACCCTCGGGCAGCACGCGGTCGGGGCGGCGGGCGGGCGCGAAGGAGTTTTCCTCCAGAAGGTCGAAGATCGCGACGCGGCGTTCCTGTTCGATCTCGGGCGTGGGGCGCACGAGGCCCTTCTCGTCGATCTCGATCTGGCAGATGCGGTTCATGGTTCGGGGTCCCTGCGGTTCGGACCCTGATGCAATGCCGACGGGCCGCGGGTCAAGCGGGGATGGCGGCGGTCGTCAGATCAGCCCCCGGCAGGCCGGGTGCCGAGGTCCTGGTAGAAGCGCAGCAGGTAGCCGTCCGGATCGGCCACGACAAATTGCCGGTTGCCGGTTTCCCCGGCCCCCTGGCGATACCATTTCTCTTCCAGCGGCAGGAACAGCGGCCAGTCCGCGGCGGCAAGCGCTGTGAGAAGCCGGTCAACATCCTCGACCTCGATCTGCAGGTTCAGGCCCCGGCCGAAGGGCGGCTCCTGCGGCGCATGGCCGTTGTCGAAGGTGCGGCCCACACCGATCTGGTCGATCATCAGATGGGCGTCGCCGAGGGCGAGATAGGCGAAGCCCTCCTCGGGCCGGTCGTACAGACAGTCGAAGCCCAGAAGGTCGCAATAGAAGGCCCGACTGCGCTGCCAGTCGCTGACCGCAAGCTCGGGGACGAGGGCGGGCGCCATCAGCCGTTCAACCGGTCGAGCCTTGCGCGGACACTCAAGCCATGCGCCTCCAGGCTTTCCGACTTCGCCAGCCGCTCGGCGGCGGGGCCGATGGTTTTCAGCGCCTCGGGGGTCATGCGGGCGATGGTGGTGCGTTTCAGGAAGTCCAGCACCGAAAGGCCGGAGGAGAAGCGGGCCGAGCGGGCGGTCGGCAGCACATGGTTCGGGCCGCCGATATAGTCGCCGATGGCCTCGGGCGTATAGGGGCCGAGGAAGATCGCCCCGGCATGGGTGATCTGGCGGCTCAGGGCCTCGGGGTCGGCGGTGCAAAGCTCCAGATGTTCGGGGGCGACCCGGTTGGAGAGGCGGGCGGCCTCGGCAAGGTCGCGGGCGACGATGACCGCGCCGTGCTGCGCCCAGCTGGCCCCCGCGATGGCGCGTCTCTCCAGGGTTTCCAGCCGCTTCGCCACCGCTTCTGCAACGGCCTGCCCGAAGGCCGGGCTGTCGGTGACCAGGATCGACTGCGCGCTTTCGTCGTGCTCGGCCTGGCTCAGAAGATCGAGCGCGATCCAGTCGGGGTCGTTGTCGGTATCGGCGATCACCAGAATCTCGGACGGCCCCGCGATCATGTCGATGCCGACGCGACCGAAGACCCTGCGCTTGGCTGCGGCAACAAAGGCGTTGCCCGGCCCGGTGATCTTGTCGACCGGGGCGATGCTATGCGTCCCGTAGGCCAGCGCCGCAATCGCCTGCGCCCCGCCGATGCGGTAGACTTGGTCCACCCCGGCAATGCGGGCGGCAAGCAGCACCAGCGGGTTCACCTTTCCATCCGGCGTCGGGCAGGCGACGACCAGCCGCTCCACCCCGGCGACCTTGGCGGGGATCGCGTTCATCAGGACAGAGGACGGATAGGACGCCAGCCCCCCCGGCACATAAAGCCCCGCCGCCGAGACCGGCGTCCAGCGCCAGCCCAGCATCGCCCCCGCGCCATCGGTCCAGCTTTCGTCCTGCGGCTTCTGGCGGCTGTGGTAGGCGCGGATGCGTTCGGCGGCCAGTTCCAGCGCCGCACGGTCCTCGGGCGAGACCCGGGCGATCTCGGCGTCGATCTCCGCCTGGCTGAAGGCCAGCGTCTCCGGCGTCAGCTCCAGCCGGTCGAAACGGGCCGTCAGCTCGATCACCGCCGCATCGCCCCTTGTTCGCACATCGGCGATGATCCCGGCCACCGCCTGGTCGACATCCTCGGCCTCTTCCCGCTTCTGGCCCAGAAGGGTCTGGAAAGCGGCCTCGAAGCCCGCGTCGGTGGTGTTCAGGAATACGGGCATCGCGGCCTCCGGCTGGTCGCGCCCCGGATACCGCGCCGGGGGGCCGGGCTCAAGGGCGCGCGTCGGCTCCCGCCCCCCGCGCAATCGCCGCCGCGATGATCCCCGGCACCCGCGCATCCAGCCCCACCGGCGGCAGGATGCGGCCCCGGAACCCCGCCTCGGCCAGCGCCGCCGGAATGTCATGGCTCACGTGGTCGCCCCCGGCAGCGAAGAAGGGCAGGCAAAGGCCCTCGGCCACCGAAAGGCGCGCCAGCCGCGGCTCCTGGTCGATGAAACCCGTCACCACCGGCGCGCCCGTCTCCGCCGCGATCCGGCCCGCGACCTGCCGGGCGACCTCGGACGGCACAGGCGACTTGAACGACCCATGCGCCGCGACGATCACCGGGCCTGCCCCCGCCTCGCGCACCAGCGTCACGCAGAGGTCATGCACGGCAGGGTCGCAGCCGAAAGGCTCCAGCACCGTCCAGCCTTCAGCCCCCACCTCGGCCAGCTTCGCCGGGATCTGGACCGTGGTGAACCAGCCCCCCGCCATGAACATCGGATAGACCAGCCCGCCCGCGCGCCGCGCCACGGCCCGCGCCAGCCCCCCCGGCTCGGCCAGCGTCGCCGCCGCGACCGTCCAGCCGGGCAGCAACCGCCCTACCCGCTCCGCCAGCGCCTGCAGCGCCGCCGCGGCGGGACCGGGGTCCGAGGGTTGACCATGAGCCAGGATCAGGGCGTGCCGCGTCATGCCGCCCAACCTGACGCCAAAGACGCCGGGGTCAACCCCGGCCTAGGGCATACGGCTCGCGATATAGCGGGCGAAATCGTAGTTCGGCCGCTCCAGATGGCTCAACGCACCGGGCGCGGACATGCCGGCACAAAGACCCTTCCAGACCTTCTCGACGCAGCCCTTGTCCTCGACGTTCACGTCATCCAGAAGCGCCTTGACCGACGCCAGATGCGCCTCGGCCTCGGGATCGGCCATCCATTCCGCGCTCATCCCGCCCCCGAACAGCACCCGGACCGACCCCGGCCCGTCCGGCGTCAGCGACAGATACCAGAAATAGCCCGGCGTCAGGGTGATCAGCAGCGCGGGGTAGATCGCCAGCAGCCAGGTGATCCGCCGGTCATCGCCCTGAAGCGTGGTATTCGACGGATGCGCCAGCGCCAGCGGCACCAGATCGTTCTTGATGATCCAGTGGTGGTTGAAGGCTTCCTCGCCCTCGGGGCATTCCATCTTGTTCAGGTCCGAGGCCCCGCCGATGGTGCCCGCATGGCAGACCGGCAGATGGTAGCTTTCCATGAAATTCTCTGCCAGCACCTTCCAGTTGGTGTCCCAGCGGAACTCCTCGCGGAAGACCTCGCGATAGTCCTTCATCGGCAGATGCCCGACCAGCCGGTCCACCCCTGCCAGACGCTCCGCCACCGGCGGGGCCTCCGGGTTCAGCGTGACCATGATCCAGCCCTGCCAGTCCTCGACCCGCACGGCAGGCAGTTTCACGTCGTCGCGGCAGAAATCCTCGTTCCGCGCCATCGCCGGGGCGCCACGCAGGCTGCCATCAAGGTTGTAGGTCCAGGCATGGTAGGGGCAGACGATGGACCGCACATTGCCCCGGCCTTCCAGAAGCGTGCTCATCCGGTGGCGGCAGACATTCGACATGCCGCGCAAGCTGCCTTCGCGGTCGCGCAGGATGATCACCGGCTCGCCGGAGATATTCATTGTCAGATAGTCGCCCGGTTTCGCCAGCGCATCCGCCCGGCCCGCGCAAAGCCAGTCCTTCGCGAAGATGTGCTCTTCTTCAGCCTTGGCGAAATCTGGCGAGGTATAGACCGATTTCGGCATGGCATGGGCGCGCTCGAACGGCACCGAGACATTGGCGCGGAGTTCCGCGATGGCGAGCGAGGGGTCGTGCTGGGTCATGGTCCTGGCCTCCTTTCCCCGATCCTGCGCCGCTCCGGCCCGCCGTTCCAGCGGAAACGCGACATCAATCGGGGAAATGCGCCCTGATCGCCTGCGCAAAAGCCTCGGCCAGCGCCGGATTGGCCTCGGCATCATAATGGATCCCGTCGACGGGCGAGACCTTGACCACCTGCCCGGCATCGAGGAACGCCACTCCCGCCCGCGCCGCTGCCGCCTTCACTTCCGCCGCAAGGCCCCGCGATTTCGCCGCCCCGCCCGCAAACATTCCTGCAAGGCACCCCACCTCCAGGATCGGCGGCGGCGCGACCAGCAGCACAGCCGGAGCCTTCCCGCCCGGCCCGGCCTCCGAGGCTTTGATCACCCGCACCAGCCGCTCCAGCGACAGTGCGATGTCGCAGGCATTGACCGAGAAGCGCTCTTTCAGATCGTTGGTCCCCAGCATGACCAGCACCAGGTCCAGCGGCTTGTGCGATTCCAGAAGCGCAGGCAGCACCCGCAGCCCGTTCCGATGCGCCCCTTCCACCGGGTCGTCATGCACCGTGGTCCGGCCCGGATGCCCCTCGGCGATGACCTCCCAGCCCGGGAGAAGCCGCGCGAGCCGCCCGGCCCAGCGTTCGTTCCGGTCAAAGCGCCCATCGAAGTCCAGGTCCGGCATCGGCATCGTGCCGTGCGTGTTGCTGTCCCCGAACAGAAGCACCGTCTTTTCCATCGCCCGCCCCCCGATTTGCGGCGAATCCTGCTGAACCAAGCGGGTGGTGTAAAGCCCCAGTAAAGAGGTGGGGCGATTGTTCAGGATCTGGCGGGCGGCAAGCGGGCCGACACCGCTGTCATGCAGATGTGCCGCCGCGCACCAGCGCAACCGTGGTCAGGTCGGGGTGTCGCTGAAGGGCTCCGCGACGACCTGATGCCGGTCCTCATAGACAATGCGCCCGATCCGGTCCGAGCGAAGCATGTCGATCTGATAGCCTTCTTCGCGAAGCAGATGGATCAGATCAAATGATCTTTGCAGCATCTCGGTGGCATCCGGCCTGAA